>Ga0208040_1003212_pt1 | contig 13452 bp, 9 predicted proteins | sample AD_UKC083_MetaG_FD_184431 | JGI IMG/M metagenome (GOLD analysis project Ga0208040, IMG submission 184431) | Active sludge microbial communities of municipal wastewater-treating anaerobic digesters from USA - AD_UKC083_MetaG (SPAdes) (version 2) | ecosystem: Engineered > Bioreactor > Anaerobic >...
ACAACAACGGTAATCTGGACTGAGTAGTAGTTGATGACATGTTTCCCACCTGATACATTAGCCGTCTATTCTGTATTACCAGTATCTCGGTCGTATTAAGCTCGAATAAAAAAGAGATTGGCAGAATATCCCCTCTATTTGACTATGTCTAATCAGAAATATAACAAGATAGAGGTTACGTTTGCTGAAAGCTATTCTGGTTACATTCCTAAACGATCTGCAGAAGATCATTAACCGGGGAGACGCCCGGGAAGAGTCCTTTTATCATTGTCTGAAGGACATGATCGAAGCCTATGCCAAGCTGAATAAGATCAGCAAATGCGAAGTGGGTATCCTGCCCAAGACCTCCGAAGCCGGAAACCCGGACTTCCGTGTCTGGAATGGCAAAGCCCACATCACTGGCTATATCGAAACCAAGAAACCGGAGACCTACAAGCTCGACCCCATCGCAGTAAGCGAACAGCTCAAGCGTTACCTGGCTACCTTTCCCAATCTCATCCTCACCAACTTCTATGAGTTCCGTCTCTATCAGCATGGTCAGTTTATAGATAGTGTTACAATTGCCAGTTCGATCAATGCCACCCAGATGCTTATTGCCCATCCAGCTTCGCATTTGATGAGCTTGCAACCTTGCTTGACCGTTATTTCAGCTTTTCCCTGCCTGCCATCACAGACCCCAAGAGTTTGGCTAATGCACTGGCAAAACGTACCCGCTTCCTACGAAACGAAATCATCACCACCCAACTGGCAGAGGAGGATATGCAGGACAAGAAGGTGGTGTTGAACTTCTATGAAACACTCAAGAAGCTGCTGATCAACAATCTGACCATAGAGCAGTTTGCCGACCTATATGCCCAAACCCTTACCTAATTCTTGATCCTGCTGCTGGCACTCTCACCTTTCCTGGTGAAGCCATCAACATGGCCATTGAATAGCAGGCAGGCAAATACGGCGAGGGCACCGTCCATAACCTGATCAAACATCACATCCTGCCCCACTTCCACGCCATTGAACTGATGATGGCGCCCTACACCGTGGGACACCTCAAGATCAGCTACCTGCTGGCGGAACATGGCTATGAATTGTGCGAGGAAAAACGCTTCAAGCTCTATCTCTCCAACACCTTGGAGCCGGACACTCCCCAGCAAACCGAACTGCCCATTGCCCACGACATCAGCGAGGAATGCGCCCTGGCAAACAAGGTCAAGCATGAGGAACCGATCATGGTGATCATGGGAAACCCGCCCTATAGCGGAGCCAGCGAAAACAACAACGCCTGGACGGAAAAGCTGTTGAAGACCGATTTGGACGGCGCGCAGAGTTATTACACCGTTGACGGCATGCCCCTGAACGAAAAGAACCCCAAAGGGCTGCAGGATGACTATGTGAAGTTCCTGCGCTTTGCCCAATGGAAGATACACAAGGCGGGCAAGGGCATCGTGGGCATGATCACCAACCACGGCTATCTGGACAACCCCACCTTCCGCGGCATGCGCCAGAGCCTGATGCGCACCTTCGATGAAATCTATGTGCTCGACCTGCATGGCAACAGTCTGAAAGGGGAAACCTGCGACAGCACGGACGAGAACGTCTTCGATATCAAGCAGGGAACCGCCATCATCCTGATGGTGAAAGGTGTTGATAGCAAAGAAACAAGAGTGTGCCACCACGAGCTGTTCGGGCTACGCCAGTCCAAGTATGACTGGCTGGAAAACAAGCAGTTCCAGTCCGGAGATTATCAGGAACTAAATCCCGGTTCACCCTTCTACCTCTTCCGCCCGGAAGCCGCCGGAAACGAGCATTACCTCCAGTGGCGTAGCCTGCCGGAAATCTTCCCGCTCAACAGCGTGGGCATCGTTACCGCCAGGGATGGGCTTACGATCCGCGATACGCCTGACCAGGTGCGCAATACCATCCACCACTTCGCCTCGTTGGACCCGGAAAGCGCGAGAGCTGCCTATCAGCTTGGCAAAGATGCCAAGGACTGGAAGGTCGAGCTTGCCCAGAAAGACCTCAAGGATAGCGGCTTGAGTAACAGCAAGATAGTCCCCATCCTCTACCGACCCTTTGACACCCGCTATACTTACTTCACAGGTAAAAGCGGTGGGTTTCATTGCAGAGCACGTAATGAGGTCATGAGGTATATGCTGGAAGAGAATGTGGGGATAATAGCAAGAAGACAGCAACTCACTGGAAAAGAATGCAATTATGTTTTCATATCTAAATACATTATCTCGGACGGTGTAATACGCTCTGATAATAAAGGAAGTGAGTCAGTCTTCCCCCTCTACATCTACCCGGACGAGCAAAAAGAAGACATCTTCGCCAGTGACGAGCGGGAATACAACATCGCTTCCGGGCTTTTGGAGCAGTTCAGCAGGCAGTGGCCCCAGTTCCAGCCGGAGCAGCTATTTTATTACGTCTATGCCGTCCTGCACAGCAATCAATACCGCCAGCGTTTTGCGCAGTATCTCAGGATGGATTTCCCCCGCATACCGTTTACAGATGATTACGAGTTGTTCGGCCTGCTTGCAGGATATGGTAAAGAGCTTGCTGACATTCATCTTCTGAAGAGTCCGCGCTTGAACACTCCCATAGCAAAGTATCAGGGTAGCGGTTCTAATGATTTGGTAGAATTCATCAAGTATGAGGACAAGAGTATCGTGCAGATCAACCCGGACAAGCACTTCGAGGGCATCACCCCGGAGCTTTGGAACTATCACATTGGCGGCTACCAGGTGCTGCACAAATACATGAAAGGCCACAAAGGTAAGAGCTTGAGCAATCTCATCCATTATTGCCTGATGGTTATAGCTTTAGCATTAACAATCGACATTCAGGCTAAGAAGTAAAATCCTAAAAAGCCCGGGTTGCCCCGGGCTTTTCACAATGCCGTTTGATGCTACTTTACCATAATCATCTTTTTAGTAATGGTCTTATCTTGTGCCTTAAGCTGATAAAAGTAGACTCCTGATGATACTGGCTTTCCATTATCATCACGACCATTCCATATCAATGTGTGATTCCCTTGGGTAGAAATGCCACTTTGCAGCGTTTTTACCTTTTGGCCCTTAATATTGTAAATAGATAAGGAACATTGCATATCGGCAGGCAGCGAAAATGAGATAGAGGTTGAAGGATTAAATGGATTAGGATAGTTATTGTGCAATACAGGGATTTGCGGAAGAATGGGAATTGTATTTGTACCATCTTCTTGGTTAGCACCATTTGCTGGAGAATACAAAGCAGTTAGAATTGCGTTGGTTTTCTGCTCGTATTGAGTCCTTGATTTTGGTACAAGTTGCGGGTATTGGCATGTGATCTGAGCTTTGGGCGAGTTTTCTTGCATCAGGAGGTACACATAGCCTAAGTCAATCACTGCCATCAATGAATCCAACTCGCATTCCGGATCAGAGATTATATCCTCAAACCATGAGATCGCAGCTTGGTAATCACCCATTTTGATATTACAATAGTTCTCTAAATAGTCTGCTAACTTATCAATTTCTCCGTTCCAATGAAGATTAGGCTCGGTTGCATAGTAATCTTTTAGAGCCTGCTTGTCCTCTTCAAGGGCTAGAAGGTTTTTAGCTGAAGCTGGAGCAAAGTCGCTTTCAGGAAACTGAGAAATCAAGTTTTTAAAAAGCGCTACTGCCCCGACAGTATCCTCAGCTAAAGCTAAATCAATTGCATTGTGATAAATAAGCTCATCATTTTCCCAAGTGATTACTGAAGGAGGACCTGGATTCCATAAAGGATTGAGATTGAATCCGATCTCAAAAGCACTAGGATTAATACATGCGGGTTCGAATCTTTCTTCTTCAGGATAGATTGGCAAGCCCTGTGGGTCAGAACCCCAATAATTCAATCCTAAATCTCGACTCCTGGTCATGTTTGGGCAAAAGACCAGGTATTTATCAAAAGTGTCGGGGTTGTATGGCGCATCCAGTATTTTATTCATACCACGAGCCATCTGTAAATCACAATCATCGGTGAACAATATTTCCATCCATGTGTTATTTGTTATACAAGAATCGTGGAACCAAGGAGCTGAATTAGGATCTTTTAAAATCTCAACATTGCTGCCCCTGTAGGCAATTACTCCTTTTTGATTTCCTGAGATTTGACATCCGATAATTCTTGCGCTTGAGTGATACATACGAATTCCATCTTGGGAGTTGCTGATAATGCTGCAATTCTCAATTGTATTTCTACCATAAGACTCGTGTAAGTTTATCCCATTTCTCACATTGCCAGTTATTGTATAGCCGTAGATGTTCGTTACCCCACAGTTTATCAAGGTGATACCGTCGCTCAGCCCTGTAATGTAGCATGGATTCTCAGTGTTGTTTTCTATCTTAACGAGTTCACTTCCAGTACAATAAACCCCACTTAGCATAGAACAGTCTTTGATTTCTACACTGGCACGATTCATAGATATTGGTGAATCGACGAAGTAGCTATTATATATGTTTACGTACCCATTTTCCTTATATAGAGGACAGTTATTGAACAAAGCTTGGTCAATATCTAACGTCCCGTTAGAATAATCGCGTATTCCATCCCAATTTGTTATACCTGCAACTACCGCTCCATTATTGATGTTAAGTGTCCCATACACTTCAACACAATTACCAGGTATCGAAATTCTGATTGATGAAAACTCATCAGGAGTGAAGGTTGTTTTCTCACCAGTTAACATTGAACCTTCAGCTAGGATAAAGGTGCCACCATTCTCAACTACTATTTTCGCATTTTTGCCGCCAAAGCTACTTAGATTTAGCGAATTCTGTAGAGTAACTGTTCTGCCAGATGGAATAATAAAGTCCCACTTCTGATCCGTAACACTACTTATGACTTCGCTATTTCTTCCTATCCGTTTGATATACGGTTTAAAATCATGTTTTGTAATGCAGATATCTCTATAATCGAATGTGCAAGTAGCAATGCCGGATGCGTTTGTGTATGTCCTGAGATATCCATCCCCATTCTGATTAGTGAATACTACTGATGCTCCATCTAAAGGATTGCCATTATAACTTACATGAACGGAATTAGATGAATGATCAAAGGCAACAGTCATCTGTAATGGTATTGATGTCCACATATCCATTTCAGGATCACCAAAATAGGTTGTAGATAAATCTAGTAATCTACCTTCACTTGCAATTTGTTTGGCCGTTGCTAACGCGCGACCAGCGTTATATACTTGGTTATTGAAAATCTGCTGCAGGAAATACTTTTCAATATTTTCGGAAAGCACTCTAAAACCATCATGTGTATTTGCAATCATGGCAGGTCCCCCCATTCCTTCCGTATAACAGGTATAAGATTCTGCCATGCATATCAAATCCGCCCAAGGGTCGGAGAAATCATTGATGCTCCCAGAGGTGTCATCATGTTTCGCAGTCATACACGATACTGAATATAATATACCATATTTCCCATTAGCTAGTAGGTTGTCAAAACCGTTTCCATTTTCCTGACAACAATCCTGAGGGTATGAGTCAAGCGATGTAACGTTATATCCATACCATTTGTTATTTATAATAACTCCATTTTTTTTAGATGTGAAATATTTCATACCGTGTTCATACCAGTTTATTAGACCAAATCCTTCTCTCATTCTTTGAATGGTCATTGAACCAGTTGGCCAACCATGACGAGCATGCAAGTATGTCGTTCCACCTGTGAAATTTGAAAACTCATTCGATAGTGTGCCAGCGTATACATAATAATCGTTATATTCGGACATAAGCCCGGTGTTCATGAAATTTTTCATCAGATAACTATCATCCCCAAATCCAGGATTGGTTTCGTAAGTAATTGTTTTTTCTACCCATCTGCGAATTTTCTCATGGGGTGAGATGTCATCCTGAGGAGTAGCCAATATGCGACCGACAAATATTTCTGGGCCGTTTTGAATAATATCATCAAGTTCACCATAGTATCCATTAGCATCACCTTCAACGTTATAATCACCATCAAAATCGGAGAAGTAGAGGTCAACTGACACTCGATTTCTAACATTGTAAGGAGCCCAATGCTCTATATTCCCAGTTGCCTTCCAAGAATTATTTCCGACGCAACAATATCGCACTGTTAGAAATTCATCGTTAGAATTAGGTGATTGGTCTACATCGGTACCACCGCCAACAATTATTGCGTAAGATAGACAGTGATTAGTATACATATCCTTCAGATAAGCCCTTATTCTTCCAGCAAGATCTGTAATTGGATGGGGATGCCAATTATCACCCTGAGGATATTCATCATAAATCGACTCTGTTGTTTTATATACTGTTTTGACTCCTTTGAGTGACTTCCATTTAATGAAATCAGTAAAATCAGATTCATATTGAGCCGGACCGATGATTACTTCCTCGATATCAGTAGTCTCAGGTATTATATTTATGTTTGGCTGATACATATAAGTAGATATGTCGCCTGTATTAGATACAAGAGCCTGCAGTGCTCTTAAGGTAAGGTCTGGTCTCGAGCAATTCTCGAAATCGGCACTGCTGCTGGTTGTTCCCCATTAACAAGGTTCAATGAAAAAGAGATGTTTTGATTAAATACAATAATACCACTTTGAGGAATATATTGTATAGGATATACAGCAACAACCGCAATTCGGTTAGCACCTGCGAAATACTCATGTCTAAGGATTTGAACACATTGATTTGGGTATAAGTTGTTTAAAGAATAGATTGAGGAATCAGGTTCAGCAGCATCTGGAGGATTCAATATAGAATCAAATCCAGGTGAAGGCATAACATTATGCGTACCAGGTAATTGTGTTTGACTAGTTGTTATTTGGATGGAACCAACACTCATTCCAATGGGAATAATGAAATGTAAATACTGAACGGGTAGTTCTGGTGCTCCTCGAAGATTAGTTTTGAGAAGATCATTGTAATCCACGACTTCATAGCCCCGGGAATCGCTTGAAAATGAAACGTTTGATAGTTGGAATGATGCAGTATAAGATATACCATGCAGCATGCCAACAGTGACAACCATTACAATAAGTACGATGGTTTTCATTTTAACCTCCTTATTGGTTAATTAGTATCATTTTCATGATCTTAGATGAATATCTTGGACCGATTAAACGGTAGAAATATATTCCGGATGATACTAGATGATTCTGGGAATCTCTTCCGTTCCAACAAGTTGTCAAACTGCCATTAACGGACAAGTCCCGGATTTTCTGCCCCTTGATGTTGAAAATTTCAATACGAAATTCCATCATATTATGATCAGGCACTTTGTAGCTGAATGTCGTCGAGTGTTTGAAGGGATTGGGATAGTTGTGAATCCACTCCCCGGCTGGCATGACGGGGTCGTCAGCATCAGATGGATTCAGGGAGTAAACTGTTGCCGTATTGAAAGTTCCGCCGTCACTCACCAGAACGTCATCGTGATGGTCTCCGTTTAAATCTCCCAGATCAACACCGATTCCACTAGTTGATAAGCAGGGAGTTATCGTTATTGAATAGGTTGGCTGAGATGGAAGGTTTTCTCCACCCAAATAAAAATCTACATGGTCCTCTCTCCACATATAAATCCCAAGATCGTCATATTCATCATTGTTAATATTACAATAAAACGCGATTGTCTGCATCAGTTGTGTTTGGCTATTTTCAATATAGAAGGTGGAATAATCTGTGATCATGCCTTCATTGCCCCAATAAACATATAGTGAATCATAGAATGGGATACATATATCATCATATCCGTCTCCATTGATGTCACCATTTGCCAACAAGTTAGAATCCTTCATAAATGGGTGCGGCAGAGTTAATGAGAAAGATACTTCCGGATTTTTGAATGCTGGCCCTCCATAGTAAATATCAAGATAGAGAGGATCGTAATCACCAAAACCCTGGCGGGATAATATCAAGTCATCGATGCTATCACCATTGATATCTCCGACCGCGTATTGATAACCCACTCTGATCTCATAAGGTTCGGAACCCTGAAAGTGAACATCGATTGTTGTATCCATTGGATTACCACCAAATAAGATATCCACATTACCTTCATGAAACTGGCTATCCTCATCCACACACAGGATATCGTCAAACCCATCATTATTGAAATCGTATCCTCCGTTGAAAGCTGTGAATCCTCCCCAATACGGAAGTTGAAAAGTCAGATCAGGATTGATGTTGAAGGGGGAGTCACTAAATGATATCACTGCATACATACCCATATAGCCTTGATAGGTTGCGACAAAGTCGTTTAATCCATCTCCATTTAAATCACCATGCCAGGTGACACATGCTCCGGAAATGTTCTCACTTGGCCAGTTATAGATGCAATTGGGGATATTGCTTAGAACAGAGTTACCCCAAAAGCAAACAACATCAACACCTGATGTATTCGTATATCCAAATGCTTTGATATAATCATCATACCCGTCGTGATTGGCATCTGAACCACGCTTTGCAGGTTGACTTTCATAAGGGAAACGAATCTGGTTGATATAATCTGCTCCTGGTGGTGCCTGGTATTGGCATAAGGGAGTGAGTGTTGTTTGTGCATAAGAAGCGCTAAAAAACAATAATGCATTGAGCAATAACACCCAAAAAAGTATTCGCCGGTTACGAACCATGCCTCTGAAACAATAAAACAGCCCCATCATAACAAAAACCCCCGCATATAATTGAGAACTAGGCTTATTTCTGCACACACAAGTGCTTTCGCCTCTCTGAAGAAAAAGCGTGTAGAAAACCTTGTTTTTCATTTCTACCTACCTAATACTTATTGTATTTATACTATTACTTTCTGCAATATAGTAGGACTAACGTGTAGAGGTAACATGCAGCGACGCTTAGTTTTTAATTTATGAATTTCAGTTTCTACTCACGCTGAGTTGATAAGAAATCACTCCCATAATTCTGTCAAGAAATTTCTTTCTCATCTTTACCCATCCTGATTTGTCAGCACACAGGGTAGTGCTTTCCTGTCGCCGGATCGATGATCACATCTGGAACAAGGAGATAGCATGACCGAAGCGTTGATGAACCGAATCAAAGCTCAATTAGTCAGACACGAGGGTTTGAGGCTGAAGCCATACCGCTGTACTGCAGGTAAGTTGACCATTGGTTATGGCCGTAATCTCGATGATAGGGGTATCTCCCGGAAAGAAGCCTATGCCATGTTGGATAGGGATATCCGAGACTGCGAGCAATGGCTGATCGATAAGATACCCGATATCTATAATAACCTCGATGAGGTTCGCCAGTCGGTGCTGCTCAATATGTGTTTCAACTTGGGGATCAAGGGTCTGCTTAGTTTCAAGAACACGCTGCGTTTTATAGCTACCGGAGACTGGGAACGAGCCGCGAATGGCATGTTAGCCTCCAAGTGGGCGAAGCAAGTGGGTATGAGAGCGATTGAGCTTTCCGAGCTGATGAGGAAGGGCCAGTGATACCCATCCCGGTCGAGACCGATGCCATGCTTGCCATCCTCAACCTGCCCAAGGAGATGTCCGACAACGGCATTTTCAGGGAGCATCAGGACCTGGTAATGGAGATGATCCGTTCAATCGTGCTGCAGCAGTTTTATGATCACGCTACCCACGATGATCTGCCTGAAGATGATCCCCTGCTGATCTCTTTTCGTTTTGGGTTCTGTTTCCTGATGCTGCACAGCACTTGCGAGTTTCTCAATTTGAAGACCCTGGGCGAGGGAATAGTCAAGACCGTAGGATTAGACCAGTCGGCCACCGAACTGCTCACAGGAAGCGAAATAGACGCCTTCAAAGCCAACCTTGAACTGAGGTCGCTTACCGTCTTGAGTTCTTATCTCAATCCAGCCGGCCTGGAACGCCTGAACGAACTCAAACCCAGACAGCCTCGTGCTATTCGCATTGGAGTGATCTGATGCCTGATCGTGACTATACTTCTCCGGATGAACTGATGCGGGATATCTACCTGGCTATATATGCCGCACTGGAGAGCCGATTGCACCTGATCGGTTCTGTGATCGATGCCGAGTCCCGTAAAGAGATCCTGGCACAGCAGATCTATGACAAGGGCGATTTTTACGGCAATACGGGTTATCTGGTCGAGACCAGTCCTTCCACTATGATCCTCAGGGTAGGCTCCAATGTGAAACACGAGCCTTTCGTTTTGGGCGGCAAAGTGCCTTCCTGGACTCCGATCGCCCCGCTGATCGCCTGGGTCGAACGCAAGCACCTGTCCTGGACTGATAAAGAGACAGGAAAAGCTCTGACCGTTGCCAGGATCGCCTATCTCATCCGGGGCAAGATCAAGCGGGAAGGCATTGTCGCCCGAAACGTTTTTGCTCAGGTGATCGCCAACCGGGAGCAGTGGATCTATCAGCAGTTGAACGATATCGAGGTGAGCCTGTGACTCCACTCGAGAAGTACCAGGACGAACGCAAGCGCATCTCTGAGGCTCTGAAGATGGCAGGCGTGGTTGAAACCCTCTACAACAAGGACAATATCCCCAAGAAGCTGCCCTGCGCCATCCTGATCCTCGATTCCGAGACAGGTAAGAATGGCACCTCCCGGCAGTATGTGGACACCGATATCGTCTGGACAGTCTTCCTGATCGTCAATGCCCAGAATGTGTCTGATCCGGACTCTGAACTTTACTCACTCAAAGAGAAGTTCCGGAGTTTCTACCTCAAGCTGATGAACCGGGATCTGCCCAGTATCGAATACTATACCAGCCGGATAGATGGCACCCGTCTGGTACGCATCGCCAAGATCGACCTGCTGAAAAGCGGCAGCGGAGCGGGCTCATGAGAGTGATGCGTATCGGTGCCCATAACCTGGCGATCAGCTCAGCGAGTGATCTCCTGGAGAGCAAGTACAAGCCTGAACCTGTTGATCTAACCAAACTGAGTAGAGTCGGTAAGCAACTTGTCAGCAAAGCAGCCGAGGCCAGAAAAGTGGTTTCACAGCCCTATTCGATGAGCAAGCTGCTCAACCTCTTGGATACCGATGAGTACCACTCCGGTTGTATCGATGCCCTGACTATGGCTACCATCATGCAGTTCGAGTGCAGCAACAGCAAGGTAACTGCTTGGATGGAAACTGCCGAGTTTCCCGCCTGTGAAGACCAGAGCTCCATCCTGGCGGAACTGATGAGGTTCTATCTCGCCTGCGGTAACGGCTTCCTGGTCAAGATGCGGAACGCCCAGGGTCAGTGGATGGGACTGGAGAGGATGCTGCCTTCCGAAGTACAGATCGTGGAGAACTATGACGGGTTCGGCTTCTTCAAACCCAACTACATCCAGATTAAGAACAACAAGAAGAAAGATTTTGCCTACGAGGACATCATCCATGTAAAGAAGTCCACCCACAGATCCAATGCCTGGGGCCTGGCCTGCCTGCCTATCGCCATCAACATCGAGATCTTAGGCGAGATCAAGACCTTCGACTACAACAACTTCAAGAACGGCCTGATGATCGACTATTTCGTGATTGTGGAGGGCGGAACGCTGAGAGACGGAACCGTTACTGATGAGCAGGGCAATGAAGTGCTGACCGATGCCTATACCGAGATCGAGAAAGCGCTCACCGAGGTCAAAGGCAATGCCAGGAGCCACTCCACCGTCCTGATCGAGAGTGAGAGCCGGGACGTGAAAATACGTCTCGAACCGCTCAGACAGCAGGACCGGGAAGGCGGCTTCTTAGGGCTTAAGAAAGACCTCCGGGAAGGCATCCTCGCCTATCACCGGGTGCCCGCCAGGATCGTATCCCAGCTTATCCCAGGACAGCTTGGTGGCGATAACCGCAGCGATATGCTTATGTTCTACCACTTCGTGGTCAAACCGCTGCAGAACCGCCTGGCACTAACCCTGGCAGTAGAGTTCAACTATGAGTTCGGTTGGAACGTGAAACCAGATGATTTCAACTTCGGTAACCTGACCGAGGTACTGCAGAGTGACGATGAAAAGCTCTTCATGCAGAACCGGAACTTCGGAGCATAGCTATGTATCTTATCCACATTAACAATCAACCAGTTAAGAATAACAAAGGAGGTAGCGTGAATCGTAAGCGCACCATTCTCAAGGGAGAACTCCGCAACGTGGAAGTCGAGTTGGTCTCGCTTCTCTTCGATGAGATGACTCCCGCCAATCAGAAGGGTTTTGTGGTCAAGAACGCTTCGGGACGGAGCTTCGAACACAAGATCAACTCCACCAAGTTCAAGAGTGAGACGTCAGGTACCCAGGGTCGGCTATTCGTCACCCTGATGGAGCCCAACATCCACGACTCGCAAGGTGATTATTACACCCGGGAAGAGATTCAGAAGGCCTGCGACCACTTCGCCAAGCATGGCCTGGTCGGCAAGTGCGACGTGAATCACAACATGCAACCCGTACCGGAGTTTACCGTAGTCGAGAACTACATCCTGAAGACCAGCGACCGGGAACACTTCCCCGATACCAAGGTGGGAGCCTGGGTCCAGGTGCTGAAGTGCGAAGACCTCAACTCTGAACTCTGGCAGAAGGTCGAGAAAGGCGAGTTCAATGGTGTCTCCATCTATGGCCGGGCCGATGACTACCGCAATGCGGAAGCCAGCCTTGCCGAGATCAAGGATGAGCTCAATAGCCTCCGCAAGGTAGCGGAGCACAACAACAACACCGAGCTGCAGAAGGGCATCACCGCCATCAGTGAGAAGATCGGTGAGTTGGAGAAGGGTAAACCCAAGCTCCAGCTTGGCGATGCCATCCACGGCATCGAGAAGAGCCTCAAAGACCTCTCCGTTACCATGAGCAAGGCCATCTCCAAGAGCATACCAGGCGAACCAGACAGCAACCACCAAACAACTGACCGTGAAGTCAGCATCGATGGCAACAAGATCGTGGTCAAGGCTGCTCATCGTGAGATCTACAAAGGCATCTCCGACGTGGACTCCAGCAAGGCCATGAACATCCTCAATCCCAATACCACCTCGCTGTTCATCGATGAGGTGATCGGATCACAGCCGGGTGATACCCTCTCGGATATCTCGGTGCTGCCGCTGCTCAAAGACGAGAAGATCGACGTCGGCCTAATCGATGACCTGGTCTTCAAGAACTCCCTCGATGGCGCTCTGACGGCTCAGAACGTGAGCACCGCCGACCTCTCAGTGCCCACCGGGATACTTAATGCCGAGTTTACCTTAGGCAGGGATGTGGTCGAGTTCTACAAGGACAAGTACGGCGAAGATGCCTTCGGAGCCTACGTGGAGAACCACATCGCCAAGAAGACCGAGAAAGCCATCCGCCTGCTGCTCTTCAGAGGTGACCGGGCTTCCACCACCCCCAAGCTCAAGGCTCTGGATGGAGTGATCAAGCTGGCCACCGCCGCCTCAGATGTCAGCAACCTCTCCAAGGCCACCTATCCCGACTGGGCAAAGCGCTTTGAAGCGGCTCTATTGGCTTTCTCTGACGAGATGTTGGAAGAGCAGGAGAACTTCAAGTTCT
>Ga0208040_1003217_pt1 | contig 13441 bp, 10 predicted proteins | sample AD_UKC083_MetaG_FD_184431 | JGI IMG/M metagenome (GOLD analysis project Ga0208040, IMG submission 184431) | Active sludge microbial communities of municipal wastewater-treating anaerobic digesters from USA - AD_UKC083_MetaG (SPAdes) (version 2) | ecosystem: Engineered > Bioreactor > Anaerobic >...
GGATGACACCACAAGAGTTTCCGGGTATATCCTGAAACGATTTGGAATCCCATTAATTGGTATTATTGATGGGGACAAGGACGGCGTCATAAAAGGCGAATCCTTCTACAGTGGCTCTATCCTATTTGAAGTCAATGGAGATGATATCGCCGGCGATAAAATATTTTCAGAATTCTTTAAGAAAAATCAAAGTATCATATCTGATTTTGACAAACTGAAAAAAGATATTGAAATATATCTAGGTAAAGATATCTTGAAAAAAATTGAATATTAAAATGAAATCATTATAGTGCCTCAACAATCCTTTTGTAAAGTGCATCTACTTTTACCTCGGGGTTTAACCCGAGCATCTTGGAGAATTTCATTATCTGTGGAGGCTCAAGGCTTGCCCTTGTCAATAACTCATCGTTTGCAAATATCTCTCTTGGCGTCCCATCCCCGATTATCTGTCCCCTCTCCATGACAATTACCCTTTCCGATAGCTCAGAGACTAATCCCATGTCGTGTGTTATCAGAAAAACTGTCACGTTCCTCTTGTGGAGCTCCTTCACAATGTCCAAAATACCCTGAATAGAGAGAAGGTCTAGACCTGTTGTAGGTTCATCCAATACCAAGATCTGTGGCTCCATCACAGAAACAGATGCAAGCGCCAATCTCTGCTTTTCTCCTCCCGATAGGGAAAGAGGATGAGTATCGCTATACTTTGAAAGCCTTGTTATTTTTAATACCCTGTCAACCCTCTCCTTTATTTCATCTTCAGATAGTCCAAGGTTTTTGGGGCCAAATGCAACCTCACTAAAAACTGTTTCCTCAAATATCTGATTCTCTGGATTCTGGAAGAGATGCCCAACCTTTCTTGATAGCTCTGCAATAGAATAGCTCTTTGAATCCTCTCCAAGTATTATGACCTTCCCTTTAGTAGGTCTCAAGAGGCCATTGAAATGCTTAGCTAGTGTTGTCTTGCCGCTTCCATTCTGCCCTACAAGTGAAACAAACTCACCCTTTTTTACATCCAGACTAATGCCGTTCAATATCTCCTCTGACTCTGGGTAAGCAAAATGTATGTCATCAATTTCAATTGCCTTCATATGAAAAGCCTCCTCGCCTCTTCAACTGTCAATGCGATGTCCTTCACATACCCCCCCTCTTTTAGAAGGTATGTAAGGTAGCTAATGTCAGGCACCATTATACCAAGCTCTCTTAATATAGGAACTTTTTCAAAAACGACTCTAGGTGTCCCGTGAAGTACAATTGCCCCGTTGTCCATAACAACTACCTTGTCCGATAGCTCCGCAATTGGCTCAGTCCTGTGCTCTACAAGAACAATTGTCATCTTCTCTTCCTTGTGAAGCTGTTCTAGAACTGAAAATACCTCTCGCTTGCCTAGGGGATCAAGCTGACTTGTCGGCTCATCAAGAACTAAGATCTCTGGCATCATTGTAAGGGAAGCTGCTATTGCTATCCTCTGTTTTTGACCCCCCGAAAGATTTCCAGGAAATTCATCCCTCTTGTTCTCCATGTTAACTATTGAAAGAGCCCACGATATCCTGTCCTCTATTTCTTCTCTAGGAACAGCAAGGTTCTCTGGACCAAATGCTAGCTCTTCCTCAACGGTCATTGCAAAAAGCTGTGACTCGGGATTTTGAAGGATCATCCCTACCTTCTTTGAGAACTCACTTACTTCATACTCCTTGGTGTTCATGCCGTCGACAATCACATCACCGGAGAACTGTCCAGAAATAGTCTTAGGGATTATACCATTTAACGTAAGGCATAATGTTGATTTGCCGCAACCTGAAGGGCCGATAATCGAAACAAATTCCCCTTTTTTTATCTTGAGATTGACACCCTTCAAGACCTCATCAGTTTGCGAATGGTATTTAAAATGCAGATCCCTTATTTCAATCATTATAAATAATTTTCCAATAATCTTTATAAACGTTACATCAACTATATCTGGAGGAGGAATAAAGATTTGAGAGACCTGTTGTGTATCGGAAATGTCAATATAGACACTATCATGGGTGTAGAATCGTTTCCAACTGTAAATGGCGAAGCAAAGATCGATGGCCTAGAGATAAGATACGGCGGCTCAGCGTTTAACGTTTCAGTCAATAGCTCGATACTTGGACTGAATTCTGGGATCATGACTACAGTGGGAAAGGATAGCGAGGGCATAATGGGAACTCTACAGAATTATAACGTTGATTATTCAAATATAGTTCTTCAAAACTGTCCTTCGGGCAGGATGTTTATCATAAACAGGGGCAATGACAGGATGTTCCTGTTCTACAAAGGGGCAAACGAAAAGTTTGAAAAACAGATGATAAACTACCAGGTCTTTAAAGATTACAAATTTGTTCACATATCACCCACTAAGATAGAGATAGCAGATTATGCTGCAAAAATGGCGAAGGACAATAATAATGTTGTGAGCTTTGATCCGGGCGAACAGCTCTGCTACTACCACTCCGAAGAGGTATTAAAGATATTGAAAAATGTGGATTTCCTTTTCGTGAACAGGCATGAGCTTTCTGCGCTCCTTGGCGATGCAAACATAGAGGAAGGTGGAAAATACCTAAGGAAGAGAAAGGCGAAAAATGTTATTGTTAAAGCCGATAAGGACGGCGTTTATTATTTTGGCAAGTATCAACTCTATGAGAAAGCATTTCCAACTAAAGTCGTTGACCCTACAGGTGCGGGCGACACCTTTGCAGCAGCGTTTCTTTCCAACTATGCGAAAACTTCAGATGTTAAAACATCCCTTGTATATGGGAATGCCGCAGCAAGTTTTTGTGTTCAGAACTATGGGGCCATCTTAAAGGTTAAAAAAGAGGACGTTGAAAATCTACTTAGGAGCAGATTGAATGGATAAAAGAGTTTTACAAATGGCTTCGGATATCAAGGACATGAAGATAAGGGGTGCTGCAAAGATTGGGAGAACTGTTGCTGAAGCATTAAAAATTGAGGCCGAGAGCTTCAAGGGAAAGGATACCAAAGAATTTGTTTCTGATATCAAAAAAACCGCTAGGTACCTTATTGAAACAAGGCCAACAGCCGTTTCACTTGAGAATGCACTGAGATATGTCCTAGTTGAAATGAATAAATCTAATAAGAACGGTGCAGGCATAGATGAGCTAAAGCGTGTCATTGGGAAGGCATCAGACGATTTCTGTGAGAATTCAAATCTTGCATTAGAAAGGATATCTGACATGGGATCAAAAAGAATAAAGGATGGCGATGTAATCTTTACGCACTGCAACAGCTCAATGGCTCTAGGAATTATCAAGAAAGCCCATCGCGATGGAAAGAAAATTAAAGTCTATGCCGATGAGACAAGGCCAAGGCTTCAGGGGCTTCTTACATCAAAGGAGCTTTTGGATGAAGGAATTGACGTGACACTAATTGTAGACTCCGCTGCACGGATATTCATAAAGGAAGCCAATCATGTCATTATAGGTGCTGATGCCGTTGCGGCTAATGGCGCAGTTGTAAACAAGGTAGGAACAGCGACACTTTCTGCTATTGCCCATGAAGCAAGGGTAAATGTTATTGTGGCTGCAGAAACTTACAAGTTTAATCCACACACATTCTCAGGGGAATTGATTGAAATAGAAGAGAGAGATATATTTGAGGTCATATCAAAAGAAGATTATAAAAAACTCAAAGGTATAAAGGTCAGAAACCCCGCATTTGATGTAACTCCGCCAGAATTTATTGATGTCATTGTGACAGAAAAAGGCCTCATAGCGCCGCAAGCAGCCATTTTAGTGCTTAAGGAAACCTACGGTCTTGGGCAATTTGAAAAGGAACCGTGGGAGGATTAAATTTATAAATTGTAGGATTATTTTTTAAAATAGGCCTCGGTGGCTCAGCCTGGCTAGAGCGGCTGACTTGTAATCAGCAAGTCGGGGGTTCAAATCCCCCCCGGGGCTTCAGATTCTGTCATAATTTAATGAGTATATATTTTCACGAAATTTCTTATTGATTAGATCAAATAAACTAACAAATCTGCAATTATTTAAAATCAAATCAAAATAGAAATTTATCAATAATAAAATAGAATAAAAATAAAATGAAATCCCCAAGTTAATTTAGAGGATTTATTTTTTCTTTGGGGCTGGCTTCTTGCCTTTTTCCTGTCCTACTTTCTTGCCTTTTTCTGCGCCTTTCTTTTCTTTCTTTTTTTCTGCCATTATTTTCACACTCCGTAGTAGCTAACTACCAGCATATATTAAACATTAGTAGTATATAAAGTTATTGGATACCATTACTCCCAAATGATTATAATTACTTTATCTGGTAATTAAAAATGTTGGAAAATGAAAATGGAATCCATAACTAAAATGAAATGCCGGACATTTGGATTCCATTTTATTTTAAAATGAAATAAAATTATTATTATGGCAATCTCTTTCTTATCTTATCAAGAATAGTTTCATTCTTTTCGGAATCTTCTGTTTCTTTCTTGTATTCCTCTCGATCTCTTTGTCGTTCCTCTTTGTATTTCTCTCTATCTTGTTTTTTCTCTTCTTTGTATTCTTCATGTTTTCTCTTTTTTTCTTCTTTGTATTCTTGATGCGCTTGTTTTCGTTTTTCTATTTCTTTTTTCTTCTCTTCTTTTCTACCTTTGCTTGGTGGTGGCATTCCGATACCTCCTAATCTATATTAATTTGATATTGTAATTCTTTTTTATTCTATATAAAGATATTCAATTTTAAATAGAATTACCATCTGAAGAATCTTCTCTTTGTTGTCGCTTCCTTGAAAATAGTCTCACTTACCCCTTTTAGAAGTCCCAGTATTATCGGACCATAAAGAAGTCCAATTGGGCCCATTACATATAACCCTCCTAAGAAGCCAAGCAGCACTATGAAAGGATGGAGTTGAGATTGGTTCTTTCCGAACTTTGGAGATATGTATATTTGGTATAACACTCCAAGGAATGCTACCCCGTATAACAAAAGAGTTGCCCCTCTGAAGAGTTCACCTATAATCAAATAGTAGATGCCAACGATAATAAACACTATCAATGGACCATTGACAGGCAGCAATGCAAATATCCCGACTAGAATCCCCAATAAAGATGCATATGGCACACCTAATACGATAAAACCTATAGTTGCAAGAAATCCAGTTACGAATGCAGTCATGATATTCCCATAGATCAGCCCATTGATTATTTTTCTTGTAGGCTCAAGAATTTCTAGCAAATCTTTCCTGTAAAGGGAGGGCATTATCTTGCATACATACTCATCTATCTTTTCTCTTTCACTGAGGAAGTAGTATATAGAGAGGAACATAACTGCAAGGTTCATGAATGTCAAAGGAAGATTATCTAATGTTCTTGAGAATATCTGGGAGAAATCGACTATTGGAGGGATATTCTCTGTAATGAAACCATAAAATGGAAATTGAGTTAGATCTATTCCTAGGAGATGAAGCACGGATGTAACGCTTCTACCGCTTAAGATTTCTGACACAGTGTCAAGTTCACGTACAGCTTTTATTGTTACATACAATAGTGTTAACAGGATGGGTGCAGATACAAAAAGAGTTGTAAGCCATGCTGACAGTGACTTCCTCTTTGTTTTGGCAAATAGGAAGTGATAGACAGGGAGAAATGCGTACGAGAGCACAAATCCAGCAATCAATCCCGATAGGAGTGGATAGACTAGGTAGACACCCATTAGAATTATGGCTATTGAGATACCAATCTTGATATAAGAGATTCTATCCATTGTTAAGAATAGTTCTATTCTGTTTTTAAAAGTTGCTAAATAAAAGAAAATAAAATAAAATTAAGAGATTACTACCCTTAATTCTACTTCATCCAAAGTTCCACTTCTTGTGTATGCTATTGCTTTAACAGGGTATATGCCTTCAGGCACGTCTGCGGGTGCTGTAATAGTTACTGCATATGTTCCGATGTTGTGAGCCTTGATCTTCTGTGAAGCTGGCTCAAGTTTGTAGGTAACTCCGGCTGGTAGCCCCTCAAACCTTACCATAACTCCTGCCTGTGTGACAAATCCTCTGTTTTCTACCTGTGCGATTAGGCTCTGTGTTCCTGGAACTATCTCAAGCACCGATATGACCTTTCCATCTAGAACAACATTAACGCCTGTGTTCAGTAATGAATCAATGTTTTCATCTAGTACAACTGGGTCTTTTGATATTGTGAGCCTTTCAATGTCTACGAGTGGGTATAATAGTGCTGCAGGGACCTTCTCCTTTGGACACATTACATCTATCCTGACTGTTGCTGTCTTTTCGCATGGCTTATCTTGAGTCGATCTTGGGATGTCTACTATTGTGTATTCAAATATGTCGGTGCCACAGAAGTCCTTAACTGGGCAGTACTTTATGATTCCATTTTCGTAATCTATGAATTCTATTACTCCGTTCTTTGGATCTGTTATTGATGGGTAAACTACTTTTATTGGATCGCCGTTTGGATCGTAGTCATTATCCATAATTTGAAGGATAACGCAGGTGTTCATTTCAGTCTTATTGTAATCATCTACAGCTACTGGGCATGTTGCTTGTGGGCATGGCACATCGACTGTGACTGTTGCTCTGTCTGTTGAGAAGCCGTTTGTGGCGTTGTAGTCAAATGTTGCTGTTCCACAAATGCCCTCTGGGTCAAATCTTATTGTGCCGTTTGGATCAAGCACTGTGACATTTCCAAAGCTTGGTGTTGTGATTGAGCCTGGGACTATCTTTACCTTGTATCCAGAGCCATCGTCGTTATCAGTGATATTGAAGTCAATAGGTGTGAATCTTTCTGTGGAGTTGAAGTCATCATTTGCAACTACAGGCGGACATGGCACAGTGATTGTGACTTTTGCCGAATCAGTTTCTTTTCCGTCAGTAATTGTGTAGTTAAAGTCTGCTGTTCCACAATTCATTCCGGGACAGAATTGTAGTTTTCCTTTTGAGTCAACTAAAGTAACGGTACCAAATGTTGTTGTTGGTTGAGTGAAACTATCTATCCAAAATGGATCTCCGTCTGGGTCTCGATCATTTTTACTAACATTGATGTCTATGCAGACGTTTACAGTTGTTGAGTTGAAGTCGTCGACAGCTATCAAACCGTCATTTACACAGTTGACTGTGATTGTTACAGTTGCCTGTGCAGTTGAGCCGTTGATATCTGTGATTTCATAGACAAATGTATCCACACCACACCAGTTGGCGTCTGGGCAGTAGAATATGTATGTATCAAAGTCTGTAGCTGTGCCGTGGGAGGGGAAAGTGACGTTTGAATCTGTAATAGAGAATGTACGCCCATCTGGATCGTAATCATTTGTAAGAACTATGGCGTTGACGCATGTGTCTTCGTCTGTTGTGTACTCATCATCTCTAGCTACAAGACCGTCCTCGATACAAGTGACATTTATTGTCACTGTGGCTGTGTCTGTTGAGCCGTTGACATCTGTTATTTCATACGTGAATGTGTCTTGTCCACACCAGTTGGCATCAGGGCAGTACTGTATGTAGTTATCGTAGTCTACAGTGTACCCGTGGGAAGGCGGCGAGACATTGGCGTCTGTAACTGAGAATGTAATCTGTCCGGGGTAGTCCGGATCGTAATCGTTACCAAGGACACTGGCGTTGACGCATGTGTCCTCGTTTGTTGTGTATGTATCATCAACTGCAACTACTATACATGACTTGACTGTGATTGTGACTAGCCCTATGTCAGAGCATGTTCCGTTTGAAATGTTGTATTCAAACGATGCCGGTCCTGTTGTGGTAGTTGAGGTGAATGTGAATACACCGTTTACTGGATCTCCAACAGTACCTCCTACTGGTGTTCCATGTAGTTTGACTGTTGCTCCGGTCTTGCCGGTGTCGTTTGTAGTGACATTGACGTCGACTGATCCTGTCTCGCATACCGCGCCAGTATCATCAACTGCAACAGGTGTTGGCTTGACTGTGATTGTGACTAGCCCTATGTCAGAGCATGTTCCGTTTGAAATGTTGTATTCAAACGATGCCGGTCCTGTTGTGGTAGTTGAGGTGAATGTGAATACACCGTTTACTGGATCTCCAACAGTACCTCCTACTGGTGTTCCATGTAGTTTGACTGTTGCTCCGGTCTTGCCGGTGTCGTTTGTAGTGACATTGACGTCGACTGATCCTGTCTCGCATACCGCGCCAGTATCATCAACTGCAACAGGTGATGGATTAATAGTTATTGTGAGTGTTCCAGTGTTTGATGTGCAGCCGCTCTGAGTGATAGAGTAGCTGATTGGGTAAGATCCGGGCGCTAGGTTGCTGGAGCAGAAGTATATCTTGTTGCCAGAAACTCCTACTGTTGCCGGACTAAGTCCAGAGTAGTTGCCAACTAAATTAACTGTGACAGGTAATGTGTATGTGTCCCCAGCGTCTAGGACTGTGGCGTTCACACATGCGTTGCTGCATACCGACGCTACATCGTCACTGTCAGCAATCGGTATTGGATTTACAGTAACTGTCACCTTTGCCTTATTGGAAAAACCAATTGCATCTGTAATAGAATAATTGAAGTTGTAGTCTCCAGGCGTTACACTATATGCACAGTAGTAAATCTTGTTGCCTGAGACCGAAGCTGTTCCTCCTGTAGGTGGATCAACTATAGTTATTGAGCTGAGAGGAGCTGTGTAAGTGTCCCCATCAAGGACTGAAACATTCACGCAAGCGTTGTTGCATACAGAGGCCGAGTCAGGATCTGCTGTTGGGAATGTAACACCACTACAATCAACATTTATACAAATTTTAAAATACCCTCTAGGATTACCTTTCTTATCCAAAGCAGCGAAAATGATCCAATCTTGCTCCCCCTCAGAGCATAAAGTTTGGTTAGTAGATATGTATCGAATCTGTTGACCGGCTGGTTGTAAAGTTGCCGTTCCATAAAAAGGCCCAAGAAAAATCATAATTCCCCCATCGTCCGCAGACGGGAAACAATACTTGCTAGGTGCATTTAGATTCAGATTTCGTTTAGCACCAAAAGGAACGGTGTAACACTCAGTATAATCACAGTAACCTATAATCACCTCATTTGAAGTGTTTGATGCTGATGAAACTGGACTTCCCGAAACAGCTCCTGTTCCGGATGCATTGCCTGTGAAATAAACTGTTCTAAAGTTGTTTGTGCCTATTGGTCCAGCAGTGTATGTCCATGTGAATGTTGCACTTCCTCCTGCTGCGATGTTTACAGGCGTGAATGGGGGCCCTGTTGCAAGGGTTGCAGTCCCTGTGCCACCAATAGTTAAAGTCGAAGGCTGAACATTATTTACCGTTTCAGTTCCATTATTAGTAACTGTCATTACAACGGTTATCGTTTCGTTTTCTTGAACAATTAATGGCGTTGCAGATATTGAAGATGTAAGGCTTGGATCCGCAAATACAAAAGTAGAAAATAAGGTTGAAATTATAGCTAATACAAATATTACCGCAGTTATTCTATTATAACTTTTTATCATTAACACTCCTCCTTATCTAATTTTAACATAATCTTAATATCATCAGGATAAATAAAATTAGGATTTCCAGCAACAATTCCTAAAACAGTCAATACTATTAACAAAAAAGATATAACACTCATATATTTTTTTATTCATTATTGATACCTCCAGCTATATAATAAATGGGATAAGTCCCCATATGTTAATATTTAATTTGATTGTGAATGTTTGAGCTTTATATTATATAAACTTTGCGGTTTTCATGAAAATAATTGAATAATAATTAAATTAGTTAGAGAAATTCTTAAATTTATTAAATTATTTCTATTAAAAGGAAAATAATTAGAATAAAAAAATAGATAATAAAGATAATATATTATTTACCGATAAAATAATCGGCAAACACCTATAATTTAAACAATATTCAATAATAATCTGATTAAACTTTAAGGTATATATTTAGAATCTTATCCAAAAGAAAAATAGTCCCTTTTTTATCCATCGGCTTGTTGTCATTACCGCACTTTGGTGAATAAATGCATGCTGGGCACCCTTCATCACATTGACATTCCTTTACAAGCTCCAATGTGGTCTTAACTATATCCCCAAATAATTCGTATGCCTTCTCAGACAATCCTATGCCACCGTCAAACCCGTCATAGATGAATACAGTAGGCTTCCCAGTTGAAGGGTGAAAGTTAGTTGATATCCCCCCGATGTCCCAGCGATCGCACATCACGTGAAACGGCATAATCCCGATCATAGCATGCTCAATCCCATGAAGCGATCCACCAAAGACCTCCTTTCTAATGTCTACATTCTTCCTTTTGATTAAGAGTTCAAGGATGTCTCTGTCATTTGATCTCTTGCCCCAAAGCTCATCATCTATTAAATTTGGGAATGTGAAGAAGAATCCTACTGTGTTAAACTCTAAAGGAGGCAAGTAAATATTCTTGTACCCGATAGCGCTGTCCCCTCTCATAATCTTATAGGCGTTATAGATCTCAGTGACCCTTAGATGGCCAAGAAATAGCTCCATATCCCCGATTGATTTCTTATCAATGACATCAATGACTGTAACATTTGTCTCCTTTAGCACTTGGGTGTAGAAATCAACATCGTTTTTATTGACATGGATAATCCCATTTTTTAAATCCATTGAATCAACAATGTAAGTTTCCCCCTGATGGAGCAATACTGCACCTTCATGCGCTTCCCTATATGCTTGCCCCCTATCCATCGTTTCAAGTGTTCTGCCTTGGTAAACGACTTTGAAGATATCGCTTGAAATGCTATCAAGGCTCACGACCATTGAGGCGTTTTTTGTCCCCGAATAGATCCAGCCGTTAGGTGTTTCCTTGACAAGCGACTCATTCTTTAGCTCTTCTAGTATTTCAGGCAGGGAATTACCAAGATGTTTTTTGTCCCTATCCAAAACTATTGGAAGTTCTGATGCTGCGCACATAGTGTGGCCAAAGAGAATGTAAGGATTAGAAAGGTCTATTATAGCGTGCTCATGCGATTTCCCAAAGAACACATCCGGGTGCCTCATAAAATACTGGTCGAGCTGATTGTGAAATGCGACAAGCGTTGCAACTGAGTCGTTTACACCTCTACCGGCCCTTCCTGCCTGTTGCCACGTTGATATGACCGTCCCAGGGTAACCTGATATGATGACACTATCAAGCCCACCGATATCAATTCCAAGCTCAAGCGCATTTGTCGATGTTACGCCTCTGATGAGCCCTTTCTTAAGGCCGTTCTCGATTCTTCTTCTCTCCTCAGGCAGGTACCCCGCCCTGTATGCCATTATCTTTTCTTTTAGGCCCTCTTCTGAAGGGTCGAGTGACTCCTTAGACCAGCGTGCAATAAGCTCAGACATCTTTCTTGAAACGGTGAAGCATAGAGTTTGTAATCCTTCTCTAACGAAAAACATAAAGAGTTTTTTTGTCTCTTGGTGAGTTGATAAGTAGTTGCCATCTGTGTGCGGGTTATAAAAAACAAAATATTTCTTGCCCTTGGGCGAGCCGTCCTCTGAAATAAGTTCATATTTTAGGCCAGTAAGCTTTTCAGCAAACTCAATCGGATTTGCAAGTGTCGCTGTTGATATTACAAACTGTGGATTTGAGCCATAGTACTCGCATATACGCTCTAGCCTTCTGATAAGAAGAGAAACATTTGAGCCGAAAACGCCCCTATATATGTGGGCCTCGTCCAGGACAATGAATTTAAGATTAGAAAAGAAGTGCTGCCACTTGTAGTGCCATGAGAGGATGTGGTGGATTTCATAGGGGTTTGATACTATAATCCTCGATTCATTTCTTATTTTTGGCCTTATGGCGGAAGGTGTGTCCCCGTCATACACGTTTGGGTTAACTCTGATCTCCGTCTCAAGCTCAAGCTTTCTTAGGACTTTAAGCTGGTCACTTGAAAGTGCTTTTGCAGGGTAGAGGTAAAGTGCTGTTGCTTTGGGGTCGTTTGCCAGTGATTCAAATATCGGGACGTTGAACGCAAGCGTTTTTCCTGAGGCGGTCGGTGTAGTTATTATTATATTGTTTCCTTCCCTTATCGCCTCTAAGCTATCGCACTGGTGCTTATACAATCTGATGTTGTTTATCTCCAAGTAATCTACAATCTTATCCGGAAGCTCCTTCTTTATCTCGCCGTATACCGCCTCTCTTTCAGGCAGAAGCTCAACATGGGCGATGTTTCTACCAAAAGAAGGCTCTTTTCGGAGCTTCATGAGTATTTGCTCTATCACTTGCCCCATTCCTCATAGAGTTTTGAAAATATGTTAGTAAGTGTGATCAGATCCTGCCTGTTGTGCTCTATTATAGGGATTACTGGCCCGATGTTGCCTGTCCTAAGGTAGGTCTCATAAAACTCAGGGACAAGAGCGCTTGGTACATCATCATTCCTCTCGATTCCAAAAAGGTGTTTCTCAAGTGTTATCAATCTACAGTTTGGGTATCTGCTCCTCCACGCCCTTCTTGAAAAATGGAGCATGTCAAAATGGGTCATTTCTTTAATATGCGGCATCCCATAATAGGATAGCCTTTCCCTGATATAAGGTACATCAAATGACTTCCCATTATAAGATACAAGGACTGTTTTTGGGCCAATTTGAGAGAGAAATTGATTCAAAGCTTCAGGCTCTTGGTTCAAATCCTTCAAGAAATACTGATTTAAAGAAAGATCATCCCCGTTGAATTTTGCTGCTCCTATTAGGATTATCGGTCTATTAAATAGGCCTAAAGTTTCAATATCAAAGAAAAGAAAATCCTCCTTCTCGTGAAATCCTGAACAACAATAAACAAGCTCATCTGACTTTGAGAGCCAGTGCGATATCCTCTCCATCATCCTCTTTGAGTCCATAGAGTTAATTAAATCAACTAGGGACTTTGCGTCGTTTGAAAAAGCTGGATGGTAGATAAGGTCTTCTATCGTCTGATACCCTCTGCTATTGAGATATTTTTTCTTTGTGTCGCCTATGCCATAGAGTAGCCTTAGCTCGGATAGCATCTTCTCTTTTGCCTTCTCCCTTGAGAATTTTTTAAAACCGAGTTTTAGCTCCTCATTTATTGTGAATACACTGCCAAGATCACCGCTAGCCTCATTGCCCTTGATTGCTTCGGATAGCTCCATGTCCCTGTATTTAGTTATGAGACTACTTTTCAGCTTCTGCGCGTTAAGATATTCATTATAGCCCAATCCAAATGGCATCCCGTAAAAATAATCATCCTTTGTCCCTTCATTTTCTTCCAGTATTTCATACTCTTTTACAGAATCGATTTTTGACCTGAAGCTCTTGCCGATACCGCTGAATGGGGATTTATTGGGATATGGATTCCTATCTGATTTTATCTCTATGGACATAGGCTCACAAGTTAGAAATTGACTAGTAAATTTTAGTTACCAATTTCTATTTAAGAGTTGTTATTATAGAATAGAATAAAAGAAAAGTATTTATTTTAAAATGACAAAATTAT
>Ga0208040_1003219_pt1 | contig 13435 bp, 4 predicted proteins | sample AD_UKC083_MetaG_FD_184431 | JGI IMG/M metagenome (GOLD analysis project Ga0208040, IMG submission 184431) | Active sludge microbial communities of municipal wastewater-treating anaerobic digesters from USA - AD_UKC083_MetaG (SPAdes) (version 2) | ecosystem: Engineered > Bioreactor > Anaerobic >...
CCAGATCTTCCCAGACTACAAATTCTTTCCAGCTTTTTTTGTTTTCAATTTCATCTTTTGAGAATCCCGAAAGTTCTTCAAATTTTGTATTCGCAAGCGAAATGATAGTGTCTTCTTCGATAATGACAGCAGCTGTACCAGTATTTTCGAAAATAGCTCTGTAGCGCAATTCAGACTCCTGAATTTTTTTTGCATTTTTTTTCGTTTCAGTCACATCGTGAAAGAAAATCGAAATGCCGTTTTCGGTTGGATAGATATGATTTTCAAACCACCTGTCGTATGGCGGATAGTACTCTTCCATGCTGATTGGAATCCGATCCTTCATCACTTTTTCATAATTCAGATGAAAAGGTTGTCCAACGCCTTCCGGAAATTCCGTCCAGATATGTTTACCAAAAAGACTAATTGGATCTCTTCCGAAAATTTCGCCCGCTCTTTTATTCAAATAGGTATAGCACCAGTTGAAATCAAGCGATACAAAAGCATCCGACATCGACTCCAGCACATCGACCAGATGATCGTGTTCCGATTTCAGTTTGTCGTTGGCAGATTTGCTTTCAGTAATATTTTTTGAGGTCATGGCAACACTTTTTACACTGCCATCGGGTTCAAGCACGGGAGATATATAAATTTCAAACCACTTGTTATCGTAAGTGTCGGTGAAGCTTACCGGCAATTTCGACTGAATGGCTTCCCTGATTTTTTTCAGGCGTGATTTAAAAATGTTTTCAGGTAGGATTTCCAGTGCTGAATGGCCTATGAGTTCTTCCGGTTTCTTATTCCACCTGGTCAGAAATGCCTTGTTGCCATCCAGAAAACAACCATTGTCATCGATGATGGCCAGAGCATCGGGCGATGAATCCAATATGGCCCTGAATTGCGCAGAGGTGAGATTTCGTTCAGCCTCAATGGATTTTTTTGTTGTTATATCTCTGACAACGGCAATAAAATAATATCGGCCACCGATTTCGGCATAGGAGAGTGCTACATCGGCCCAGAATGTTGTCCCATCCACTCTTTTTGCAAGCCATTCAAATACACATTTCCCCTCTTTACGGGCAATATCGTTGTGTTTCAGAATGGCTGCCTCATCAGCAGCAGAACGGAAAACGCTCAAATCGGCCGGATTCAGATCCTTAACCTTTTCCCTGGGGCAGGCATACAGGTCGCAGGCACATTGATTGGCATAAACATATCTGCCTGAATCAACATCGAGCACCATTATGCCATCGTATATTGAATCCAGCATTTTTTGAATCGATTCGGCAGTAATCATATCTGACAATGATTTTGAGTTTAGTTACCCCGGGAAGAATTTTATTTTGCAAATATCCGATTTTATTCGGCAAAATCAATCCGAAACTCGACAGGAGGGCGAATTTAGTTTAGCGAAGATAATATACAAAGTATCAAAAACCAAATGATTGATGCAATTATTTCTGCAAAATGATGAATGTGGAATTTATCAGACTGATTCAAACCAACCATTTTCTGACCAGAATACGCATAAATGAAAATATCTTATACTTTTGTGTGGAATAAAACCAACCATTGAGTCATTTCCGGAAATACCTGTTTTTTGCAGCTTCTTTTATGATGATCTGCAGCGCTGCCGCACAAAGTGCCGGCGAAATGACCTTTGACGGTTACTCCTCCGAAATTTACAGCTACCGTAAGGGATTGTCGCAGAATACGGTTCAATGCATCATGCAGGATTCCCGCGGCTTTGTCTGGATAGGCACCTGGGATGGCCTTAACCGTTTCGACGGTTATAAATTTCAGATTTACCGGCCTGATTACTCAGCTCCATCAGGCACAATAAGCAACGAAACCATCAATGCGCTGGCTGAAGACAACAACGGAAACCTTTGGGTGGGCACAGATAAAGGACTGAATCTCTACAGATTCAAAACCGATACCTTCCGGACTTTTTATTATAGCTTTTATAATTCAAACAGCCCTCCGGCTGACAGTATCACTTCGCTGGTTTTCGACAAGTCAGGATTCCTGTGGATTGGCACCAACAAAGGTCTGTGCAGCTATGACATTGCAGGAGAAAAATTCACTCGTTATTATTCCCATAAGAAGAAATCAACGTCCATTCCCAGCGATCTGATCACTTCGCTGCATATTGATGACCGGAACAGGTTGTGGATTGGTACCATCAACGGTGCAGCATTGATGGATCTGACTACAAAGCAGATTTCAAGAATTGATTTGAATGTATGTGATGAGGATAAAACACCGGTAATTACCTCTTTTGCCGAATTTGGTATAGTGATGTGGATCGGCACCGATTGCGGGGTTTATGTTATCGACAAACAGTCTCTTAAGGAGTATTCCAGTAATTGTTTTGATGATACCGGATTGCCCGAAGAGCTGACTTCGCAACCAGTGAGCAGGTTACTGAATGACAACAGGGACAGAATCTGGATTGCGACTCCGAACGACGGAGTATATATTTACTATAAGAAATCGTGTAAGCTCAGGCATATTTACAGCGACTTCAACAGTCGCTACGGCTTGGTTAACAATGGAATCCTGAGTCTGGCCGGCTCATTAAGCGGTGAAGTCTGGATAGGTACTGTGCACGGACTGAGTATGTTTTCGGATTTTGCCTATAAATTCCCGCATTTCAGAATCACAGGCAATCAGTTTACTAATAATCATAATCTGATCTGGGCTTTTCAGGCACTAACGAATGGCAACCTTCTGGTTGGTACATACGGTGGGCTGGTTGAATTTGACATATCGGACCAGCAGTTTTCGGTTTTTTCGGAAAATGATTTCGGAAGTATTCCTGTTTTGTCGCTTAAAATAACACCTGATGGAAGTATCTGGGCAGGTACTTCCGGCAAGGGACTCTATTTGCTTGATCAGGGCGGGAAAGTGAAAAAAGTTTTCACAGCTGATGTTCAGGGTGGAATCGCTGGCAATGATGTCTGGAACATAACTACCGATTCGGAAAACAACCTTTGGATAGCTTGTGCGGGTGGTGTCAGTTGTATTGATCTGGCCAATTTCAGTTGCAGGAACTGGTTGTATCCCGGATATGAAAGCAAAGGCAATATTTCAAGCAACATTATTTACAATGTTATGGTTGACAAAGCCGGCATTGTGTGGATATCAACTTTTAACGGGCTTAACAGGCTGGACCCTGAAAGTGAGAAAATTTACGTTTTTCACCACGACAAAGGCAATCCTGTAAGTATTTCAAACGACAGGATTTTGTCATCATTTGAGGATTCCAGGGGAAACATCTGGGTTGGAACATTCGGCGGTGGTCTGAACAGATATGACCGGAAAACCGGCGTTTTCAGCAAATACGGCAAAAAGGAAGGGTTTCCCGACAATGTGATATATGATATAGTTGAGGATCGATCCGGTTATTTGTGGCTGACATCGAATTCGGGGCTTATCAGGTTTAATGCAAAAGACAACACCGTTGCCCACTATGATGTGAATGACGGAATCCAGAGTCATGAATTCAATGGCGGTGCTGCTGAAATTCTTGCTGATGGCCGCCTTGTCGTTGGTGGCATGAACGGTTTCAATCTGTTTAATCCGAAGGATATAAAAATAAACAGAAAAATTCCAAAACTGGTAATAACTGAATTCAGTATTTTCAATAAACCTTATGGCGATTACATTGAGGATGGCGACACGGTGATTCTGGGTCCCAGCAACAATTTCTTTTCAGTTTCCTTTGCAGCGCTTGATTACACCAATCCGTCAAAGAATCAGTATTCATATATCCTGAGTAACTATGACAAGGACTGGATCCGAACCGATGCCACGCGCCGCAAGGCGGAATACACCGATGTAAAACCCGGTACGTACCGGTTTATTGTCAAAGGCACCAACAACGACGGAATCTGGAATGAAAAGGGAATTTCATTTGTCATTATTGTAAAGCCCCCGTTTTACAAAACGTGGTATTTTCGTTTGTTGCTTATTGCATTGGCATTGTTCATTACCTGGCTTTTTATCAGGGGGCGTGTGAAAAAAGTAAGACAGCAGAACGAAGTTGCCACAAAGATGCTGAATATCGAAAAAGAGATGTTCGATCTGGAACAGAAAGCACTGCGCCTGCAGATGAACCCGCATTTCATATTCAATTCACTCAATTCAATTCAGAGTTTCATCATTTCGAACGATTCTGAAAATGCCATCAACTATCTGGCAAAATTCAGCCAGCTGATGCGGCTTATTCTGACTACCAGCAGGGAGGCCTATATTCCTTTGTCGCAGGAAATCTCACTTTTGAAGCACTATCTCGATCTCGAGAACATGCGTTTCAACAATCGCTTTAATTACGAAATCCGCGTGGAATCTGGCATGGACACCGAATATATGGGCATACCACCCATGATCATTCAGCCGTACATTGAGAATGCAATCCTCCATGGTTTTATGAATAAAAAAACAGGGGATTGCAGATTGCTGGTTCAGATGTGGGAAGAAGAAGACTATATTCTCTGTGTGATCGAAGACAATGGAATAGGTCGGGAGAAAGCAATGGAAATAAAGCAGAAGAGCGGTCTTATTCAGAAGTCGCAGGGAATCATAATTACCAAGGAACGACTGGATATTCTGAATAAACAATTGAAAAATAAAATTTCAGTAGAAATCACAGATTTGAAGGATGAGGCCGGAAAGGCCACCGGAACCAGGGTCCGGCTAGTGATTCCGTTTATTGACCTGTAAGCGGCCCTGATGGAAAAATTCTTGTATTTTTGAACAAAATTATACAGCCATGATACGAGCCATAATAGTTGATGACGAAGATGCTTCGAGAATAACACTCAAAGCCCTTCTGGGACGTTATGTTCCCGATGTACAGATTATTGCCGAAGCTGTTGATGTTGAATCGGGCCTGGCGACCATCAAGCAATTTACTCCCGACCTGGTTTTCCTTGATATTCAGATGCCCGACGGGAGCGGTTTCCGGTTGCTCGAAATGTTGCCGGAAATTGACTTTGATGTAATATTCACCACGGCATTTGACCAGTATGCTATCAAGGCGATCAAATTCAGTGCACTGGATTATCTGCTGAAACCCATCGTTCCGGATGACCTGAAAAAAGCGGTGGAGAAGCACCGTGAAAAAATATCGGCACCAGACCGAAGCATCAGTTATAAGACCTTGCTCGAGAACCTGAATCCCGAACCGCGCAAAATAGTACTGCATACGTTTGAGGGTATGCATGTTGTTGAAACAGCCGATATAATCAGGTGTCAGAGCGATGATTGCTATACAAACTTCTACCTCAGCGGTGGCAAGAGAATCATAGTTTCCAAAACACTGAAGGAAATAGAGGAACAGCTTTCCGGTAAGGACTTCATCAGACCTCACAAATCGCACCTGATCAATCTTCAGTACATCAAAACGGTTGTCCGCAACGACGGTGGTTACATCATCATGAAGGATGGCACCGAAATTCCCATTTCCCGGAGAAAGAAGGAAATGGTGATGGATATAATCAACAAGCTCTGAGCCGATAACTTTTCTTCCTTTGCCGGATTCTGATTCGCGGCAAATGCTTAACACACGATGATATACTTTTAAGCTGCAAATTTTAACCAACCAACATTTCCGTCATGGAACAATTTATAGGCCTGATCATTTTTTTCGTTGCCTGGATTATTATTTCGGCAATGAAAAAGGCTGCAAAGAAGCAGCAGGAAGCCGCTCAGCAACTGCGCAAAAATGCTCAGATGCAGAATCAGCAGGCAAGCAGACCTGCCTCGACAGCCGATGAAATCAATAAGCTGATCGAAATGTTTACGGGAGAATACTCCACTCCCCAACCCACGCCGGTAACAGCAACACCAGAAAACACGTATGCCGGTACGGTTGAGACCATTGAATCAACAGTCGAAGCAGGTGGTATTGAGACCTCGGCTCCGACGTATCGTTCTGTTGAAGAATACGTTCCCTACACATCTTCCATTGATGATTTTACTTCCGAAGACAATCTTCAGACAGTTCTGGCCGAAAAGCCCGAAAATGAAATTGTTATTAACCGGAGCAAAAATCTGCCTAATCCTTTTTTATCTGATTTTGACCTAAAGAAAGCTGTTATTTATTCGGCCATTTTGGAGCCGAAATATTTCTGAGGTTGAAAAATCTTTTCCACAATCGAAAAAAAAATCAGCTTAAAAAAGTAAAACTGTTTAACTTTACCCGCTCAAATTTAAAGCTTTCAAAAAAAAATAAACCAACCCATATGTTTCGAAAACTACTCTCTGCCTTAGGATTGACCTTGTTTGTGAGCTCGATGGTGCTCGCACAGTCGTCCGGAACGTTGAAAGGGAAATTGGTGGATAAGGAAACCAAAGAACCCATCCCGTTTGCCAACATCGTCGCTGAAACCGGCGGCAAGCAAATGGGCGGATCGACCACCGATTTCGACGGAAATTACACTATTAAACCGATTCCTCCGGGAACCTATGACGTTAAAGCCACCTACGTGGGCTATAAACCTCTGATGGTTCAGGGTGTTGTCGTAAAAGACGGAATCATCACCTTCCTCGACATTGAAATGGAGTCGACAGCTGTGACGCTGACGACTTTCGAGGTTGTTGACTATAAAGTTCCCCTCATTGAGAAGGACGGTGGTTCTTCCGGAGGTACCGTGACATCGGAAGAAATTGAAAAAATGGCCGGCCGCGATGCAACTTCGGTTGCAGTTACCGTGGGCGGTGTGTTTTCATCGGACGGTGAAATGGGATCCATTCGTGGAGGTCGTACCGACGGTACTGTAATGTACATCGACGGTGTCCGCGTTCGTGGTTCATCTTCACTGCCAAAATCAGCTCTTGAGCAGGTAACTGTTATCACAGGCGGTCTGCCCGCCAACTATGGTGATGCAACCGGTGGGGTTGTCAACATTACAACCAAAGGTGCCAGCCGTACTTTCGGAATGGGTGCCGAACTTGTAACTTCAAAATTCCTGGATCCCTACGACTACAACCTGCTTGGTTTGTATATGCAGGGCCCGCTGCTCAAAGGAAAAGATTCGACAAACAACACCGCACTGCTCGGATATTTCCTTGCCGGTGAATTTTCATATGAAAAGGACAATTATCCTTTCTTTGGCGGTCTCTACAAAGCCAAGGATGACTATCTGGCTCAGGTTGAACAATATCCGCTCCGCGAAACCGGATTGGGTTATGGTACCTACCAGAACCTGCAGTTTGTAACCGAGGACAACCTTGAAAAAATCAAGGCAAAAATCGAATGTCCTTCCTACGCTGCCAACGTGTCACTGAAACTCGACGTCAGAACCACATCGACCACCAACCTTACTTTCGGAGGTTCGCTCAATTACAACAACGGGCTTGCCTATATTCACAGCTACTCGATGTTTAATTACAAACAGTATCCTCAGGTGATCAGCAGCACCTGGCGTGTTTTCGGTCGTTTCACACAGCGCTTCAACTCCGATACAGCCAGCAAGTCCATCGTGAAAAACGTTTTCTATAACATCCAGGCCGACTACTCCAAGTACAACTACCTTGAGCAGGATCCGGAACATAAAGACAACCTGTTTAAATACGGCCACTGGGGAAAATTCAACACCTACAAGACAAGCTCGTATGAACTCACCGATATTCCTGAACTTGGATATTATAATGTATATGCCCTGAATAACTACTACGATACATTAGTAACATTTGAGCCAGGTACCAACAACCCGATTACATCAAATTATACATCACAGTATTACGATTTGTACGACCTGCACAGCGGGTACTATACCAATTACACCATTATCCAGAATGCCGGTGCTTTGCTCAACGGCCAGCAGCCGGAGTCGGTTTATGGTTTGTGGTCAGCTCCCGGAACCATTTACGGAAGTTACAGCAAGAATGACGCTACCCAGATCGGTATCAATGCCAATGCATCGGCCGATATCGGAAACCATGCATTCCAGTTTGGTATTCAGTATGAACAGCGTAAAGACTGCGCTATCGGATACGCACCTGTTGGCTTATGGACCCGTATGCGTCAGCTTGCAAACAAGCACATCGAGCAGCTTGATTCAATAGCTAAACCGGTTTTTGATGAATATGGAGTTTTCCAGGATACCGTCAATTATGACCGCATGTATGATGCTGCCAGCCAGAGCACATTCGACGTAAATTTCCGCGAAGCTCATGGTTTTGCAGTTAATGGCACTGACTGGGTTGACATTGATTCTTACGATCCTTCCGAATTCAACATTGAATGGTTCTCGGCTGATGAACTCCTGAACGAAGGTAACAGCTACGTTTCATATTACGGATATGATTATACCGGTAAGAAACTGACCAGCAAACCCAGCTTTGACGATTTCTTCACCAAGAAAGATGCTGATGGCAACTATACCCGCGAAATCGGAGCATTTGAGCCGATTTACATGGCTGGTTACATTATGGACAAATTTGCATTTAAAGATTTGATTTTCAACATTGGTTTGCGTGTTGACCGTTTTGATGCCAACCAGATGGTTCTCGAGGATAAATATCTGTTCTATGAAGCAAAGACAGCTGAGCAGGTAACCAACCTTGGCGTTCATCCTGGTAATATCCCCGGCAGCGCCACTGTTTATGTTGATAATGTGAACAACCCGACACAGATCCTTGGTTACCGCGATGGTGACACATGGTACAATGCCCAGGGAACACAGATCACTGACCCGTCTACAATTTCAACATCCAGCGGTATTGCTCCGTATCTGGTTGATCCTTCACTGACCAAACCGACTTCGGCAGCATTCAAGGATTACAAACCGCAGGTAACTTATATGCCGCGTATTTCATTCTCATTCCCGATTTCTGACGAAGCATTGTTCTTTGCTCACTATGATGTCACTTCAAAACGTCCGACCTCAGGTCTGCGTCTTGACCCGACCCATTATTACTTCATTCAGACCAATGCCCAGTCATTCATCAACAATCCTGATCTGAAACCTGAGAAAACAGTTGACTATGAGTTAGGTTTCCAGCAGCTGCTGAACATTAAGTCTTCGCTGAAATTCTCAGCTTACTATCGTGAAATGCGCGACCTGGTACAGGCCTATCGTTTCTATGGTGGATATCCGATCGATTATTATTCCTATAATAATATAGACTTTGGTACCGTAAAAGGTATGACCATTGCCTATGACCTTCGCCGCAGTGCCAACGTATGGATGAAAGCCAGCTATACTCTGCAGTTTGCCGATGGAACAGGATCGAACTCATCATCAGGTATGAACCTGGTTCGAACCGGTCAGCCCAACCTGCGTACACTGAACCCACTCGATTATGACCGTCGTCATGCTTTCACCCTTGTACTTGACTACCGTTTTGGTACAGGCAAGAATTACAACGGACCGAAAATCACCAAGAAAGTGGGTGACGGAAAAGTAAAAGTTACCCCGCTGCTCCAGAATACTGGTGTGAACTTCACCTTCACAGGTGGTTCAGGAACCCCGTACAGCAAGTCGAGCAACATCGTTTCGAGTCAGCTGGGTGGCGGAAGCTATCAGCTGCAGGGTATGATCAACGGTAGCCGCCTCCCATGGTCGTTCCGTATTGATTCCCGCATTGACCGCGACATCGATGTTAAAATCGGAAAGAAAGAAATGGTGCTGAATGTTTATGTTGAAATCCTTAATGTTCTGAACAGCAAGAATATTATGAGTGTTTACCGTTCAACCGGTAACCCGGATGATGACGGATATCTTGCCGCAGCAGAATATCAGGCAGGTATCGAAGCACAGGTGAATGAAGAAGCTTTCCGCACTTTGTATTCAATTCTGGTTAACAGCCCGTATAATTACAGCTTGCCCAGACGAATCAGATTTGGTGTTGCTTTCGGTTTCTAATCAAGTAAAAAAATTGAAGTATGAAAAAGAATATAATCACATCGTTATTGTTTATTGGCCTTTTCGGGCTGGCGATGGGCTCATATGCCAGAAAAGTGCCGGTGGCAGAAAACCGTTCCAAGCAGGAAGGAACTCAGATCAGACTTAAGTCTACTGCAGAAGCCTGTCTGCCCGGAGCGGTAAGTACAGAACTTAAAATCAACAATGTCCGCGCCCGTATCAATTCTGGCGGTGACATGTGGTGGGACCTTGCTGACGTTTCCGAATACGAGGTACCTTATGGATCGAAAATGACATCTATGTTTGCCGGTGCATTGTGGATCGGTGGTACCGATATCAACGGTCAGCTGAAACTGGCTGCTCACCGGTATCGTCAGGTTGGTAATGACTTTTTCCCTGGTCCGCTCACCATTGACGGAACCGCAGCGGTCAGTGCCGAAACCTGTATCAAATATGACAAGATGAATGTCATTTACCGCAAGGATGTTGATGAATTCCTTGCCTGGCGCGCCAATCCATCTGAATACCCGGATTATTCAATACCTGCATATTTTTCTACATATCCGGCAATGGGAGATGAGCTACAGGGCCAATCCAAATTCCTGGCTCCGTTTTTTGATGCAGACGAGGATCTTAATTACGATCCGGCAGACGGAGACTACCCGTTTTATGATGTAGACAATCATTTATGTCATCAGCCTGACGCTACACTTGAAACAGAACAAGGTATAGTTTCCGGTGGTATTCTTGCTGACCAGGTGCTTAAAGGTGACCAGACAATCTGGTGGGTATTTAACGATAAAGGTAATGTTCACACAGAAACACAGGGAGCTTCCATTGGTCTTGAAATCCGTGCTCAGGCATTTGCTTTCTCTACCAATGATGAAATCAACAACATGACCTTCTACTCATTTGAGATCATCAACCGTTCCACCTATACTTTGCAGGAAACCTACATGTCATTGTGGACTGACCCGGATCTGGGTTATTCACATGACGACTACGTTGGTTGCGATGTTCTGCGTGGTCTTGGATATGCTTACAACGGCGACCAGTACGATGAAGACGGAAATGGCGCTTTTGGATATGGCGATCAGCCCCCCGCCATTGGTATTGACTTCTTCCAGGGACCATATATGGATCCGGATGGTATTGACAATGGTGCTTTTAAGCAATACTCTGATACTTCTGGCGCAACCATCACCGAAAACTGTAATGAAGCCGTCAATGGTGTAAACTTCGGAAACGGAATCATTGATGATGAACGTTATGGTATGCGTCGTTTCGTTTATCACAACAACTCAGGTACTGTTCCTTGGTACATGACCGACCCGGATATCGCCATTGAATACTACAACTTCCTGCGCGGTTTCTGGAAAGACAACACCCGCATGCTGTATGGTGGAAATGCTCACTCCTCATCAGGTGCTTACGGACCTGAATGCGATTTCATGTTCCCTGACGAAACAGACCCTTGCGACTGGGGTACAGGTGGAGTTCCTCCTGCCGGTCCAAGAAAATGGACTGAAGAAACTGCCGGTAACCAGCCGTATGACCGTCGTTTTATGCAGTCAGCCGGACCATTTACTCTGAAACCAGGTGCTCTCAATTATATTACAGTTGGTTTACCATGGGCACGTGCCACATCGGGCGGACCTTTTGCCTCTGTATCGCTGCTGCGTCGCGTCGACGACAAGTGTCAGCGTTTGTTTGACAACTGCTTTAAGGTTGTTGACGGTCCCGATGCTCCGGATCTCACCATTCAGGAACTTGACAAGGAAATCATTCTTTTCATAACAAACAGCGGCTCCAGCAACAATTATCTTGAGCAGTACGAAGAGGGCGATCCTTCAATTGTTTCTCCTGAAGGAATGCAATACGATTCATTGTACCGTTTTGAAGGATACCAGATTTTCCAGGTTAAGGATATTTCGGTTTCCGCAACTGATATTTATGATTCTGACAAAGCTCGTCTGATTGGTCAGTGCGATGTTGAAAACGACGTTTCCCGTCTGATCAATTTCTACTACTCAGAAGATCTTGGTGCAGTTGTACCACGCGAAGAAGTAAATGGTGCCAATGAGGGAATCGTTCATTCATTCCGCGTACTGGAAGATCAGTTTGCCACTGGCGACAAGCGTCTGGTAAACAACAAGAAATACTATTTCATGGTCATTGCTTATGCATTCAATGAATATGAAAAGTATTCTCAGGATCCCGGTTATCAGATTCCTGGTGAAGCATCACTTTCTGGTCAGCAGAAACCTTACCTGGCCGGACGTAAAAACATAGAAACGTACATAGGTATTCCTCATATTCCCTCACCTGAGAGCAATGGTACTCTGATTCAGGCCAACTATGGTGATGGTCCGAAAATTACACGTATTGAAGGACAGGGTAATGGCGGAATGGTGATTGAAATGACAGAAGAAAGCCGTAATGCGGTTTTAGCCAACAATGTTCTTCTGACCCCGACCTATGAGAACGGTTTCGGTCCTGTTGATATTAAAGTTATCGATCCGCTGAACGTAAAAGAAGCCAATTATTTACTCCGCTTCGATACGGCCAGTACATCCGCAAGCCAAATGCAACTTGCGAAATGGATTCTTGAAGAGTATGATATGAGTGGTAATCTTGTTGCAACTTATCCTTCAGATCAGACCATTGAAACTAAATTCGAACAGATTTTTGTTGACCTTGGTATCTCTGTCACCCTTGCACAGGGTAAGGCTCCCGGCGACCAGACACATGAGACAAATGGTTTCCTCCAGGCCGACATTGTTTATGAAGATCCTACTCACATGTGGCTCGGCGGAATTCCTGATATGGATGGCCCGAACGTTTACAACTGGATTCGTTCAGGAACTACCGATTCAGACGAAAATGATTATGATGACTTTATGATTGGTGGCGCATTTGGTGATGCCGGTCAGTATTATGAAAAGCTCCTCGGTGGAACCTGGGCTCCATACCGCTTGACATCTTTTATTGCTGAAAATCCTGGTAATGGAACCGTTGCCCCGTTTATTTCAACAACAAACAAAATGATCAACCTTGCTAGTGTTGATGTTGTTTTCACTCCGGATAAGAGCAAGTGGACCCGTTGTCCTGTTCTTGAAATGTGTGAAGATCCGATTCTTGCTGAAGGTGGAGCTGCCAAGCACACTTTACGTAAACATGCATCTGTTGACAAAAATGGCAACACCGGTACTGCTGAATCAACTTATGATGGCTTCACAACTGGTATGGGATGGTTCCCTGGATATGTAATCAACATTGAAACAGGTGAAAGATTGAATGTAGCTTTTGGTGAAGACAGCTGGCTGATCGGTGAGAATGGACGCGATATGCTGTTCAACCCGACTTCCTCATACGAGGCACTCAATCAGACATTGTTCGGCGGAAAGCACTTCCTGTATATTTTTGGTCACATAAGCGACAACGCCAATGATTGTCCTGCATATGACGAAGGTAAATGGCTGAATGCAAAATACACGCAGAATACTTCCACCTCACTGCGATACATTTATACCAGTGCAATGTGGGTTTCAATTCCGCTTGCAGTTCCCAACGAAGAA
>Ga0208040_1003233_pt1 | contig 13395 bp, 12 predicted proteins | sample AD_UKC083_MetaG_FD_184431 | JGI IMG/M metagenome (GOLD analysis project Ga0208040, IMG submission 184431) | Active sludge microbial communities of municipal wastewater-treating anaerobic digesters from USA - AD_UKC083_MetaG (SPAdes) (version 2) | ecosystem: Engineered > Bioreactor > Anaerobic >...
TGGTAATTCTGAAAAATGTTTACCGCATGTAGAACAAACATCTCTGTGAACATTAATGGTGCCGCCACATTGGGGACATGTCCATTTTTCCGACTCTTCGCTGAGAAAATGCTGAATTCCTTTATCTTTAATCAGATTCAGATTGGCAATCATGCTCATGTGATATTTTGTCCGGTATCTTTTATCGAGATTTTTCATCCGTGCACATGGGAATCCGTCACAATCCATGCAGAAATCCGAATCGAGTTTTGCGCAATTGCGGATGATGCAATGCTGTATTGATTTGTAGCGGCTATTGTGTGCTGCACGGCAGCCCGGGCAATGATTTTTTGTGCGCAGATATGCCATGCAAAGGCCGCAGTTCATGCCGCATGGCGCGATGAGCATTTCTTTACTGAGCGGTTCCATTTTCTTTGTTTTTGTTTTTATTGAAAAGCGCTTCGGCAGGGCATCCCAGATCGCGTTGTTTGCAATAACGGCAGGCAAGTTTTCCGCGTACAAAATTATTTCCAATAGTTGTCAGCAACAAAATCAGAATAGTGGCTGAAAGCAGAACAAAATCAAATTCACTGACCATAAGAATGATTCCTGAAATAAATGGCAACAGTGAAATCAGTATGTCAAGAATCATATCTTTCCACGTCATTGTATGATTACAGAAATTTGTCGGATCTCCTTTTCTGCAGAACAGCGCGCTGATGCGGCCATGTCCAAACGCGCATGTGCGGCCGTAATAGAAACAGTCGGTGCAATGATAGCGGATGAGACGATATTCCAGAAACAAAAAATAAAGCATATATCCAAGCGCAAAAAGCAGATGAATCCTCAGAAAAATAAGAATACCCAGTGCAAAAATCCCGAGCGAAACAAAGTTGGAGAGCAAAACAATCCAGGCGGGATAATTATCGTATCGTTTGTTGGTTTCCATAAATCAGAATTTTTGAATTATGAAATTTGTACAGAATCGAAATACTAAGATACGATTTCTTGAAAGAATTTGCAATGTTCAAAATGAATATTGCAAAATCCATATTTGTAAACAGAAAAAGCCTATTCCTTAATCAAAATACTTGTTCCGCTTTGTTGGTCAGATCTTATTTTCAGCAAGTATGCACCTGCGGGAAAACTTCTGAGATCGATGGATTCATTTTGCTGCAGCATTGTAACCAATATTGTTCTTCCGGCCATATCGCAGATGGTTACTTCAGCGGCGCCGGGTGTTTGATCTGCAATTTCAATGTTTATATAATCTCTGAAAGGATTTGGAAATACATCTATTTTAATTTTTCCGTCATTGTATTCATTCAGCCCCGTCATATCCCAGTGACATGAGTCGGCGCCTGTGGGCGAATTTATGTAATAGGTTGTGGTATCCGAAAAACAGAGGGTGAATAACTTCCATTCAAATTCATACAGAAACGGAGACAGTAGATCTTTGGTGCTGCCGATTCCTTCAATCCAGTATTCAGGTAAAAACAACAGGTTGCTGTTTTGAATTTCATATCGTTTTCGGTAAGTGGAGCCAATCAACACGGAATCTATTGCCACAACTTTGATCAGAGCCACTCCCTGATGAATCGGTAATGTGTCTCCTGCATGCAGATTATTGAATGTATAAAGCAGGTGTTCGGTCGTGTAGTCGGTCAGCGTGCTTGGGGAGCCGGTTTCCTGAAAGGATGAGTCTGGGAAAAAGTAAATCTGTCTGAGCGAATCTTCTCTTAATCCTCCAATAAACACGCTTGCAGTCGGAGTATCGGTCACTTTGTAATAGAGTTTGTTGTATGATTTTCCCCCAAGCATGGTGTCTCCATCCATGATGTATTGATAATTGACACCCCATTGGTCAGTGGGTGAGCCATTCCACCAGTAATACTGGTTCCAGTTGGCAAAATCAGTTGGAAATGGCTGATATGTCTGGCTTTTCAAAGAGCCTGTGCAGGCAAGCATGCTTACAAGGAATATTAAAAGGAACTTTTTCATTTTAGTGTTTTTTAAAAATGGAAATTGCCATTGTATTTCAACTTGCAATCAATGCAGCAAATACAACTCTCCGCTGTAATCGTGCTGCAGTCCGTCGGTGAATTCCGCATGCAGGTAATAGTAGTAAATGCCGCCTGGAATGCTGCTTCCGGGATTCCAGCAGGTATATATGTTTGTGGTCCTCCACAGCTCAATTCCATCCTGGTCGCTTATAATCAGAAGACATTTTGAAACATCGTCGGCATCGATGCACCACATCTCATTTCTTCCGTCCCCGTCGGGTGAAAATGAATTTGGAATGCGGATACGTTCATCCCAGTTATGGTCATAATTATTCTCACACGAATAAAGGAATGAGAAAGTAATGATGATGAAGAAGAATTTTGCTTTCATGGGATCAGAGATTAATTGAAAAAACAAGCCGCGATTGCTGTAAACAAAATTCATCTGAAACGGGCCTGATAAAAGCGAATGAAGCTACTCCGGCAGAAATTTTCTTCCCGGAATACATTAGCATGACTCCTCCCGATTTGTTTGTTGATAGCTGAATTCCCAGACAAATGCGTTGAAACTGATAAGTCGATTCAATATTGAAAATGTGATGTTGAAGCTGATTCATTCTCCATCCTGCGGCGATGGTGCGGAATCCGTTCCGGGTATTATTGTAATATCCTGCTGTAACCCGCATACCGCCTGTGTATTCATTGTATGAAACAAAGCTGATATTGGGCGTTGTCAGGTCGTAGAATCTTGCGGTCATGAATGCATGAGGCGATGTAAAAACCAGGTGTCCGTGAAATGTAGCAACGGCTTTGCTTAACTCACCCATTGGCATAACCTGATTTGACTCAATAATCGTGTCATGGACTGTTATCTGATCGGGAAAGACAAGATTTTCCCATTTTAATTTGCGTGCAAGCAAATGAAAAGACATTCCTGCGGCCAATGCGTAATCCGGATTTTTTACAAAATCGTACAGCACGCTTATTCCACCCTTTGAAGTTTTGTACATGTATGATGAAGCGTAATTGTAATCTGCGGTGTAAGTGAAACGCGATTTTTTCGCGGGATTGAAGCAGATTTCCGCATCGGAATTGAAGGACAGCGATGGTTTGTCAACTGAAAAATCGGGACCGCCCGAGACTTCAATAAAGGCCTCTCCGGGGTCCTGCGGAAAAACAGAGCAGGCTTCTCCCGGAAACAAAACCGGCACCCGGAGCGAATCCTGTGCGGTCGATAAAAATGGAATCAACAGAAATAGAAAAATACAATTACGCATAAATTACTTTTTGTTGGCAACAAATATAATTCATAATATATCCAAAACAAAATATTTTTGTAACACATGTATTAATATTGGTGCGGCTTGCGATTTATTATTCCCGGGGCTTCACGTGGAATCACGTAAAACAGCTTGTCACGTTTCACGTGATGACAAGCTGTGACAAGTCACCCCGGGCTATTTTCTGCAGCGCCTTTGGCGCAATTTGTACTGACAGCTGAAGCTGTCAGCTATGACAAAACACCTTGACCTCAACCTCAGCCTTGACCTAACTCACAACTGACCACTGGCAACTGAACACTATTTTTGTATCTTTGCTCCGTATTTAATGACAAATGAAAATCTCTGCCTCGCTATACAGTGCCGGATATGCCGATTTGCGTGAGCTGGTGCGCGAACTCGACGCCTATCAGTCCGACTGGTTTCACATCGATTGCAACGACGATCCATCGGTTTTTGATGATATCCGCGAAATACGGAAGCATTCCGATACTCCTGTCGATTTACATATCATCAGCCCGGAGCCGCATCAATTCTATGATCAGATTGTTGAAACGGGTGTTGAATATGTAACCCTTCAATTTGAGGCCATTGAAAACTGGCATCCAATGCCGGATTCATTTAAAGGTCAGCTTGGAATTGCCATCACAACCGATACGGATATTTCTGTTTTTGATCGCTTTGCACATCAGGCGTCATTCATTTTATTCATGGCCACTACGCCCGGAAAGAGCGGGGAACCGTTTCAACAAAAGAATTTCAGAAAGATCCGCGAGTTCAGAAACAAATATCCCGACAAAAAAATTCATGTGGATGGCGGCATCAATGCTGAGCTTTCGTTTATTCTGCGCAATATGGGCGTGTCGGCTGTTGTTGTCGGATCATATCTGCTTAGGCAGGAATTCATTGGTTCGGCCATGATGAAACTGCGCAGCAATACAGGCAGCGAATATCATGTCAGCGATTTCATGCTTAAGCGCGATGAAATACCGGCTGTAACAAGGAATACTTATTCCTTTCCGCAATTGCTGAAGGTTATCGATGACTATAAACTTGGTTTTGCAAACATTGTCGATGAAAACGACACCCTTCTGGGAATCGCATCCATGGCTGATGTCAGAAAGGCGTTGCTGAAATACTGGCCCAATCTTGATGACCTCAAAGTGGAAGATGTGATGAATACGCATCCGGCTTTGATTCAAAGCTCCAACACTGTTTTCGACATGCTTGATTATGTCAACAATCTTTCATTTCCGGTATTGTTTTTACCGGTGACCGATGAAGATGGAAAGCTCGTGGGAACAGTGAAATTCAACAATCTCATAAAAGGCGAATTATGATCATTCAACTCAGAAAAAATATTTCAGATTCTCAGATTGAAGCAATGGCAGCGGCTTACGAAGGTGTCGTTGTCAATTACGAATCGAATGTCCTGGTGGTGACACCTTCCGCAATCAAAAACATTGATTCAAAATTTGACGACATCATTGAGAAAAACTGGGTGCTGGATTCCGACATACAGCTTTCTTCAAGAAAATTCAAAAATGAAACAAGAAAAATCAGCATAGGCAGATTCACAAGCGGAAGCGCGCAGACTCTGCTGACAATCGGGCCCTGCGGTGTTGAAGGCGAAGAAATGATGGAGCAAACGGCAAAGCTGATTGTTGAACACGGTCTGTCCAGTATCCGCGCAGGCGCTTTCAAGCCCCGCACCTCGCCTTACAGTTTTCAGGGCATGGGCGAAGACGGGTTGAAGTTGCTGGCGAAAATGCGCGAAAAATATGGATTGTCGGTTGTCACCGAAGTGCGCGACAGCACACATGTTCAGCTTGTGCTCGATTATGCCGATGTGATTCAGATTGGAGCCAAAGCGATGTACGATCATGGCATTCTGCGCGCCTGTGGCCGTTCCCAAAAGCCCATTCTGATCAAGCGAGGGTTCGGAACGACATTGCAGGAATTTGTACAGGCCGCAGAATTTGTGTTGTCGGGCGGGAATCCGAATGTCATTTTATGTGAGCGAGGCATCAGGACGTTTGAAACGAAATCGCGATTCACGCTGGATTTGTGTGGTGTGGCGTATTTGAAAGAAAACACCAACCTTCCTGTGATTCTCGATCCTAGTCACGCCATGGGATATGCATACGGAGTCCCTGATCTGGCGCGGGCCTGCATGGCTATGGGCGTTGACGGTTTGCTGATTGAAGTGCATCCGAATCCTGCGGTGGCGAAATCAGATGCATCGCAGCAATTGAATCACGATACTTTCAGAAAATTGTTTGAGACGCTGAAACCCATTGCTGCTGCGGTTGGACGGACCATTGTTTAATATTAATTGTCATCCTTTGCCCCGCTTTCTGTCATCCTGAGCGGAGTCGAAGGATGAACAGAAGACGTAAGGAGTATTCACGCGAAGTCCGGTTGCTGTCTGCTCTTCGACTCCGCTCAGAGTGACAGCAACAAAAAGGAATAAATATAGTAAAGCAAACCATGAAAACATTCATCAGCAATCTGAAAAAAATAATGGAGACCGAAGGTCTTGATTTATCTAAGCTTTCGGCCAGATGCGGGATTGACAAAAGTGTCATGCAATCTTTCCTGGATGGGAAAAATTGGCCGAAACCGTCGGAATTGGCTCAGATGGCTGATTACATGAGCTTGCCTTTTGAAAGTCTTTTATGTCCTGCTGCAGAAATTCCTGCTGATTTTGAATGTAAGCTGCTTGCCATCGATATCGACGGAGTTATGACTGATGGCGGAATGTATGTCACTTCCGATCAGAAGGAAATGAAGAAATTCAATACCCGCGATGGTATGGCCATGAGAATTGCTGCCCGTCTTGGGATTGAAGTTGGCTTCATCAGCAATGGACAGATGGAGGGGCTGATTGGTTATCGCGCTGAAATGATTCACGTGAAGCGCTGGTATGTTGGCAATGAAAAGAAACTTCCTGTGCTTGAAAACTGGTGCAGAGAAATGGGAATCAGTCTGTCGCAGGTTGCTTTTATCGGCGATGACATCAATGACCTTGAAGTGATGCAGCAGGTAGGTATGAGTGTTTGTCCTGCGGATGCTGTACCGTCAATCAAAGCTGTTTCAAAAATCGTTCTGCAGACCAAAGGCGGACACGGCTGTGTGCGCGAGTTCGGTGATTTGCTGGGCTGGACACGGTAATTTTGGTTAATGGTTATTGGTTAATGGTAGTTTGTAATTCACACTTTACTTCTTCCTTCGATATTCCTTGTTCGTTGTTCGGTGTTCAAAATGGTTATCGGTTAATGGTAATTTGTAATTCACACTTTACTTCTTCCTTCAATATTCCTTGTTCGTTGTTCGGTGTTCAAAATGGTTATCGGTTAATGGTTATTGGTTAATGGTGATTTGTAATTCACACTTTACTTCTTCCTTCGATATTCCTTGTTCCTTGTTCGGTGTTCAAAATGGTTATCGGTTAATGGTTATCGGTTAACCCGGTTTTTGGTTAGTGGTTGCTCACGTGGAACGTGACATGTAGGTTTAGAGGTTGATAGGTTTAGAGGTTGAGTGGTTTAGAGGTTTAGATGTTTAGTGGTTGAGTGGTTTAGTGGCCGACCGTGTCATCACGTGAAACCGCGTGAAATCACGTAAAACGTGACAAGTCCCGGCAAGCTGTGACAAGCTGTTTTACGTGAAGGCGTCAAAGAAAGCTACTCGTCATTGACCTCGTTCTTGACCTTGACCTTGTTCTTGATCTCAATCTTGGCCTGACCTTGCGCCAGCAGCAGCGACTCCGGATACTTTTCAAATATTTGCAGCCCGATATAATTTCAGGTCGGAAATTTTTCTACCTTTGCAAAAAATTTGAAATATGGACACGAAAGTGGCTCTGTTTTCCGGCCAGGCAACCCGTCCTTTAGCAGAAAAAATCGCTGAATCCTACGGTACTAAGTTAGGAAATGTTGAATTAATGCGGTTTTCTGATGGGGAATTTCAGGTTTCCTTTGAGCAGACGCTGCGTGGATCAGAGTTATTTCTGATTCAGTCTACGATGGCTCCGACTGAAAACCTGTTTGAGCTTTTGTTGATGGTTGATGCCGCCAAACGTGCTTCGGCGCATCACATCAATGCTGTTATTCCATATTTCGGTTTTGCCCGTCAGGATCGCAAGGACAAGCCCAGAGTTGCCATCGGCGCAAAAATGGTTGCCAACCTGTTGATGGCTGCCGGTGTTGACCGTGTTGTAACGGTTGACCTGCACGCCGATCAGATTCAGGGTTTCTTTGATATTCCTGTTGATCATTTATTCGCATCTTCGATATTCATTCCGTATCTGCAAAGTCTCGATCTGGGCAACAACATAGTGATGGCTTCGCCGGATACAGGCGGAACCAAGCGTGCCAATGCGTATTCAAAATACCTCGATTGCGACATGGCCATATGCTACAAGCAGCGTTCAAAGCCGAATCAGATCAGTAACATGACTTTAATCGGCGATGTGAAAGGAAAAGATGTTGTGTTGCTCGATGACATTGTTGATACGGCCGGAACGCTATGTAAATCGGCCGAACTGATGATGAATGCCGGAGCCAGAAGTGTCCGCGCCATGTGTACCCACGGTATTTTCAGCGGAAAAGCGTATGAGAATATTGACAATTCAGTACTCAGCGAACTCATTGTAACCGACACCATCATTAAGGACCACAAATCATCCAAGGTGAAAGTGCTTTCAGTGGCAGAATTACTTGCGGATGTAATCAAACGAAATCTCACATGTGAGTCAATCAGTACTCACTTCAATTTAAACACTCTAATCTAAAACCAAAACAAAATGAGAACAGTATCTATGAGCGGTTCCCTCAGAGGGAACGTAGGGAAAAAAGATGCGAAGCGTCTCCGTAACGAAGGCCTGATCCCATGCGTGCTTTACGGACAAAAAGAACAGCTTCATTTCTTCACACAGGAGAAACAGTTCAAGGACGTGATTTACACTCCGAATGCATGTTTTGTTGAACTCAACATTGACGGACACAAACACATGGCTATTCTGCAGGAAGTTCAGTACCATCCTGTTTCTGACAGCATCATGCATGTTGACTTCTATGAATTCGCCAATGACAAACCCGTTTCACTGACAATTCCTGTTGGTGTGACCGGAACATCCCCCGGCGTGCTCAAAGGTGGAAAGCTTCAGCAGAAAGTCCGCAAAGTGAAAGTAACTGCTTTGCCCGACAAAATGCCGGAAAAAGTGACCATTGACATTTCACCACTTGAGATCAACGATGCAGTACGTGTAAAAAATATTGCTGTCGCTGATTACAAAATCAATCTTCCTGAAAACAATGTACTGGTTATTGTAAGCCAGACCAGAAACGTTGTTGAGGAAACTCCGGGTGCTGAAGGCGCCGCTGCATCTGCTGCTGCACCTGCTGCACCGAAAAAGTAGTGATTTAAGAAATATCGAAATAAAAAAGGCAGGAATTTCCTGCCTTTTTTATTTATATAACGCTCGAAGGGTTTCGAAACCCTTCGAGCGTTTTCTGATACTAATCCATCAGCAGAAAATATGGCATTCTTGCCTGAACACCGCTCATCTGCGTTGCTTTTTTCCATGCTTCGTACAAAGGAGCAAACTCACCGAGTTCCTGCTCGATAATTTTACCACTTTCAACTTTTGTTTCGCTTCCGAAATCTTCCATGAGCGTTGTCAGAAAATCTTTCTGTACGGGAAGTTCTTCAACCGAATATTCTGTAAGATTGGCTGCCTGCGCTGCATAGGCAATGGCATCGTAAATGCCGCCCATTTCATCAACCAGACCGAGACGCATGGCGTCGGTGCCGCACCAGATGCGTCCCTGACCAATGCTGTCAACTTCTTCGGGTTTCATTTTACGGCCTTCTGCCACATGTTTGATGAAAGTGGAGTAAATGTCTTCAATCATGAACTGCAACGTTGCCCTGTCATAATCATTCATCGGTTTCATGGTGCCGATGTAATCCGAATGCTGGTTTGTCTTCACTTCATCAAATGTAATTCCGAGCTTTTCGTTGAATAATTTCTGCATGTTCGGAATCATGCCGAATACGCCGATGCTGCCTGTGAGCGTGGTAGGCTCGGCAAAAATTTTCCGTGCGGCGCAGCTGATGTAATATCCGCCCGAAGCGGCGTAATCGCCCATTGAAACAATAACAGGTTTTATTTTGTTGGCCATATACACTTCGCGCCAGATCATGTCCGATGCAAGGGCGTCGCCGCCGGGGCTGTTAACGCGCAACACAATGGCTTTGATGCTTGAATCGGCCGCGGCATCGCGAATAACTTTTGACATATGTTTTCCGCTGATCGAGCCGTGTTGATATTTGCCATTGTTGATTTCACCAAAGGCATAAATAACGGCAATGCGATTTTTGTTGTAACTCAGCAGTTTATCCTTGATTCCTTTAAAATAATCACTCATTGAAATGTAAGGAATATCGCCGGTCTGAACTGATTTTGCCAGAATCATTTTATTCAGCTCATCGCGATAAATCAGACTGTCAACAACGCCGTATTTCAGCGCGCCTTCGGCGTTGAGTGCAAACAGACTATCGGCCACCATATTCATTTTTGCAGTATCCGATTTGCGGCTGGCTGCAATTTCCTTTACCAGATGTCCCCAGATGCCATCGGCGAAAGTCTGCAGCTGGAGCCGGTTTTCATCACTCATTTTTTCAAGCAGGAATGGCTCGACGGCACTTTTGAATTTGCCGTGACGAATGATTTGAACATCCACATTCAGCTTGGCAAGCGCGTTTTTGAAGAACATGGTCTGCATGTAAATACCTTTGAAATCAACAGCGCCTTCCGGATTGAGATATACTTTGTCGGCGGCAGTGGCCAGATAATAGGCCTTCTGCGAAAAATCATCACCATAGGCGATGACAAATTTGCCTGAGGCTTTGAAAGTGTCAAGCTGATTTCGTATGGCTTCGATGGTTGCATAGCCGGCATTGACATCGCTCAGGTCGAGCAGGATTCCGCTTACGCGCTCATCGGTGGCTGCATATTTAATGGTGCGCAGAATGTTGTTGAGTCCCATGGCGGTTTCCGACGACATGGAGCCGAAATCCATATTGTCGAACGGATTATCGGACGTACGTTCAGTGATGGCTTTGTTCAGTTCGATCACAAGAACGGATTTGTCCTGAATTTTCACTTCTTCGCTGCCACCCGACATAAGGCCGGAAATCACAGCAAACATGATTACAAACACAACCAGAACTGTAATCAGACAGCCGGTCATGGAGGCAAACATCATTTTGAAGAATTCTTTCATAGGTTTTGTGTTTTTTATTTTGGTAAAAGTAAGAATTTTATTTTCGTCGGCAACTTTCATTCGACAAGCCTTGAATCACTATATACAAGCGCCTTTAAAATCTACGTATCGCGCTTTGGGAGTGGAAAGTTTTTAAAGTTCTTAAAGTTGAAAGATTACGTTTGAAATTTTCACTCACCACTGACCACTGCAAGTTATGAGTTATAAGTTATAAGCTATGAGTTGGTGATTTTACTCACAACTGACTACTCACAACTGACCACTAATAAGTGCCTTTCCACTTTCCACTTTACATACTTTATGAACTTCAAAGACCTGGCGGCAATCTAAAAAGGTACCGAAGGAAATCCTCGCCCTCCGATACCTTTTTGCAAAATAAACCAACCATGCATAGGACGGAGGATGTTTTTAATTTGTTACAGGCCGGGTGAAATATTTTCTTTTTTGTAACTTTGAAAAAAATTACACCATGGAAAAACTGTCATCTTTATTGGAACCCGGTTTTGTTTTCGGGGAAAAAATGCGCGTTCTGCTGAACCATGCAAAAGCTAATAATTTCGCCATCCCTGCTGTGAATGTTGTCGGTACCGACTCGGTAAACGCAGTAATGGAAGCAGCCATGCAGGCCAAAGCACCCGTTATGATTCAGTTCTCGAATGGTGGGGGACAATTCTACGCCGGCAAAGCATTGCCGAACGATGCCTATCAGGCCAGCATTGCAGGCTCGGTTTCAGGCGCAGAACACATTCACCGCGTTGCCGCTATGTACGGCGTGCCGGTAATTATTCACACCGACCATGCTGCCAAAAAACTGCTGCCATGGATCGATGGACTGCTCGATGCCGGTGAAAAATTCTACGCACAGCACGGGAAGCCGCTTTTCAGCAGTCATATGCTCGACCTGAGCGAAGAACCGCTGGAAGAAAATATTGAGATCTGTAAGAAGTATCTGGCACGTATGTCGAAAATCGGCATGACACTCGAAATCGAACTCGGTGTTACCGGCGGCGAAGAAGATGGCGTGGACAATACGAATGTCGATAATTCAAAGCTCTACACACAGCCCGAGCACGTTGCCTATGCATACGAAGAGCTGATGAAGATTTCGCCCGATTTCACCATTGCTGCTTCGTTCGGAAACGTGCACGGAGTCTATAAACCAGGTAACGTAAAACTGATGCCGGTGATTCTGAAAAACAGTCAGGAATATATTCAAAATAAATTCAACACACAGGAAAAGCCGGTGAATTTTGTGTTCCACGGCGGCAGCGGCTCTGCACGCGAAGAAATCCGCGAAGCCATTTCCTACGGTGTTATTAAAATGAACATCGATACCGACACGCAGTGGGCCATGTGGGAAGGCGTGATGAATTTCTACAAAAAGAATGAAGGTTATCTGCAAGGCCAGATCGGCAATCCCGAAGGCGAAGACAAACCGAATAAAAAATTCTACGATCCGCGTGTTTGGTTGCGCGAAGGTGAAAAATCGCTGGTGAAGCGGCTTTTGGTTGCTTTCGAAGATTTGAACGCCTTAGGTTCATACTAGTAAGCTCAGGCAAGAAAGCACTGTATGTGATCTTAAATGGACTTGTTATTTAAAGAAGAACATTAGATTATTAATTAAGGTGGGAAACAAATAAAATTTCTCACCTTTTTCTTTGTGACAGGATTTAGATGTTGTCATGATAATTATCATTGCGGCTGACAGGGTGGCTGTATTTTTAGCACAATTTGAACGAAATACAATCAGGAATAATGTTTGACCAACAACAGTAATTAAACCTGAAATTATGCCCATCTGGCTTATTGTAATCATCAGCATTGTTGGACTATTCATTTTATTGATTGTCCGAAGTTATCTGAAACTGAAAAATGCCTCAAACGACGCTGGCAGCGAGCATTTGCTGCACCTGACCGATGCTGATTTTCAGAAGAAGATCGCATCCGGTGTTACGCTGGTCGATTTCTGGGCGGGCTGGTGCATGCCCTGCAAACTGCTGGGACCAACCATCAGTCAGCTCGCCGAAGATAATGTCGGTGAAGCGAAAATTGCAAAACTGAATGTAGAAGAGTCGCAACGAACTGCTTCAAAATATGGTGTGAGCAGTATTCCGACCGTCATCATTTTTAAAAATGGCAAAGAATTCAATCGTATTGTAGGCGTGAAGCCAAAACAACACTATCAGAATTTGATCGACAAAGCCCTGAAATAATTTTCGCAAATGCGTGCCAGTAGCCTATTGTGAGTTTGACTTTCGCTCATAACTCATAACCTACTTGCTTGTCCCCGTAGCCCTGAAGGGCATGCGGGCTATTAATATTTATCGCCTTCCGGCGAATAATCAGGGTGCTGCGCAGCTTTTTTTTGCCTTCGGCACTCACCACTGGCAACTGACTACTCCGATCATTGGTTCATCTCGCCGCGGAGCGGCTTTTGAAGCATGATTGCAAGTTCTTTTTCCTTGTAGCCCTGACCTAACAAAAACATGGCTTTAGCAATAGCGGCTTCGGTGGTAATGTCATTTCCGGATACAACACCGAGGTTCATCAAAGGCAGACTGGCTGCGTATTTTCCCATCTCGACCATACCGCCTTTGCATTGGGTTACGTTGAATAATACTTTTCCGGATGAAACTGCTTCGTGGATTGTTTTGACAAAGCTGCTTGTTGTGGGCGCATTTCCGGAGCCAAAAGTTTCAAGAATAATCACATCAAGATCTTCCTGCAGCAGCACCGGACGCGTGTATGCATCGGGCATTCCGGGGAACAGCTTCAGAATGCCTACCCGCGGCGAAAGCGTTTTGTGGACCTTAAGATTTTTGAAACTGGTTTCGCAATAAA
>Ga0208040_1003256_pt1 | contig 13337 bp, 10 predicted proteins | sample AD_UKC083_MetaG_FD_184431 | JGI IMG/M metagenome (GOLD analysis project Ga0208040, IMG submission 184431) | Active sludge microbial communities of municipal wastewater-treating anaerobic digesters from USA - AD_UKC083_MetaG (SPAdes) (version 2) | ecosystem: Engineered > Bioreactor > Anaerobic >...
AGGAGGATAATAATAATTGGATAAATTTGCATTGTTTTTAGTAATTATCGGAGCAATAAATTGGGGACTGATTGCATTATTTCAGTTTGACCTGGTAGCTGCTATTTTTGGCGGTCAGACAGCATTATTCAGCCGATTGGTATACGGGCTGGTAGGGCTGGCAGGATTGTACTGCATTACATTATTATTTAATGAACGTGAAAGAGTTGACTAAAAAGCGAAGAAAAAAGGCAATCCGTGTGGATTGTCTTTTTTTATTCTCATTGTCATAAATTAACCCATTGGATGTCATTGCTATGAATTATATTTTTGTCATTCTGAGAGCTTTAGCTCGAAGAATCTCATGAAGTCCTTAGCTATCCTCAGGATGACGGCAAGATTATTCTCCTGCAATTGAAAGTTTTTTTATTTTTAACGACGGTGAGCCTATATAGGAGCCTCCCGGCAGACCAAATTTTAAATCCGAGCCTGTTTCTTCTATATTTTTAAGCATTTCAAAGTAGTTTCCCGCAACTGTAATTTGCTCCACAGGTCTTGAAATTTTTCCGTTTTCAATTAAAAAACCCAATGCTGCCAATGAAAAATCTCCCGATACGGTATTTAAGCCTGAATGCAGACCCTGAAGTTCAGTGATGAGTATTCCTTTGTTTATGTCTGTAATCATTTCATTTAATCTCCTTTCTCCCTTTTCTACATAAAAGTTTGAAGGAGATATGCCTAATGACGATTTATAGGAGCCCTTGCTTGCATTTCCTGTTGTTTCAACGCCGTCTTTTTTGGCAGTTTTTAAATTATGAAAATAAGTTTTTAAAACACCTTTATCAACAACCTTTTTATATTTGCATGCAACCCCTTCTCCGTCAAAGGATTTGGATGCAAGACCGCTTTCCATATAAGGGTCGTCTATCAAAGTGAATTTGTCGCTTGCTATTTTTTCATTTAATTTTCCTTTTAATAAGGAAAGATTCTTTTGCACTGCTTCAGCTGAGAAAATTCCAGTAAATGCTTCCAATAAATCAGCTGCAGCGGAATTTCTGATAATCACATTGTAATCTCCTGATTTTACCGATTTTGCCCCAAGAAGAGCCAATGCTTCATCTACGGCTTCCTTTGCAATATCACGGGCATTAAATTTATTAAAATCATTCCCTGTACGGTATGCCATACCCGTCTTTATGTCTTCACCTTCTTTTGCAACAACAACTATGTAGGTATATGCAATATTGCTTTTATCTTGGAGGAAAAGACCCTTTGTATTGGACATTATTATTTCTCCGTAACCGTCGCCGTAAACGCATACTTCAACAGATTCAATTCTTTTGTCTAATTTAAATGCTTCTTCTTCAAGACTTTTAACAAATTCAATTTTCTTTTCTTCACTTACATTTGACAAAGCCGGATTGAATGAATCTACTTTTATATACTCCTTCGAGCCTTCAAATATAAACTCTTCATCGTCCGAATCTATTATGACGGCATTTTCCAAAACATCTCTAACCAGTTGGTCTATTGAAGTTTCATCTACCTTTTCGGTATATGAATATCCCATTTTACCCTTGTAAACCCCTCTTAAGGAAAGTCCTTCGCTTTCCGACAAATTATACGTTTCAAGCTCTTTCTGAAAAACCTTCAATGTAAGGCTACTTCCTGCAGAATAATAAACTTCCATGTCATTCAGGCCCTTTTCTCTGCCTTTTTGAAATATTTTATCAATCAATGATTTCATTTCCATTATTACTCACCTTCCCTTCCGCCTACGGTTAATTCCGAAACCCTAATCATAGGCTGGCCTACATTTGCCGGTATGCTTCCGCTTACGGAACCGCACATACCCTGGCTTTGAAGCAGATTGTTTCCTACCATATCAATTTTATTAAGTACTTCCATGCCTTTTCCTATCAGCGTAGCTCCCCTTACAGGCTCTTTTATTTTACCGTTTTCAATTATGTATCCTTCCATTACTGCAAAGTTAAATTCTCCGGTGGCAGGGTTAACCGAGCCTCCGCCCATATGTTTTGCATAAAGCCCCTTTTCCGTATTAGCAATTATTTCTTCAGGCGTTGAACTGCCGTTATCTATAAATGTATTTGACATTCGTGATGTCGGCGGGAATCTGTAGGATTGACGCCTTGAGGAGCCTGTTATATCCATATTCATTCTTCTTGCATTTAATTTATCTATCATGTAACCTTTAAGTATCCCGTTTTCTATGAGCACATTTCGCTGTGATTGAGTTCCTTCATCATCTATGCTGAATGAGCCCCACTCATTGGGAATTGATCCGTCATCTATGGCTGTAACTATAGGTGATGCAATTTGCTGTCCGATTTTTCCGGCAAATACGGAAAGGCCTTTTGCAACCGATGTTGCTTCTAATCCGTGACCGCATGCTTCGTGGAAAATAACTCCTCCAAATCCGTTATCGATAATTACAGGCATCCTGCCGCTGGGACTGTACTTGGCTTTAACCATTGTTACCGCTATTCTTGAAGCTTCCTTGGCATAATAATCTATATCAAGATTTTCAAAAAATTCGTAGCCTTTGCTTGCTCCCGGTGCGAAAAATCCTGACTGCATTTCACCGTCTTTACTTGCTACGGAAGAAATCCCGAGTCTTGAGCGAACCCTCGTATCTTCCTTCCACAATCCTTCAGAATTAGCCACCATTATATTTTGTATATAATCGGTGTAATTTATAGAAACCTGTGTAATCAGTTCATCATAATTAAAAGCAATGTCATATGCCTTTTTCATTACTTGAACCTTTTTAGTTTTTTCGACCTTGGACGGGTCTATTTGTATGATATTTATATTTTTAACATCTGACTTTGTCAGATTTATTGTTAAGTCAATGATGTTTCCTTCCACGGCTTGAGCAGCTTTTTTAGCTGTTTCTATTAAAGTGTCTTCATCAGACTTATTCGTATATGCATAAACACTGTTAAATCCTTTGAATATTCTGATACCTACGCCATAATCTCTTCCGGACATGGTGCTTTCCACCTTGCCGCCTATCATAACAATACCGTTGTTAGTTCGGTCTTCTACAAAAATTTCGGCGAAATCACCGCCGGTAGATAAAGCAGCCGTAAGCGTATTTTCAATCAGTTTTCTACTTAACACATAATCACTCCTTTTCGTCTAATATGAGATTATTTTACCATACTTTCCTAAAACTATTAATAATTATATATAAAAGAAATTAAAAAAGATCCTCCAATCAGCCTTAGGATACCTAATCATCACCCCGACAGTCGTGGAAGATCTTATATCATTCTTATTTTAGTTCTTCGTCCGCTTTCTTATCTATACCAATTTTATTTTCCAATTCTTCAACTCTTTTTTTTAACTCTCTTATCGATGTATTTACATATCCTACATAAATTATAATTCCAAACACAATAGCAAATGAAGCTATCATATTTAAATCTATTTCAAATAAATTTATCAAAGAACATGCCTCCTATTGTATTATCGTATTCAAACACTGAGGCGGTCCCTTTGTAATGAAAAGGACCGTCCTCAATGGAAACAGTATAGATCATGACAATTTAATTCGGTGGTATGTTTTCTTGCCTTTTTTAATCATCAGCTTTGAATCTTCAAAGTCAGCTTCCGTAACTGTTGCACCTATATCATCTATAATTGCATCATTTACAGCAACTCCGGCCTGCTCGATAAGCCTTCTTCCTTCGCTTTTTGATTTTATTAATCCTGCCTTAAGCATTAAGTCAATAACAGATATGCTTTCACCCAGTTCTGCTTTTGTTAATTCTGTAGTCGGGATATTTTCTGAATCAGCTCCGCCTCCAAATAAAGCTCTTGCAGCTTCCTGTGCATTAACTGCATCTTCTTCCGTATGAATCATCTTAGTTATTTCAAATGCAAGAATCTCTTTAGCTTTATTTATTTCAGCGCCTTTTAATGCTCCCAATCTTCTTACTTCATCCATAGGTAAGAATGTAAGAAGTGCCAAGCATTTCTCCACATCGGCATCATCAATGTTTCTCCAGTACTGATAGAATTCATAAGGTGTGGTTTTATTCCTGTCAAGCCACAATGCTCCTTTTTCGGTTTTCCCCATTTTTTTGCCTTCGCTGTTTGTCAATAAGGCAAATGTCATGCCATAAACCTGTTTGCCTGCTTTTTTTCTTGTCAGTTCAACACCGGCTATTATATTTGACCATTGGTCGTTTCCGCCCAATTGCATCTTGCAGTCGTATTTTTCATTTAAAATATAGAAGTCGTAAGCCTGCATAAGCATATAGCCGAATTCAAAGAATGTAAGACCCTGGTCCATTCGATTTTTATAGCAATCTGCTGCAATCATTTTGCTGATTGTAAAATGTACACCCACTTCCCTCATGAATTCAAGGTAATTCAAAGGTAAAAGCCATTCGGAATTTCTTGGCATCAGGGCTTTTCCATCCGTAAAATCAAGAAATTTCTCAAATACCTTTTTAAAGTTTTCTGCATTTTTGGTTATGGTTTCAAATGACATAACCGAGCGCATTCCGGTTCTGTCACTGGGGTCTCCTATCATTGTTGTCCCGTCACCTAGTAATGCTATAGGTCTGTGCCCGTATTTCTGCATTATTGACATTACCATTATTTGTATAAAGTGGCCTATGTGAAGACTGTCCGCTGTCGGGTCAAATCCTATATAAAATGTTACGGATTCTTTTCCCAATAATTCTCTTATTTCTTCTTCATGAGTGCATTGCTCCACATACCCTCTTTCAACTAATACATCAAAAACATTTCCTTTTTCCATCTATTGCCCTCCTAACTAAATAAGGGTTATTTCATCCGAAAGGACGAGATAACCCGTGGTACCACCTTAATTTGCCTAAGCCTCTTGCTGATTTAACGGACAGATAAGCCGCTGTGCTTTTCACACAGAACTCCGGAATCGTATTTCACACTTTGTGCTGTGTATCTTTCACCACCCGATACACTCTCTAAATTGTAACCAAAATGTTACTTAAGTTCCTTCACAGTCATGATAAAGTATTATTGGAATAATAATATAAAATTTAAGTGTTGTCAAGAAGTAAATTTGTTAATTAAATACAACCCTTACAAATAATGCCCTAATAATTAACCTTTTATTAAGTATTTTTGAATAAACTATATATATTTGTCATAATTATGTATTTATTTCTTTTGTTTGTAAAATAGTGTAATATTATTGACACATTTGGCATTATAAGAAGTTATTGATTGTTTTTTTAGGGGAATTGCAGTGCTATAATTCTGATATGGCGAAAACTCATTAACAAGTTCTAGCTTTTCAAAGGAACAGGCCTTACCTGTTTCGAAAAAAATCTTAGACTATATAGGAGTAAATTATGAAAAGAAGAATTATAGCATTAACATTAGCGTTAGTAATAGCGTTATCATCAACATCAGCATTTGCTGCAACAACAAATTGCACATCGGTAAATTATAAGTATAATCTTAAAGATTTTATCAAAACTAACACAAGCAACTATGCTAACAAAAACACACAGTATAAAATTACTGTTAACGGAAAAACAGTAGATTTAAAATCAATTGACTGGAAAACGGTTTTAAAACAATATGCACCGGCACAAAAACCGGCAGCACCTGTTGAAAAACCATCTCCGGCTCCGGCACCTGTTGAAAAACCGGCTCCAAAACCGGCTCCGGTTGAAAAGCCAGCTCCAGCTCCAGCACCGGTTGAAAAACCAGCTCCAGCTCCGGCTCCGGCACCTGTTGAAAATAATACAGGAGTTCCTTCGTCAAATTTAACATACGAACAAAAAGTAGTAGAACTTGTAAATATTGAAAGACAAAAAGCAGGCTTACCGGCATTAAAAATGGATTCAGCAATTTCAAACGTGGCAAGAACTAAATCTAAAGATATGGCAGTAAACAATTATTTTGCCCACCAGTCACCTACTTATGGCAGTGCGGGCGATATGTTAAGACAGTTTGGAATCAGCTGGCGTGCATGGGGTGAAAACATTGCAGCCGGTCAAAGAACTCCTGAGATAGTGGTAGATGCATGGATGAATTCACCCGGACACAGAGCAAACATCTTATCATCTAACTTCTCAAAAATTGGAGTTGGATATGCAACAAACTCAAGCGGAAGACCATATTGGACACAAATATTCACTAATTAAAATTAATTACAATATTAAAAATGTGCAAGACTTGACTAAGTTTTGCACATTTATTTTTTTATTTTGGTTTATAAAATAATTTTATCTCTTGTTATATCGCTTAAGTTTTTGCAACCGGTCATTATCATTGTTTCTCTTAATTCAGCACCGATTTTTTCGGTATACATTTCAACACCTTCTATACCGCCACCAAAAGCAGCAATGGCATATGGTCTTCCTATTAATACTGCATCTGCTCCCAATGCTATTGCTTTAAATACATCAGCTCCCGAGCGAATTCCTCCGTCAACGAAAATCTTAAGCTTATCTCCCACTGCTTCTCTTATTTCAGGGAGCATGGCGCATGTAGCCGGCGCATCAGCTAATACCCTTCCTCCGTGAGAAGATACCACAATACCATAGGCGCCTGCCTGATAAGCCTTTTCCGCTCCTTTAGCTGTCATTACTCCTTTAATGATGAAAGGAAGATTGGTTGCATCTGTTAATTCTTTAAGCTCTTCAACACTCTTTGCAGAAACGGGCTTGCCTGCCAATGCTAAGTTGATAAGTCCTGCAGAATCAATGTCCATTGCAAATGCCATAGCATTTACTTCTTCAATCATTTTTATTTTTTCCAAAGCCTTGTCATTTTTCCATGGTTTAATAGTAGGTACTGCAATTCCATTTGCTTTCTTTATTATTGGCAGGCTGTCCAAGAATAAATTATCCATAGGTCCATCTCCTGTAAACCCGGCACATCCTGCCTTTAGTGTACCGTTAACAATTGCTTCGGCATATTCTGCTTCTGTCATGGAACCGTTGTAATTTAAAACCATGCCTCCGATGGGAGCTGCAAAGAATGGATATTTAAAATTCTTTCCAAACAATGAAATAGAAGTGTCTTGTCCTTCATTTTTGTAAATAGTGTCCATATTAATTTTAACAGAAGCCAGAAAATCAATACAAACCTTAAATGCATTACCGCTGCCTTTACCTCCAACACCGGGCACTTCACCTTTGCATACTACCCCGTTGCATTCCTTGCAAACCCTGCATCTTGGTGCCATTTTTTCTCTTGCTTTGTTTAATAATTCGTTATAATCCATGTTCATGTCTCCTTTTATCATACATTATTGTTATAAATAATCTTGTCATTCTTTCATCTTTTTAGTAATTAGATTCTTGACTCTCAGAATTATCAAATGTTTACCACACCACGATATTAATACGTTTTGTCATCCTGAGCGTAAGCGAAGGATCTCATGAGATTCTTCGGGCTAAAGCCCTCAGAATGACAAAGATATTATTAATAACATGAAGTATCTCATCTTTATTTTTTCATTTGCTCTAATCTTTCAAGTACTTTTTCCATCATCATCTGATATTTTTGAAGTTTTTCTTTTTCTTCATTAACAACATTTTCCGGAGCCTTGCTCATAAATCTTTCATTATTTAACTTGTCGTTAACTCTTTTAAGTTCGCCTTCAAGCCTTGTTTTTTCTTTTTCAAGTCTTTCGATTTCTTTTTCATAATCTATTAAATCAGCTAAGGGCAGATAAATTTCTGTTCCGTCAATAACTGAAGAAGCCGTATCTTCGCCTATTTCTTTCTTATCATTTACAATTTTTACTTCCGTAATATTTGCTAAGGTCGAAAAATATTTTTCTCCTGATTCAATAAATAGTCTTGCTTTTGTATTTGAAGGAATAAATATTGCCCTTGCTTTCCTTGAAGGCAGTACATTCATTTCTGCCCTTGTGTTACGGATACTTCGAACTGCTTCCATTATAAACTCAATATTTTCTTCTGCCTCTTCAGAAATCTCTTCTTCAGTATATTCAGGCCAGTTTGCTCTCACCAATCGTGAAGATGTATCCGGCAGGTATGACCATATTTCTTCTGTGATAAATGGCATAAAGGGATGTAAAAGCTTTAACATATCCTTTAAAACCCTAATCAATACAAACCTTGCCGTATCCTTGTCATCACCATCATCGCCATAAAGTCTCGGTTTAACAATTTCTATATACCAGTCGCAGTATTCATTCCATATAAAATCATAAACCCTCTGTGCAGCCATTCCCAGTTCAAATTTTTCAAGATATTCGGTAGCTTCCTTAGCTGCTTTGTTAACTCTTGAAATTATCCATTTATCTTCTGTTTTATAGTTTTTCCTTGCCCTTTCTTCATCTGTCAAATCTCCGTCTATATTCATTAATACAAATCTTGAAGCATTCCACAGTTTATTTGCAAAATTACGGCTTGATTCCAATCTGTCATAATTAAATCGTGTGTCGTTTCCGGGAGAAATCCCTGTCATAAGCATGAAACGAAGAGCATCTGCACCGTAGTTGTCGATAATATCAAGAGGGTCTATGCCGTTTCCTAATGATTTGCTCATTTTTCTGCCTTCCGCATCTCTCACCAAACCATGAATAAATGTATACTTAAAGGGTGATTGACCTGTAACTTCCAAAGCTGAAAATACCATTCTTATAACCCAGAAGAATATAATATCGTATCCTGTAACCAAAACATCAGTAGGATAGAAGTATTTTAAATCTTCTGTTTCATGGGGCCAGCCTAAGGTTGAAAACGGCCAAAGTCCGGATGAAAACCATGTATCGAGAACATCTTCATCCTGTATAATATTGGTGCTGCCGCATTTATTGCATTTTTCTGGAGCAACTTTTTGAACCATCATTTCATCGCAGTCCTGGCAGTAATATGCAGGAATCCTGTGGCCCCACCACAATTGTCTTGAAATACACCAGTCTCTTATATTTTCAAGCCAGTGATTGTAAATTTTTGTAAAGCGGTCCGGAACCAACTGCATTTCTTTATTTTCAACTACCTTTAATGCAGGTCCTGCCAATGGTTTCATTTTTACAAACCACTGGTCGGAAATTCTTGGCTCAATAACATTGTGGCACCTGTAACAAGTCCCTACATTGTGGTCGGTATTCTCTGTCTTAATCATGTATCCGTTGTCTTCAAGGTCTTTTACAAATGCTTCTCTGCATTCAAAACGATTCATACCTTTGTATTTTCCGGCAACTTCATTCATGGTTCCGTCTTCATTCATACAGCTTATTTGCTCTAGGTTATGACGAAGTCCAATTTCAAAGTCGTTAGGGTCATGAGCCGGAGTTATTTTCAATGCACCTGTACCCTTTTCCATATCGGGGTATTCATCCGCTATAATTGGAATTATTCTTCCAACTAGTGGAACAATTACTTTCCTTCCGATTAAATGTTTATATCTTTCATCTTCAGGGTGTGCAGCTATGGCAACATCTCCGAAAATTGTTTCCGGTCTGGTTGTAGCAATGATAAAATACTCATCCTTATTATCAGCAAATGGATATTTTACATAATAATACTTGCCTGCAGTATCCTCATGTTCAACTTCTATATCGGAAAGAGTTGTTAGACAGTCAGGACACCAGTTAATAATTCTTTTTCCTTTATATATAAGTCCTCTTTCGTACAGCCTTACAAAAAACTCAGTAACGGCTTCATTACAGCCATCATCCATGGTGAATCTTTCTCTTGACCAATCGCAGGAATTACCTAATCTTTTAACCTGCTCAACAATCCTGCCGCCAAATTCTTCTTTCCATTTCCAAGCTCTTTTAAGAAATTCTTCCCTGCCTATATCTTCCTTGGATTTTCCTTCTTCCTTTTTAAGTCTTTCAACTACTTTTACTTCGGTTGCAATGCTTGCATGGTCAGAGCCGGGAAGCCACAAAGCTTCATAACCCATCAATCTCTTCCACCTGATGAGAACATCCTGCAGAGTTTGGTCCAAAGCATGCCCCATATGAAGCTGCCCTGTAATATTCGGAGGCGGCATCACAATCGTAAATGGTTTTTTATCTTTGTTTATCTCTGCTCTAAAGCAATTTTCATCCATCCAGATTTTATAAATTTTATTTTCAAATTCCTTCGGATTGTATTTACTTGGTATGTTAATTGCCATAATATCCTTCCTTTCTTTATATTGTATCATTGTCGGAATAACAAGTAGTATCATTCCGGGGTAGAGCCTGTATGGGTTATAAATAAAAAACCACCGGATTTCATCAAAAGGACGAGAAACCCCGCGGTACCACCTAATTTCCATTACGGCTCTTAAAAAATATAACGGTTACTCCGTTTAATCTTACTTTTACTTCAGATTAAATGCTCAAAAGCTACCTTCGGCACACATTGACCTATGAAGACTTTCATCCGGTGGTCTTCACTCTCTGACAAGTTTATGCACTTACTCCTCTTTTTCATCGCAAATATTTAATTACATATCATATTATTAAAATTTAATGTTTTTGTCAACAACTTTTTCTTAATTTTGTTTTTTAAATGAATATAAAATTCAAATAATGTATAAGACGTAAAGTTATGGTATAATAATTAATAATTAAGGACGAAGGAGAAAGTAAATATGGATTTAAGAGAAGAAGCTTTAAAACTACACAAAGATAACAAAGGTAAAATTGAAGTTATAAGTAAGGTCAGAGTAGAAAATGCAAAGGATTTAAGCTTAGCCTATACACCCGGAGTAGCTGAGCCGTGCAAGGAAATCCATGCGAATCCTGAACTAATATATGAATATACTAATAAGGGTAATATGGTTGCGGTTGTTACTGACGGCTCTGCAGTATTAGGTTTGGGTAATATAGGTTCAAGAGCCGGAATGCCTGTTATGGAAGGTAAGGCAGTATTATTTAAATCATTTGCCAATGTAGATGCTTTTCCTATTTGCATAGAAAGTCAAGATGTTGATATAGTAGTTCAAACTGTTAAACAAATTGCGCCGTCCTTTGGCGGTATAAATTTGGAAGATATTGCTGCACCAAGGTGCTTTGAAATAGAAGAAAGACTAAAGAAAGAATTGGATATTCCCGTATTTCATGATGATCAACATGGTACTGCCGTCGTTGTATTAGCAGGAATAATCAATGCGTTAAAAGCAGTAGGTAAAAAAATCGAAAATGTAACAGCTGTTGTAAGTGGTGCCGGTGCAGCCGGTATAGCTATATCTAAATTGCTTCTGAGTTCAGGAATCAATGATGTAATTATATGTAACAGCAGAGGTATATTAGATAAAGAAGATGAAAGGCTTGATCCGATTAGAAAAGAGATGGCCTTAAAGACAAATAAGGCAAACAAAAAAGGAGCTCTTTCGGATGCTTTAAAAGGAGCGGATATATTTATAGGTGTTTCTGCACCAAATATAGTTACAAAAGAAATGATTGAAAGCATGAATGAAAATTCAATTGCTTTTGCGATGGCAAATCCGATACCTGAAATATTGCCTGAAGTCGCATTGGCAGGCAAAGTCAAAGTAATGGGAACAGGAAGATCTGATTTCCCCAATCAAATTAATAATGTATTAGCATTCCCCGGTATCTTCAGAGGTGCTCTTGATGTAAGGGCTAAAGAAATTAATGAAGAAATGAAAATAGCAGCAGCACATGCAATTGCAGAATTGGTAACCGAAGAGGAATTAAATGAAGAATATATAATTCCAAAAGCTTTCGATAAAAGGGTAGCCAAAGCAGTAGCTAGGGCTGTTTCTGAAGCTGCAATAAAAACCGGCGTGAATAGAATTTAATGAATAAGTACTTCAGTATAAGTATCGATATAATTTTGCATATTTTCTTAATTGACAATACTAATTTAATGTAATATACTTATCTTAATTAAACATCTTTCGATATTGGTGCGCTTAAATGCGATAATAGGGAATTAGGTTGAAATCCTAAACAGTCCTGCTGCCGTGATGAGAGAGCGGTTTTTATGCTTATGCAACCACTGGATATCTCCGGGAAGGTTAAAAACCAGCGATGACCTCTGAGTCGGAAAACCTGCCAGTATTATTTGCGTAGATGCCGCAAATGCTATGCTTTACAGAGTATAAAAGCGATAGCGCAAAAATGGTTTATCCAAAATATTTGTGGAATTTACGTTTCGGGAACGAGACGTTTTTTTATGCCCTAAGCCAAGACTTCGACCGGAAGGAGAAAGTCTTGATGGTAGGTCAAACGCAATGCCTCTCTTAGATGTTTAAAAAACAAAAATGGAGGATGAAATGAAAAGAAACAGTATTTTAGCTTTAACATTAATTTGTATTATGGCCTTGCTTACTGCTTGTGCCGAGAATACCGAAGTAAAATCTCCTCAACCGGAGGATATCAACATAACATTGCCCACAAAAGACAGAGCGGGCAATGAAATATCAATACCAAACGAAATCAACAGAATAATTTCCATATCACCTGCAAATACGGAAATACTAATTGAATTAGGTTTTGGCGATAAAATAATTGCAGTCGATGAGTATTCTAAAGATATTGAAGGACTGCCTAATAATATACAATTATTTGATATGATGGCACCTGATGCTGAGCAGATGGTTGCCTTAGAGCCGGACATAATTTATACGACCGGAATGGTTATGGCAGAAGGAAACGACCCTTACAAACCTATCAGGGATATGGGTGTTTGTGTAGCATATATACCGGCCAGTTTAAGCATAGAGGGAATTTATGAAGATATATTATTTTTTGCAAAATCCCTCGGTGTTGAAAAAAAAGGTATTGACCTTGTAAACAGCATGAAATCTAAAATTAAAGAAATTGAAGAAATCGGCAAATCTATTGAAAACAAAAAGACAGTGTATTTTGAAATTGCAGCAGCACCAACACTTTACAGTTTTGGCAAGGGAGTATTTTTAAATGAAATGATTGAAATAATAGGTGCCGAAAATGTTTTATCGGACCATGACTGGTGGATTTCAGTTTCAGAAGAAACAGTTATTGCATCTGACCCTGATGTTATCATAACCAATGTTGATTATATTGAAAATCCCGCAGAAGAAATCAAATCCCGCTCAGGATGGGAAAATATGAAGGCTGTTAAAAATAATGATGTTTATTATGTAGACAATTATGCAACCTCCCACTGCAACCACAACATTATTATAGGCTTGGAGCAAATGGCGAGGGCAATATATCCGGATATATATCAATGAAAATAAAATTTAAAATAATATTATCAATAATATTCAGTATTATGGTAGTAATAATGGGAGTGGGATTAGGAAGCGTCAACGTTCCCCCTTCCCATATTATAAGTGTAATATTAAACAAAATATTTTCAGCACCGCTTCTTTCCGATATAGAAGGTACCACTGCTATATCA
>Ga0208040_1003268_pt1 | contig 13302 bp, 10 predicted proteins | sample AD_UKC083_MetaG_FD_184431 | JGI IMG/M metagenome (GOLD analysis project Ga0208040, IMG submission 184431) | Active sludge microbial communities of municipal wastewater-treating anaerobic digesters from USA - AD_UKC083_MetaG (SPAdes) (version 2) | ecosystem: Engineered > Bioreactor > Anaerobic >...
TCCGTCCACTGGGAATACATAAACGGCCCAGAAAAAATAATTTGATGAATCCTTGAATAATCAAAAGGATAGGTGTATGAAAACATGTAGCAACTGCGGACAACCCATCCAGGAAAACGACATGAAAAATGCGGCGGAGATCTTAGGCGAGCTCCAGGAGACGTCAACCGGCGAGTTTGACGATCAGAATCTTTGCCAAGCCTGCAAGGAGGAGCTGGGCATGCTCAGCCTGATGGGGTTTGGTGAGTGAGGTTATAAGCTTTCGTAAATAAATGTAATTTACCATTATTGTCATAGTGAACTTGTCGAACCATCAGGAGAAGACGTAATGGCTGTTATGATCCCGGATGATGTTCAGGACTTCTGCACTGAAGGTGAACGTCACTTCTACGGATTTCTGAAAACTGCCGCCAAACCCGACAGCAAATACCTGGCCTGGTACCTGCCCGACATCAATGGCCGCGAACCCGATTTCATCCTGTTCTGCAAAGACACCGGTCTCATCATCTTTGAAGTCAAAGACTGGGCGCTCCATCAAATCCAGGCAGCAAATCCGCAAAATTTCACTTTAACGATCAACGGCCATAACGAGGAAAGAGAAAGCCCCTTAAAACAGGCGCGAACCTATTGTCATATCCTTATGGACAAGATCCGTGATGACCGCCGCCTGCTTTCCAAAGATCCCCAGCATGCAACAAACCCCAAGATCCCTATCCATGAAGGCGTCGTGTTTCCCAATATCAACAAGTACGAATACATCCAGAAAGCCTTTGATAAAGTCATTCATTCGGAACAAATCTTTTTCTGGGATGATCTGCACCCGGAATCGGATATCTGCCGCGACCCATCAGGCCAGTGCTTTTCCACGGCCCTGCAGAAGAAATATGCCGCACCTTTTCATTTCAACCTGACACCAGATGAAATGCAGCACCTCCGCCAGCTCCTGTTTCCCATGATTCGTATTGAACTGCCCGATCGTACCTCTAAAGCAGAGAGGAAAAGGGAGAAGGACAGGATTAGACTGCTGGATCATCACCAGGAATCTATTGCCCGTAAGTTTGATGGTGGCCACCGGATCATTACCGGCCCCTCCGGTTCGGGGAAGACACTTGTTCTGGTTCACAGGGCAGCCCTCCTTCAACAATACAATCCCGCCGTCAAGCGCATCCTTTTTGTCTGCTACAACATCACCCTGGTGAATTTTATTAAAAGGCTCCTTTCCGAAAAACAGGTTCCCCTGGGCGAAAACGGCATAGAAGTTGTTCATTTTTTTGAGTTGTGTGCAAAGATTTTGGGCGAATCCGTAACCTGGGAGAAGGAAGAACAGGCTTATTACGACCTGGTCATTGAAGAGACGCTGAAGAAAGTGAAAGATTATACCGAAAAGTATGATGCCGTTCTGGTGGACGAAGGCCAGGATTTTTCCGATGACATGTATTCCATCGTCGTTTCCCTTCTGAATCCGGCAACCAATCATCTGGCCATTGCCCTTGACGACAATCAGAACATCTATCGCAGAAAACAGACATGGAAAGAGCTTGGCATTCAGGTCCGTGGACGTGTCCACCGATTATCCTGGGTTTACCGGAACACCAGCGCCATCGCAGACTTTGCCCGTAAATTCCTCAATGAAAAAGAGGAAAAGGTCGCGCATCAGTCACCACAGATGGAACTCTTCCAAAACTTCCTAGCCCCAACAGGGACGGAGCTGGAGATCCGGCAATCTCCAGACTTGGATGAATTGATAAACCACGTTGCCAAGCAAATTGATCATCTGCATAATGACGATGGCTATCCACTTTCCGAGATCGCCATTATCTATACACAGAAATCACCGGATTCCTTACCCGGTGTTCATTTTCCTCATCTGATGATCAAGGCCCTGGAAAAGTATGGCATTTACTGCAATTGGATTGCTGAAGATTACCGTGCCAAGCGCTCTTACGATGTAACGACACAGAGCGTGACCATCTCCACCATCCACAGTGTGAAGGGCTTTGACTATGCTTGCGTCTTCGTCATAGGCTTGGACTGGCTTCACGGAGATCGTTGGACGGAAGAACAGGTAAAGAATTTGACTTATGTGGCGATTACTCGGGCAAGGGAGAGATTGTATGTTCCGCATCTTCACGATTTGACACTGCCGAAAATGAGAATGGCTTTGTGGCCGCAACGTCATGAATGACACGGGATGAAACGAGAACACAGAATAATGAGGTCTCATGCTTGAACTGCTGAAATCAGAACCCGGTTTGACACGGCAGCATCTGCAAATCATCGCTTGCGCCGGTTCCGGCAAGACTGAATTTGTATCCATGCGCGTTGCCTATCTGATTGCTGAAGGGTTAGCCAAACCGGAAAACATCGTAGCATTTACTTTTACAGAGAGGGCCGCCCAAGAGCTTAAATTCCGCATACGCAGCAAGATCAGGCAATTAATCGGCCATCAGCCGGATATTGGCGACCTCTATGTCGGTACCATTCACAGTTTTTGTTACGAGCTGCTCAAAGAATTTGTGCCCGGCTATCGTGTCTTTGAAGTCCTGGATGAAGGAAAGAGGTTTGCATTTATCAATGCCCACCGTTCTGATCTTGGCTATGCGAAGTTAAAAGAGTGGCTGGAATCAGAGGGTATGCATCAGCCTTTCGGAATGATGCCCGTAACCTGGGTCATGAACACTTTCATTCGTGGTGTCGATATTGCCAGAGAAGAAATGATGCCTCCAGAAAAGATTTCGCAATGTCCTGAGTTTGTTGATGCCTATCAAAAATATGAAGAAATACTTCAGGAACACAGATTCCTCGATTTTAGTTCTATGATGGCTATTGCCGTGCGCAATCTGGCAACAGACAAAAAACTGCTTTCAGAAGCCAGAAAACGCTTCACGCATATTACGGTTGACGAGTATCAGGACATCAATCCCATTCAGGAACGTCTTATCCGTCTTTTAACAGGAGCCGAAACCAATCTCTGTGTCGTCGGCGATGACGATCAGGCCATTTACCAGTGGAGAGGTTCGACGGTGGACAACATTTTGACCTTTCCTAAAAGATATAAAAATGTATTTATCCATCACCTGCCAATCAATTTCCGTTCGACGAACCAGATAATATTTTGTGGTTCTGATCTGATTCAAAAAAACAAAAAGCGACTTCCCAAAAAAATGGGCGATTCCGGCAAAAAAGCAGAAAAAGGCGATCTGTATAAAGTTGACTTCCCCGCGCAGGCTGATGAAGTAAGATTCATCGTAGAAAAAATTCAACATCTTCTGGGTGTGCAATGGGAAGAAAACAATGGCCATAAACGAGGTCTTGCCTATTCCGACATGGCCATTTTTTTCCGTTCCGTAAAATACGATGGGCAGCCCTATCTGGATGCCATGGACGAGGCGGGGATACCCTACGCCGTATCCGGCATCGGCGGTCTTTTCGAAGCAGAAGAAGTGGATGTGATTTTCAGCATCTTTGCCTATCTTGGAGGTTTCAAAAAGAACTGGGATTATAAGGCCGGCACAGGTGAATCGCCGGAACCAAACGATATTTATAATCAGGCGGCGGCGATTTTCCACCTGCCGACAAAACGCCAGTTTACCAAAGATCTTGAGAGCCTTCGCGTTGAGCTTCAAGGCCAGCGCCGGCTGAATTTACAGGGGCTGTATGGACAAATACTGAAAATGCTGCATGTGGATGACGATGAATTCCATACTGAAGAACACGAAATCGAGATGTATAATCTTGGCCGTTTGAGTCAGGCAATCTCCGATTATGAAGGCACCCGAAGCTACTGCACTTTTAAAGACATTGAGCGTTTCTGCTGGTTTATACGCCACTATGCCGAAGGCGCCTACGATGCCGGCGATGGGGAAGATCCAACCCGCGTCATTAACACAGTTCAGGTCATGACCTTGCACGGGGCTAAAGGGCTTGGATTTCCGGTTGTTTTTATGCCTTATTGTATCGATCGTCCGCATCGCCAAACACCGCCCGGTTTTCTTAATCCGGAAGCCTTCAACTTTTCCCGCTATAGTGGAAGCGTAGAAGATGAACGCCGTCTGTTCTATGTCGGACTTACACGGGCAAAAAAACACCTCTTTGTAACAACATCCCGGCAGCCGGTCGGCAAGGTGCGGCAAAAAAAGCCGCTGCAATACTTTACAGAACTGTCAGATAAATCATGCATGACAAAGCCCGTTGCCGATCCAACAAAAAGAAAGCGCCTGCCGCCGCAGCCCTCTTTGGAAGAATACCGTTTCCCCACAAGTTACTCGGAGCTTAGCGACTATATCCGCTGCGAATACGATTACAAGATGCGCTATGTTTACGGGTTCAATCCCATCATTGTTCAGGCGCTCGGGTACGGCAATCAGGTGCATAATCTTTTAAATCTGCTTCACAAGATTGCGCAGCAGACCGGGCAGGTGCCTTTGGAGGAAGAGGCGGCAAAACTTTTGCAAGAACATTTTTCTCTCCGCTATGCGGCAAGCGAGCAGGAGGAAACCCTTAAAAGAAGCGCCTTGCGCAGCATTCTCCGTTATCTGAATATGTGGCGGGAAGATTTTTCCCTTTCCATCAAGACGGAGCGCTCTTTCGAAATGGATCTTGAAAACGCCCTTCTTACCGGTACGATAGATCTGCTCAAACGGGAAAACGGCGACAGCAATATTCTGGAAATTATCGATTTCAAGACCGGCAACGACCGCAAGGATAGAGAAGCGCTGGATCTCCAGGTGCAGCTCTATACCATAGCGGCAAGGGAGGCACTGGATCTGAATGTTCAAAAGGCTTATGTCCACTTTTTAGACGATCAGAAGCAGCCGCGGATGGAGGTGTTGACAACACCGAAGCAGTTGGACATGGCAATGCGAACGCTTTCTGATGCAGTGCAAGGGATTACAACCCGGCGCTTTCAAAGGAATCCGCGCAGTCCAAAATCATGCCTCACCTGCGACTGGGAGAAAATATGCCCGCAGAAGAAAAAATAGAACATCCGGATTACCTTGGTCATCGGCAAAGGCTCAAAGCGCGCTTTGAACAAACCGGATTTCACGGTTTTCAGGATTACGAGGTTTTGGAATTTCTGCTTTATTTTGTTCTACCCCGTAAAGATACCAAGCCGATTGCCAAAAAACTTTTGAGAAGGTTCAAAAACTTCATAGACGTCATCAATGCCGACAGCCGGGAATTACAGAAGATCGAAGGCATCGGTTTTCATGCGGCGCATTACTTAAAAGCAATCGGTGCTTCCATCAGTTTTTATTTTGATCAAAAGGCCAAGCAGGAAGATTTCCAGTTTACCAACCTCGATCAACTGGTCAATTATTTCCAGGCGGCTATTGGAGGCAAGCCCAACGAGGTGATGCACATCCTTTACTTGAGCAGCAAGAACATGCTGATTTATGCAGAGCATCTGAGTGAAGGGACGGTATCGGAAGCTGTCGCTTTTCCGCGGCGAATTGTTGAAGGCGCCCTCAAATATGGGGCGACGACGGTCATCATCGGACACAACCATCCGGGTGGAATGCCGGAGCCTTCCGACAACGACAATGCGATTACAGAGGAAATTGCCAAAGCCTTGAAAACTGTCGGCATCACTCTTCAGGAGCATGTGATCGTCGCTTCCGACGGCTTTTACAGTTACCGGCAGAACGGATTTTTAAGCTGAGGTCATCTGCCTATGATTCAGTGCAATATAAAAAATATAACTTAAAAAATGGAGACAATAAAAATGACGGAAGAAACCAAGACTATGCCCACGGGACTTTACTGGCAGGGGAAAAAGACTGAAGTCGATAGGATTGTGTTACCTTTCCAGACCATTGAAACAATCAACGAGAGCCGGGCGACACGAGAGAAGGAAAAGAAAACCGGAGCGGATATGTTCAAGGAGGGTGCGAATGCTGACTGGCATAATCGCCTTATTTGGGGCGACAATAAATACGTCACGGCATCTCTTCTGGCGGAGTTCGCCGGAAAGATTGACCTTATTTACATCGATCCGCCCTTTGCCACGGGAGCGGATTTTTCCGTGAAGATGGAGATCGGCGACGCAGAATGGACAAAGGAACCGTCTGCGATTGAAGACAAGGCTTATCGTGACACCTGGGGCAAAGGTCTCGATTCTTACCTTCAGATGATGTACGAGCGGCTGGTTCTGATGCGGGAGCTGTTGAGTGACAAAGGAAGCATTTACGTCCATTTGGATTGGCATGTGGGGCATTATATAAAGGCAGTTCTAGATGAAATATTTGGAAGAGATTTTTTTAGAAATGATATTTCATGGAGGAAATTATCAGCTGCAAAGGCGCAAAGTAATTTTTTCAGTAATGTAAAAGATCAGCTATTCTATTACACAAAAACAAATAGCACTACTTTTAATCCTCAATTCATAGATAGCGAAAAGGACGATAGAAATTATCCACACATAGAAGAAAATACCGGACGTCAATATGGTTCTTTTGATTTTACACAAAAAGGATCCGGGCCATCAAGGAGGTTTGGTAAAACCGTTTTATCTCCACCCCCTGGAAAGCACTGGATTTGGTCACAAGATAAAATAGACGCAGCAATGGAGGAAGGAAGAATAATTTTTACTTCATCTGGATTGCCACGGGTTAAACGTTATTTGGATGAAAAATTAGGCAATTATATTGGTGATTTATGGGTTGATGAGGATGTAGAACCATTGTCTGCTAACAGCTCTGAACGTTTGGATTATGATACCCAAAAACCCGAAGCCCTTCTTGAACGCATCATCAAAGCATCTTCAAATGAAGATGACCTTATCGCCGACTTCTTCTGTGGCTCCGGCACAACCGGCGCTGTTGCGGAGAAGTTGGGACGTCGCTGGATCATGGCCGATCTGGGGCGCTTCGCCATCCACACAACCCGCAAGCGCCTCCTCGGCATCGAGGGGTGTAAGCCTTTTGTTGTTCAAAACCTCGGCAAGTATGAGCGCCAGTACTGGCAGGGCGTGACGTTCAAGAAGCGATCCGACGAACAGATTCCCCTCTATGAATACATAGAATTCATTCTGAAACTCTACAAAGCCGAACCTTTGGCCGGGATGCTCCACCTACACGGACGCAAGGGAAAGCGCCTTGTTCACATCGGCGCTGTGGACGCCCCGGTTACTTTCGCGGAAATCCAGGAAGCCACCGCGGAGACAAAAAAGGCCGGCCAGGACTCGCTCGATATCCTTGGCTGGGAATGGGAAATGGGTCTTCATGATGTGATCGAAAAAGCCGCCAAGGCAAGCGGCGTTCATCTGCGGCTCTTCAGTATCCCCAGGGACGTGATGGACGAACGCGCCGTCGAGAAAGGTGAAATTACTTTCTATGAATTGGCCTATCTCGAAGTGGAAGTTTCACAGGATAAAACGAGCCGCTTTGTTGTGGCGCTCAAGGATTTCGCTATTCCTAATCTCGATCTCATCCCCCAGGAGGTCCGGAAGATTGTTAAGAAGCCGTTTGATTTCGTTGACTACTGGGCGGTGGACTGGGATTGGAACGAGGACACCTTCCACAATATGTGGCAGTCTTACCGCACCCGCAAGGAACGGAAGCTGGAATTAAAATCAGATGCCCATGTCTATGAAACAAAAGGGCGGCATCTGATTATGATTAAGGTAATCGACATCTTCGGCAACGACACAACAAAAGTTGTGGAGGTGAAATCCTGATGGCCAGAAAAGCAAAAGCCAAGACTGGCAAATCAAAACCCATAATTTCTCTCGAACAGAAGCTCCCCGAAGTGCCTGGCCGCGATCCCTACGCCCCGCCCACGCAGCATCTTGTGAAGGACAACAAAGGCGGCTACCTTGTTGAGAAGTTCCGGCGCCCCAGCAAGACCCTCCTCGTGGATCAGATCAGGGAAGAAGTCAATAAATGGCGGGATAAAGACTATCAAATGCCGGCCGGAATTTCTGCCACATCAAAACGTCTTCTGGAATGGTGGTTTGAAGAGAACCATCGCTTTGAAAACGGCGAGGCCTTTCAATATTATTTTGCCCAGCGGGAAGCAATCGAGACGATTATCTATCTCTACGAAGTAAAGGGCTACCGTGATGTGGCGGACATGATTCTTAAATATATGGATCCTAAAGCCTACAAGGAAGACCTTTTTACGCGGAAAACAAACATTGAACAGACCATCCGTAATAAGCGCATCCTCACCCGCGTCGTCCCGGAGACGGGGCTTGTGGCGCAGCAGGAGCTGCCGCAGTCTGACCACTGCCGCTTCGCGCTGAAAATGGCAACAGGATCGGGAAAGACGCTGGTCATGGCGATGGCCGTTGTCTGGTCCTATTTTCATAAAAAAACGGAAAAGAATTCTTCTCTCAGCCGAACTTTTCTTGTGATCGCCCCCAACATCATCGTTTTTGAGCGGCTGCGAGAGGATTTTGAAAACGGGAAAATCTTCAACGATTGGGATCTTGTTCCGCCGGAATGGCGCCAAGACTGGCAGATGACTTTTATCCTGCGCGGCGAATCGCGAAAGACGACAACGGAAGGAACGCTTTATTTAACCAACATTCATCAGCTCTATGAGGATAAAGGCAATAACCATAAAGATGATCCGGTCAACCGTCTTCTGGGCCCCAAACCGAAAGAAGCTACCGGCTCGTGGGAAGAAGATATTCTGGAGAGGGTTCGCAAACACAAGGAATTGCTCATCATTAACGACGAGGCGCATCATGTTCACGATACCGATCTCGAATGGTACAAAGTCATCCTCAATCTGCATGAGAATTTGAAGAAGAAATTCGGCGCACGCCTGTCCATTCAACTGGATTTCACGGCGACGCCGAAGGATCAAAACGGAACTTTTTTCCCATGGATTATCTGTGACTATCCGCTGGCTCAAGCTATTGAAGACCGCATCGTCAAGGCGCCATTAATCGTCCATAAAACCGATAAGGCCGATCCGGAAAAATATTCCAAGGCCAGTGTTGCCTATGCGGAATGGATTAACATCGCCATCTCCCGCTGGCAGGAGCACTTTGAGGCCTACAGCGAGGTCGGCAAACGGCCTGTGCTTTTCATCATGGCGGAAAATACGCGGGATGCCGACGATATTTTCGACTTTTTAAAAGGGAAATCGGAATTCAATGGGGCTGGGCAACTTCTCCTCATTCATACGGACAAGACCGGCGAAGTGAGCAAGAAGGACTTGGAGACGGCGCGGGAAGCTGCAAGGTCTATCGATTTACCCAAAAATAAGATTCGGGCGATCATCAGCGTTATGATGCTCCGCGAAGGCTGGGATGTCCGAAACGTTTCCGTGATTCTGGGTCTTAGACCTTTTACCGCCAAGGCGAATATCCTTCCTGAACAGGCGGTTGGCCGTGGGCTTCGCCTGATGAGAGGTGTCGGACCGGATTATGTTCAGATTGTGGAAATTGTTGGAACACAGAAGTTCGAAGAATTCGTCCAAAATCTGGAAGTGGAAGGCGTCGGTGTGGGCCGCACGGTTGTAGATCCGCCACCCCTCGGTCCTCATATCTATCCGATGAAGATCAAAGCAGATTACAATATCGAAATACCCATCCTTACGCCAGTTCATACCCGGGAATTTAAAGGGTTGGACGATTCGGTGATCAAGGGATTGCCCGCCAATCCAAAGGGCCTGACGCCTGTCGGTAAAAGCAGCACAAAAGTGATTCTGGTGGAAACCGTCACTCAAAAGACGGTTGGCCAGAAGCAGGTGACGATTGATACAGGCATACCGGAAATCAACGAAATTATCACCCACCTGACGAATCGGATATGCAAGGAGGCAAGAATCGACGGCCAGTTTGCCGTTGTTTATCCTATTGTGCGAAAATATGTCCGCGAAGTCTTCTTTGGCCGGGAAGTGGAACTGGATACGGAAGAAATCAGGCGCTTGCTGTCCCATGCTGCAAATCGGGATCACATCATATCAACGCTGGCGAAAGCCATCGGCGATAAAAGCATTTCCAAAATCACTTCCACATTAAAATCCGAACCGCTTTCCCTGTTGGAGCTGGACGGTTTTTACTGGCGGCGTGATTGGTGCGAGTTGGACAAAACTGTTTTTAATATCACGCCCTGTTTCAATAACTTTGAAAAGCACTTCGCCCAATTTCTTGACCAGTCGGGGGATATCGAACGATTTGCAAAGCTTGCCGAATCCTATACAAAATTTTCCATTGAATATCTGAATCATAAGGGCGCTATTTCAACCTATTATCCTGATTTTGTGGCCGCGCAGAAGCATGACGGAAAAACAGTCATGTGGCTTATCGAAACCAAAGGATGGGAACAGGCAGATGTGCCACTGAAAGACGCCCGTGCAGTGGAATGGTGCCGTGACGCATCGAAACTGACCGGCACGACCTGGCAGTATCTGAAGGTGAAGTATGTGGACTATATGGCGATGACAGCCGATTTAAGCCGATGGCCGGCTGCAACATTCGGGAACTTTTTGGATAAATTGAAAGAAGCTTTTAAGAAAAGCCAAAGCGTCCTGCTTGAGTAATCGTTTTAACCTGGGGCCGCGGGAGGAAGAAAATGATAAACGCTTCAGATTTGGGGAAAGACGCGATCGACGGAAAGGTGCTAAGAATCACTTTCGAAAAGCCAGGCGTCAAATACTTGGAGTTTGAATTATCCAATGGAGAAAAGTGTTTTTGTAGAGGCAACGCCGCACCTGGCAAAGATTTCAGTGGCCTCACTTCGGGCGCGAAGGTGAAGCTCTTTGGCAAATGGGGGGTCAGCAATAATCCAAAATACAAGAGCATGGGAGAACAATTCAATTTTTCAGATTATGCATTGCTGTCCGCGATTGATAAGGCCACTCATAAGACACCGGCTGTGACGCGTTCTCCGGCCAAAGAGGCGTCAACCGAGCATCAGGAGGAAGTCAGAGGATCTATCGTACGTTTCAGGCCCTTTACGAGCGACTACCGGATTTTTTTACTGCACGCGATAGATGGGCGTGAGTTGTGGTGTCAAGGCACCATTGATTCTTCAAATCCACCCTACGAAAGTAATAAGGTTCGGTTAGTTGGAAATTGGCGAGTTAATCCACGCCGTCCGGAATTCGGAAAGCAGTTTTATTTTACTTCCTGTGACATCATAACGTCCGGCAAGCCGGAAAAGGTCATCCGACGGCCTCATGCGGCTCCATCAAGAAATCATTCGGCTTATGATGGAAACAATAATACTTCAGGGGAAATAATTGCTTATGTAAAAACAATTGGTGTAAGAAAAATTACATACAAATTTCACACGCCAAAACATGCATCGATCTTTGAACATGTTAAATTTCAGTTGAATGAGCGCATTCTTTTGGCCAATAAAAACGAAAAAGACTTCTTCTTTCTGACGGCACTTCTTGATCGGAATGTGAAGGACGAACTTGTTCAAGCCTTTCGCAGAACACACAAAAACTTCAAGCAAGATCTTTTACGGTGCTGGGAAGAGGCGGAAGAAGTGCTGTTAAAGGCAATTGGTAATATTTGCGCAACACTGGATAGTGAAGATGTTCAAGAGGAGATTCTCAGGCAAAGTCCTGTTTATCGAAAACTTGCCAATGAAATTCCTGGTGATTATCGAATTAACCAACTCCTGGTATGTTTGAAGGTCATAAATGAGGTTTACAAAAGAAATAAAGATTTCTTCATTACCGATTTTATGCAGGATCTTAAGAAAGAGAAGGAAATAAGAAATTATCTTGACGACATTTTCGGCATTGGTCCAAAACTCGCAAACTGGGCATTAACAAATGTTACCGGTCATTGGTTTGTCATTGATGAGCCGCACATCAAGCCGCTGATAGAAAAAGATTTGGCTTATACACTTCCAGCAAGCATGGCGGTGTCGTTGGATAATGCCGACACCATTTTTGAACACTGGTTCGGCAAATTCGACGAAACAAACAAGAAGTTCGAAGGTTTCTCACAAAGCGAATTCGCTGCAGCTTTGCACGATTTTTCTGTTGAATCCTACGAATTCCTTCCTTTTATCGTAACGCAGTGTCTTTGGTTTTTTGATCTGTTTTATGGTGATGGAACCGTTTAGGAGGAAATATGTCACATCTTATTGAGCGAAGGAAAGAATTGAAGAGACGACGCAAAAGAAGATGGGAAAGGTTGAAAGCAAGAAACAAAAAGATTACTGTTTTGAAACCTAAACCGGTGTTGCACCCTACTATCCCAAGAGATACAGAAACAATTACTACGATCCTGCAGCCGGTGGCCACAATCCCAGCGCAATTAATTCATCCGCATGAAACCAATACCGAAGAACCGATAAGAAGGCCTAGTGTGCCGACAAGAAATATTTACCAGGCCGGTAGGATTCAAGTTGCGTCTGTTACAGAATTAATCAAAACACTGCCGGAAGGCGTCAAGTCAAAAAAGATTTGGCAGGACGTCCCCGAGCAGTTAAAGGAAGAAATCATCGCTCGGGCACGTCAGCTGTTGTCGGAAAGAAATTTCACACCGCCCGCAGGCTGGGATGGGAGCCTGAAACAGGCACTTTTAGAAATGTACCGCCATGGTCGTATCCCGAGGGGCTTTGGCGTCTATCTGGGGCTTGCATGAAGATCTGTCAAACTGTTTCCAGGCTTTCGAGGAAATGCCTTTGTCACAGGAAGCCCGCCGAGAACTTGAGAAATATTCTCCGCACATGGCGTTTCATATCATTCCCGTCCATAAACTCAGCGCAAAAGCCTTAAAAGGGGTGATCGAAGAATTTATTTCCAGAAACGGGACCGATTACGGCGCGGTCGAGGCTTCCCTGGAAACCAATTTCCAGCAGGTAAAAATCAAGCTCAAAAACGGATCAGCCGTTCTTGTTTTTGATGACGAGACCGAAACCACCAATATATTCCTGGCGAATGATCCGGTGTTACAAAAGCTTGATTGACCAGGAATCAAATAGGGAAAGATATCTCAGGATAAAAACCCCGCCCTGTGCCGTTTTTACCTTGAAATAACTAATTTCAGTCCGAGTGGGATCAATGCCTCCTGCATGCCAGCGATCGACGATTTCCGTTATCTCACTGCGATGTCCTTGGTAAGAGAAAGCGGTTGGACGTTCATTTACCTTGTAACCGCTGTAGCACTCGACCTGTATTCTTTCGTAATCCATAGAGCTTATTTCAGCTCCGGTGCGGATGGTTTATCCCCGATCGCCTTATTCTTCTCACCCGCCGCCTGGCGGGTCTGAACCATTCAGGTTTGCACGCCAAACTTCGGTAAAATCACCGCCTGAAGCAAAAACCAGACGACCACCACCCCAACCATGATCAACAGACCCTTCATCGCAATATCCCTCG
>Ga0208040_1003269_pt1 | contig 13291 bp, 10 predicted proteins | sample AD_UKC083_MetaG_FD_184431 | JGI IMG/M metagenome (GOLD analysis project Ga0208040, IMG submission 184431) | Active sludge microbial communities of municipal wastewater-treating anaerobic digesters from USA - AD_UKC083_MetaG (SPAdes) (version 2) | ecosystem: Engineered > Bioreactor > Anaerobic >...
GAACAAATAAGTGTGCGCGGTCGTAAACGCCCCATTGATATTCTTTTCAACTTAGAACATCCAGAGGGACCACCATCAGAGGTCACAGAGGTAGAAGGGGATGAATTGTCTTTGCTTACTTCTAATGACGAAGATACTGATGAAACCGAAGAAAATGGTGAAGGCGAAATAGCTGTTGCAGAGCGCTTCAAGCAATTTACTTTTGTCGTTGCCAGCCATGCCCTGCAATCACATCCACATTGGGTATCGGTCAGTGAGGTGTTTAAGTCAGCCAGCGATTCTGCTGTGCTAAAGAAGATTGGTGTAACATCACTAGATGACCCGCGTTATCAGAAATATTCAGAAAGACTTACAAAGTTGCGCCAGATACGCAACTATCAATACGTTGTCCATGTTCTTGAGAGAGCGATGAGCTATCAGGAAGTCACAGAAATATTTGTCCGGGTAAACTCTTTGGGTGCAAAGCTCCGTTCATCAGACCTTGCACTGGCACAGATAACATCTCGATGGCGGAATCTGCTTAAGCAGCTTGAACAATTTCAGGACGAATGTGAGAAAAGTTGGTTTACGATTGATCTCGGTCAATTAGTTCGTGCCATTGTAGTGTTCGCTACAAAACAATGTCTATTTCATACAGTAGGAAAAACATCTGTCGCCGATCTGCAAAAGGGATGGGAAGAAGCGAAGGAAGGTCTAAAGTTTGCCATTAATTTCCTTCGTACAAATGTTGGCATTGAAGACGAATCTCTTCTATCATCTCCTATGTTCTTGCACGTGCTGGCAGTTGTCAGCCATGTTAAAAATAATAAACTTACAAAAGAGGAACAACACGCGTTGCTGCATTGGCTATTGGTGGCGAATGCCAGAGGTCATTTTTCACGCGGCTCCACAGAATCACTGTTGAATGAAGACCTTGCCATTATCTTTAGAGGCGGTGAAATCCGTACTTTGCTGGAACCTTTAAAAAGGCAATTTGGCCGTCTTCATATTGAATCCGGCGATTTAGTAAATCGCGGGACTAACAGCCCGTTATTTTCTCTTGCCTATCTTGCGCTTAAAGATGCAGGCGCGAAAGATTGGTTTAGTGGACTCGGACTTTCACTCACTAATCAGGGACGCCTGCATTTCATTCAATGGCATCATATCTTTCCTAAATCATTACTTAAAGAAAAAGAATATGAGACAGGCGAAATTAATGAAATTGCCAATATGGCTTTTATTACCGGAAAAACTAACAGAAGCATCAGCAATAAACTTCCGGCGGTTTACCTAGCCGAGATAATTAAAACGCAAGGCGAAGAAGCACTAGATTCACAGCTTATTCCCAATAATCCAGATTTGTTGAAATTGGAAAACTATCGTGAATTTTTACGTGTGCGACGCGAGGCACTGACCGACCGCATGAACAATTTTATAAATAAACTTGCAGGATTGCCATGAACGAAGCCGAGACTAGAGCCGAACATATTGACCCTGCCCTGAAAGCAGCTGGCTGGGGTGTGTCCGAGGGCAGCCGTATCCGGCGAGAATACCTAATTACGCCCGGACGTATTGAAGGCCTTGGACGACGCGGTAAGCCCCTAAAAGCGGATTACGTGCTGGAGTATCGCAATACTAAGCTGGCTGTTATCGAAGCTAAGGCGTGGGATGAAGCACTCACAGAAGGCGTTGCTCAGGCTAAGAACTACACTGAAAAACTCAAACTTCGTTTTACTTACGCGACCAATGGCCAGGGTATTTACGCCATCGACATGAAAACTGGTAAGGAAGGTGAGATTGCAGCTTATCCCAAACCGGAAGAACTCTGGAAATTAACTTTTGCCGAGGAAAATGTCTGGCGAGATCGTTTTGCCGCTGTCCCTTTTGAGGACAGAGGCGGTTCCCATCCAGGCCGATATTTTCAGGACATTGCAATAGAAAGGGTAATGGAGGCCATAGCGGCCAATAAGGCACGCATCCTGCTGACGATGGCTACGGGTACAGGTAAAACATTTGTCGCCTTTCAGATTGCCTGGAAGCTATTCCACAGCCGCTGGAATCTGAGCCATGAGCCGTCTCGATTGCCACGCATTCTGTTTCTGGCTGATAGAAATATACTTGCTAATCAGGCTTATAATGAGTTCTCAGCATTCCCTGAAGACGCAATGATCAGGATTTCACCGGCAGACATCCGCAAGAAGGGTAAAGTGCCCAAAAACGGCAGTATCTTCTTCACTATCTTCCAGACGTTTATGAGCGGGCCGCCCAAGGATGGAAACCCGAGCCCATATTTCGGTGAGTATCCACCTGACTTCTTCGATTTTATTATCATTGATGAATGTCATCGTGGCGGTGCGAACGATGAAAGCAACTGGCGCGGCATTCTTGAATACTTTTCCCCGGCTGTTCAACTCGGTATGACTGCCACACCCAAGCGTGATGAAAATATAGACACCTACTCCTATTTCGGCGACCCGGTTTATATCTACTCGCTTAAAGACGGTATCAACGACGGTTTCCTTACACCTTTCAAGGTAAGGCAAATCTCAACAACGCTTGATGAATATGTCTATACGCCCGATGATAAGCTCATTGAGGGAGAGATTGAGGAAGGCAAGCGTTACACGGAAGATGACTTCAACAAGAAGATAGAGATTATGGAACGTGAACGATACCGGGTGAAATTGTTCATGGACATGATTGATCAGAAAGAAAAGACACTGGTATTTTGTGCCACGCAAATCCACGCACTGGCTGTGCGCGATCTCATTAACAAGATGAAAACAAGCAGCGATCCAAATTATTGCCATCGGGTAACGGCGAATGACGGTGAACTTGGAGAACAAAAACTGCGTGAATTTCAGGATAACGAAAAGACTATACCCACAATCCTGACAACGTCGCAGAAACTATCCACCGGCGTTGATGCCCGCAACATTCGCAATATTGTTTTAATGCGTCCAATCAACAAGATTATTGAGTTCAAACAAATCATCGGACGAGGAACACGCCTGTATGATGGAAAAGATTATTTTACAATTTACGACTTTGTGAAAGCCCATCATCATTTTAACGATCCGGAGTGGGATGGCGAACCCTTGGAACCGGAGGCGTGTCCAAAGTGCGGTTGCCATCCGTGCAAATGTGAAAAGCAACCGCCGCAACCTTGTCCGGTATGCGGTAAAAGGCCTTGTATTTGTGTAATAAAAGATTTTTGTCCGAAATGCGGCCAGCGTCCGTGCATCTGCAAAAGGAAGGCTAAAGTAAAACTGGCTGACGGTAAAGAACGCAATATTCAGCATATGATGTGCTCTACCTTCTGGCATCCTGATGGAACACCGATGTCGGCACAGCAGTTTATGGAAATGCTTTTTGGCAAGCTGCCTGAGTTTTTCAAGAACGAGGATGAACTCCGTGCTCTCTGGATTATGCCCGATACACGCAAAAAGCTATTACAGGGACTTTCCGAGAAAGGTTTTGGTCATGATCAATTAACTGAAATGCAAAAAATAATTGATGCTGAGAAGAGTGACATTTACGATGTCCTTGCTTATGTTGCTTACGCACTGCCGCCGATTACACGAGAAGAGCGGGCTACCAAGGCCAAGGTTATTATCAGCACACACTTCAATACAAAACAGCAGGTCTTCCTGGATTTCGTACTATCTCATTATGTAAGCGTCGGCGTGGAAGAGTTGGATAAGGAAAAGTTGGCGCTGTTCTTACGGTTGAAATACCACGACTCTATTACCGATGCTGTGGCCGATTTGGGCAAACCTGAAGAAATCAGCAATGTCTTTGTAGGATTTCAAAAGTATCTTTATCAGCAGCGGGCCGTGGCATAGGAGGTCTTAGGGAGAAAAGTATGGTAAAAATCTTAGTGGTTGCACATGATCCGAACATGAGAGAAGTCATGGAAATCATGTTGCTGAATGAGGGCCATGATGTCAGGAGCGTAGAGGAACCTCTCAAGGCGATAGAGTTATGTAAGAAAAAAGCCTTTGATCTGGTCCTTACCGAATTAAAAATGCCTAAAGTCAGCGGTATTGAATTATTAAAAATAATCAAAGATCAGAACCCGGATACCATGGTTATTTTAATTACGGCTTACGCTTCGGGAGAAACGGCGATCAATGCCATGGAAGAAGGGGCTTATGATTATGTGGATAAAGTGAATGGCATAGATGAAATAAAAAAAGTTGTGCATTCAGCTTTAGTTAAGAAAGGATTAATTGAAAATAGTAAAGAATTAGAAAAGACTGTTGCCGATAAAACATCCTCATATTCATTTTGCGGTATGATTGGAATCAACCGGGAAATGCGTAAAATATTCGATACCATTAAAAAGGTGTCCGACACTCCGGCAAATGTATTAATTTTAGGAGAAATGGGAACAGGGAAAAAACTTGTTGCTCAAGCTATTCATGATAATTCTGCTTTGCGTTCTGGAAAGCCTTTTGTTGTAATTAATTGTGCAAGTATATCGGACAATATCCTAGAAAACGAATTATTTGGTTATCTCAAAGGCGCATTCAAAGACGCAAATGCCGATAAATCAGGGATTTTTGAACTTGCAAATGGTGGAACAATATTTTTTGATGAAGTTGCGGATCTTTCCCCCAGTCTTCAGTCGCAGCTTTTAAGAGTGGTTCAGGAAAAAACTTTTCGTCGTATTGGTAGCGTCAAAGACATTAACGTTGATGTACGCATTATTTCAGCCACTCATAAGAATCTGAAGGAACTGGTCAAAAAAGGAGAATTTCGGAAAGACCTATATTATGGACTAAACGTTATTTCTATTTTCATACCCCTTTTAAAAGAACGTCGGGAGGACATTCCTCTTCTTATTAATAGCTTTATAGATAAATACTCACAAATGTTTGGCAAACAAATAAGTAATATTTCTTCTTACGCGATGGAACTGCTGACGAATTATGACTTTCCTGGCAATGTTCGTGAGTTACAAAACATTATCGAACGCGGTGTGGCTATGGAAAGTTCCAATATCATTTTGCCGGAGAGTTTATCATTCGATGCCGCAAAATTTGACATTGATATTACGGATAGTGGCATAGACTTAAATATAGAACTGGACAAATTTGAAAAAGGACTTGTTGAAAAGGCTTTGCAAAAAGCAAAGGGATCAAAAAAGAAAGCGGCAGACTTATTAAAAATTAGCTTTGATTCGTTGCGGCATCGCATTGACAAACTTGGAATAGAGTAAGCTATACATTTCTTTTCTGTTGTTTTAAAAAGGAATAAAACCAGGGAAGATAAGAAGATTTACGACAAACAACATTTGCAACTGGACCTGGTTGGGAATGAATCCATTGGAAACGACATTTAAACAATACTTCAATGCCGTAGAAACGGTTAAGAAGCAGAATAACCTTACCAAAGAAGAAAAACTCAAGCAGCTTCTGACACCCATAGTAGATCTTCATAATTTCGCTTCAGCCGCGAATAGGGAACACAAATTTGCTCGCGAGGATCATATTAATCTCAATGAAGAACTTGATTTGTCTGCCCTTGAAAGTGAGTCTGAAGAATGGGATATGTTGCCCAACTGGAAGTTAGAGCAATTCGGTATTCTTGAGACCAGCGATGATATAATCAACGTCGATTTCACTAAATTCTTACCTCAAAGAAAATCTGTCGTCATATCGTCAGCAACTTCTATAGTTCGTACATCCTTGGATGAATTATATAAAGAATGGCTGCCACATCTTGACCAAAACAGAATACAGAGTAAAAAATTATTAGATCAGGCCTTGGTCTGTTACACGATCAAAAGGGCACAAAACGGAGACAAACAAGCAAGCAATAAATTAATATCCCTATATATAGGAAGAGCTGCAAGTAAAGAGACTTATGACAACGTACTGAAAATGTTAGTATCACGAGGGAAAGAAAATAATAAATTACAGCAAATCACTTGGCCGAATAAACAAGGGAAAGAAGAACGAGACAGTAATTCAAAAGCCGATGTGTACAATTATGATGTGGACGACTTTCAACAAGAGGCAAGAATCTATCTGGAGTTCATCATAGTGGGCTTCAGTCCGAAAAGCATATTGGATTCAATGACTAGGGAACCGGAATTGGAATTTCTTCATCTTCCCGAAGGAACTGCCGATGTGTTTCTCAATTATTTTGGCGATTACATTCCTGGCATTGTTGGGAAATATGTAAAATATTTGGATGACGCGCAGGCAGCATTAAATGACAAAACCAATCCATTGAATCTCATTAAATTGATGGAATCAGCGGTTGATTTACTTGAATGTTTTAATATGAAGGAAGACGCGTCGCCGATAAACGAGATGCGTGCTTTGCTGAAAGATAATGCGCATTTAATACAAATCGAACATATCATGGAGGCATGGTTATCAATAATTCCAGTTATCATGAAGATTCCCGATGCAGTTGCGCCTTACTTTGACACCTTGTTTGATCCGTATACTCCAATAAGCACTGAAACGATCATAAAAGCAAGCGGTCAAAAACGGGCTTCACGTATTCTTTCTTATTGTTACCGGCCTGAAGAGATGGGCCCGAGGAAAAATCTCACCACGTGGCTCTTCGGCGGACATGGAAGTTATAACCTTGGCAAGCTGCATCAGATGTTGGCCGATTGCTACTCTCGGAACGAAGGTGACATTGACTTTGTTCCTTTAAATGATCCTTCTACCCTTGACTCATCTGATGACGATGAAGAAGAATCAGGGTTACGAAAACAAAATATTAATGACCTTCACGCCATCAGGGAGCAAATCGCTCAAAAAGCCTCCAACTTCATCGATCTGCAAGCGATTATGAAAAAAGCTAATGTTACGAAAGAAGATCTTGAACTACTTTTGGATAAATCTAGAGGTTCTACATTAGAAGATCTTGCGGAAAAATATAACCTTACCGAAGACCAAGTCCGTTACAAACTCAAATCCATCATGAATAAACTACAAAATACAACTAGTTAGCCTCAAATAAAAAATATTAAAAATATTTTCCCACTTTTTCTTCCCCAAAACCATTTCATATATCAAGCACAACGGAAAGGAGATGGAAATGAAAGAAGAAAAAGAATTGAAACTGCTCGACATCAACCTATCAGCATTCCTCGTATACCACGGTATCGAACCAAACCTTGAAAATCAAAACGGAAAAGTCGTCTTTGCTTTTCCAGCCAATCAGCAAACTTATAAACTGATGAACCAATTCAACGGCGATGAAAATGTGCCAGTTGCCTCGTTCTGCACAACATTAAAAACCTTACGAGGAAGAATGTTAACCGCAAGGGAAGGCATTTACGACAACGGAAATGGAGCGAAAAATGGAAAGCAAATTCTGTTCAAATAAAAATCATCAGCTGACTTTTTTTGATTTGAAAGTCTGGGAAACATTCATACGGCCTGGCGAGGTTATTGAAGCTCGATTCATCAAGGTTAGCGGAAGAATGACTTATTCCGGCTATTTTGACAGTCATGAAGATTTCTGTAAATCCGTACGTCAAACAGATAAGGCTCAGCACGCTGGCGCTTACGTCACATTGCAGGCGATCGATCCGCGGCTACTAGGCCGATCATTTAATAAAATCAGACAAAGTGACCTTACAACATCTGATCGTGATGTGCGTTTTTATCGCTGGTTACCGATTGACATCGATCCGATTCGCCCCTCGGGCATTTCATCCTCTGATAACGAACTTGAAGCAGCCCTCGCCCTCAGTAAGGTTGTCGCCGACTATTGCGTTTCCGATATGGGATTCTCAAAACCAATCCGAGCGATGAGCGGCAATGGCGCCCACCTGCTATTCCGATTGGCCGACCTGCCCGCAAACGATGAAAATAAAAAAATGATCAAGAACTTCCTTGAAGGACTGGCGCAGCGGTTCGACACGGACGCCGTGAAGATTGACACGACTGTTTTCAATCCAGCCCGAATCTGGAAGCTATATGGAACAGCCGCCAGAAAAGGCGATCCTCTGCCCGCAGGGCGGTATAGAGAAGCCAGACCGCACAGGCAATCATATATTTACGAGTTGGGAGAATAGACAATGACCACAATATCAGAAGAAACATTTCGTAATGCAGCCAATGGATTCAAACAAGATGATTCCAGTAAAGACTCCGGACAGCGGTTGAACGTGCCCGGATATTTGAATCATTACGACAAATCATTCCAAATTAAATCAAATGGCGTAGACACTATCTATGCCCTTGAATTTTGCCCGTTCGATTCATCCCATGTCTGGGAATCCAGCATCATCCAGAAGCAGACCGGACAGCTCCTTTTTCAATGTTTTCATAACTCCTGCAAAGGCCACACCTGGAAGGAAGCCCGACAGATTATCAGCGGCGATGATTCTCTTGCTCAATTCATGGAAGGCGGCGAGACCGGCGGGAAGCAAGAAACCGTTGATTGGCCGGAGCCGTTACCTCTGGAGGAATCCCTGCCGCCAGTTCAAAAACTTGATCCGGAAATGATCCCCGAGCCCATCAGACCGTGGCTAACAGACATAGCTGAACGTATGCAGATACCGCTCGACTTTCCGACAGTGGCTGCACTCGTTGCGCTGTGTGCTGTGGTTGGCCGAAAGTGCGCAATTTTCCCAAAATCAAGGGATGACTGGAAAGTCATCCCAAACATCTGGGGAGTCATTATCGGCAGATCGGCCATGATGAAATCGCCAGCGGTAACGGAAGCACAGAAACCCCTGACCCGCCTGGAGATTGAAGCGCGGAAAAAATACAACGCGGCAATGGAAGCGTATGCCCTGGAAAAAGAAATTGCAGATATGGGGATCAAGGCCCTTAAACAAAAGCTCAATGAAGCAATCAAACAATCAGATACATCTGAAATTGAATTAATCAAGCAAGAACTCGCGGCCACACGCCCAGTCGAGCCGATAAGGACACGCTATCAGACACAGGATGGCACAGTAGAGAAGATCGGCGAAATTCTGATTGAAAATCCAAAAGGTCTCTTGATCAATCGCGACGAATTGACAGGATGCCTAAGGGGACTCGACAAGCCCGGACATGATGGAGACCGTAGCTTTTTCTTGGAATCGTGGAACGGCGACAAAGGTTTTACCTATGACCGCATAGGCCGCGGAACTTTAGACGTCGAAGCATTGTGCCTCTCAATTTTCGGGTGCTGCACTCCCGGAGGAATCATTGACTATATCCGCAGCGCAGCCGAAGGCGGACGCGGCGACGACGGCTTGATACAGCGTTTTCAGATGATGGTATGGCCGGACGGGCAATCAGACTGGGTGAACGTTGATCGTTGGCCGGATACCGCAGCAAAGAATCGGGCATGGGAAATATTTCAGAAATTGTCGAAGCTGGAGATCGGACATGAATGAGGTTTTGTCAGTTTTGTCAATTTAGAAAAAGGTTTTGTCAATTCATTTAAGCTAATGTTTTTATTATATATAATGCCAATTGTCAGTTTTGGCAGTTATTTCGGAGGGACACATGGAAAAAAACAGTAAGTATGACTTTAATAAAACAGACAACGAATTTAATCATGAAGAGAAGATACCTTGCTTACGGTTCTCGCCGGAGGGGCAGCTTGTATTTGATCAGTGGAGAGAGAGACTTGAAAATCGTCTTAGAGGGGATCATGGCTTATCACCATCCTTAGAGAGTCACCTCACGAAATATCGGAAATTGATGCCTGCATTAGCACTGATATTTCATCTCATTAATTACGCAGATGGAAGAACAACATCTTTAGCGGTATCCGAAGAAGCAGCCCTTATGGCCGAAGCATGGTGTGATTACTTAGAGACACACGCAAAGCGCGTATATGGCTCGATCAGTATCAGTAAGGATGTACTGGCGGCTAAAGAGTTAGCAAAACATATCCAGAAGAAGCAAATCTATGATCGGATTCCCACGAGAGACATATTAAGAAAAAACTGGTCATTATTATCAACAATAGATGAAGTAAATAAAGCTCTTAGTGTCCTAGAAGATCACCACTGGGTAATGATCGAAACATCGAAACCAGGTCCTAACGGGGGCCGCCCATCACAGGTTGTTCGATTGAATCCAAAACTGAAAATTGAGGGGGATTTATGAAATCAACTGACAAAACTGACAAATGGTTGAAAACGTATTAAATACAATAGCTTAATCTACTTGACAAAACTGATGTACAAATCGACAAAACTGACAAAACCTCAAAGGCAGGCAAAAAAATGACTTCGTTGGAAAGATTGAAAAAATTCAAACAAGCTCAACGCGAATCGGAAGTTCCCAGGGTGCCCGAACCGGCTGTGGTTTCTCTACCCGTTAGCGATGACGAACAAATCCTGGTTGACTGGTTCCTAACTGCCGCCCTGCCAACGCAGCCCTTCAACCTAGATGCGGCCCGGCGGGTGAACGACCCTGCAAAATTCTACGACGTGCTCCGGCGGGAAATTGAAGGAACATCATCCGCACGATGGCGCTGCGGGGCTACACAGGCGGACCTACGGGCGTTAAAGGCTGTTTTTGAGTAAACATTTAAAAATATGGACAAGCACTTGGGAGTAATCCATTGACAGTTAATTTCTCATATAGTAAGCAAAGCCATTCTCAAAAAGGTTTGGGGAGTGAGATCATGGCTGAACTTATCGCGCGGGGATCAATTAGCTGTCAGCGATGTGGCACAACCAGACGCGAAAGGGTTTGTCCTAAGTGCGGTTATGATGCCTGCCTTATTCGTATATCTGTCAAAGGTAAGCGACTTAGAATCTATCACGACAAAAACGGGATTGCCCTCTCCTTCTCAATGGCTTTTCAGGCCTTAACTCAAATCAACAAAGAAATTAAAGACCGCTCTTTTAATGTAAATGATTGGCTGCAACCCGCGATCATAGAAAACAAATTCAAAAATAAATATGACGTTTGGATAAAGCAGAAAACCATTGAAGCTGATGCCGGCCGCTTTTCGCATGAAACCCTAAAGCTCTATCAGTCATATAAAAAGAATCATTACGGGCCAATTTATGAACTTGACGTGCGGGAAATAGAGCTTGCCCCACTTCAGGAGCTTGTAAACGGCTGGACAGGGCTTTCAGAGAAATACGTTAAAAACATGGTTGACTGCCTCAAGACTTTCTTTAAATGGCTGAATAAATGGGAGCGGGTAAGGTTGCCTATTTTCCCGGATATTGAAATCACCACCGGCGAAACACAAAGAGCTATTTCGTATGAAGAGCAAATTGAAGCCATTGAACATTTCCCCGCAGAGCATCAAGATATTATGCTTTTCATTCGCGAAACCGGACTGAGAGTATCTGAAGGTTGCGCTCTTCAGGTCCGTGACATTGACCTGTCCGGAGCGCGGGCGTTAATTCAACGGACGTATTCAGGCTATCGTCTTGTTGAGAAGACGAAAGGCAAACACAAAAAATGGATTCCTCTGTCAAAACGCGCCTTGGGAATAGTGCAAAAATACGCCACAGGACGTTTTGGGGCAGAATTTCTTTTCATTAATCCATCTACGGGTCGAGGATATAAACCGGCTTATCTGCGCGATTTGTGGGCGGTGTATGGCATCACAGGGCTGAAGCTATATGAAGCGACACGGCACAGCACTATAACCGATTGGTCAAAGAACGCTTCAGCATTTCAGGTGAAGGATCTAGCCCGTCACGGCGATATAAGAACGTCTCAAAAGTATGTGCATAACGCCATGACCGATTTGCGCGAGATTGTGGACCGGGATAATGTGAGACCGTTTCAACCTAATATGGTTAACAAAAAGTAAATAGTGCACTATTTCTTTCTTCCTGTAGTCAGTAAAATGACAACCTCTACAAAGATGCTAGACTTCAATCCTTAATAAATGAGTACGTGTATTTATCTCTTTTAAAAAAAATTAATAATGCTATGATGATAATCAATCCATCAAGAAAACGAAGTTTACATATTATATTAATTGTTAGCTTTGATAGGATTTCACCATGCATTATGTAATTAATGTTCTAATCTATTTTTCCCTCTATATTTCTATTCCACTAGCAATACGATATGTAATTTTGCGAAAACCAATAAAAAGTAAATGGGTTACCATTGGAATTTTAATACCCATTTTTATTGGTTTCTCTATTATTATTAATATTCAAAGAGATGAAGCACAAAAGAATATTTATCAAAAATTAAACTTACCATACAAGTCAAGACCTCATATGTTAGGTTCTCCAACCCTTGATATTGCTATGATACTTTCATATATTATTTTACGCAGACGAAATAGAAAGTCAGAAGGATTAAAAAACGAAGTCTTAATAGATGCGGACACAGTCATGAAAAAGAAATCGTGTAATATAGAAGAACAAGCATTGGGAAAAGTTGAAAAAAAAGAATTTTCTCAAGAGAACAAAACACAAGATATTTCTAAGTATGAAAACTCTTCTTCTACAAAAAAGGATAAAACAGGTGGGAACTTTACAAAGTTCGCTGAGATTTTCATTATAGCCATAATTATCTTATTAACTGTATTTGTTATTTTTGATAAGGCAAAGGTATCGGATAATGAAAGAACAGTCACCGAGAGCACTAACTCGTTAAAAGACAAGCAAGAAGCGGCTGAACAGGGAGATGCCGATGCGCAAAATGAAATGGGTTTTATATATTATATGGGTTTGGATGGCGTACCGCAAGATTATAAGGAAGCAGTTAAGTGGTACACCAAGTCCGCTGAGCAAGGAAATGCAAGTGCACAATATTATCTTGGCAAATTGTATGAGGATGGTAATGGCGTACCGCAAGATTATAAGGAAGCGGTCAAGTGGTACACCAAGTCCGCTGAGCAAGGAGATCAGGCCGCTCAAGCCACTCTGGGCTATTTGTATGAGACTGGCAAAGGTGTTTCAAAAAATATTGTTGAGGCGTATAAATGGTTTAACCTTGCAGCAGCCAATGGGGCAGAACTCTCAAAATACTCGCGTGATGAATTGACGAAAATTATGACTCCAAAGCAAATCGCTGATGGTCAAAGGTTAAGTAGAGAATTTACACAAAAAATACAAAAGTAATGTTCACCTTGCAACTAATAATCATCAATTTTATTTAATCTATAAAAGTGTGGACTTGTAGGTGTAATCTTCAGCTTAAACAACTTTTCAATAATGAATCCTTTTGATAAAAATCAAAGTGTGCCGATAGCGTGCCGATAGGCAAAATTACATAATGCTAATTCAGATACTTAAAGCGGATTGCAAGTTTTCGATTCCCATGCACTTCCGCCAATTTATTAGCAAAACTCGATTTTTATCGAATAAAATTCTTTAACCTTACGGTGTTAGTATCTCACT
>Ga0208040_1003272_pt1 | contig 13284 bp, 6 predicted proteins | sample AD_UKC083_MetaG_FD_184431 | JGI IMG/M metagenome (GOLD analysis project Ga0208040, IMG submission 184431) | Active sludge microbial communities of municipal wastewater-treating anaerobic digesters from USA - AD_UKC083_MetaG (SPAdes) (version 2) | ecosystem: Engineered > Bioreactor > Anaerobic >...
TATGCCATCGAATTATCAGTTGATGATGAAACCTATACCGAAGTCTTTTCGACTACAACCGGTACGGGAGGCAATGTGGATCACATATTTGAACAAACAGAAACAAGGTATATAAGGATACAATTGATAAAACGGGGAACACCTTGGAATATGTCTTTCTGGGAATTTCAAGTCTTCGAGGAATAGTTTTCATACACTAATAAATGCATCATGAGAAATCTGTCTTTAATCATAATCGTAGTTGTAATCTCGGCCATCTGTAATTCTTGCGGAGATTCATCAACAACACCACCCAAACCGGAAAATGGAAATGGAAACATAAATAATATGGATTTGGTGTACGATATTGTAAAAAAATCTCAGATTTCATATATAAAAAGCTTACAACTGCCAAGTGGTGCAATAACAGACAACACCCAATCAAACAGCAAGATATGCGGATATTTTGCCAATTTTGCCTGCATTGCATTATTGAAAAACCCGAGCACAGAAAATACAGATGTAGTAAAAAAATACATGCAATGGTATATGGGGAAATTAAATGGTGAAGTAAACACCATTCAAGGCGGCAGTGAAATTGTCGGTTCAATTTATGACTATTACGCTCCAAATGAAACTACTCAAGGTAATTATGACTCTGTGGATTCTTATGCTGCTACCTTTTTGATGCTGGCACAGGAGTTTGCCATGCTTTCTGCTGAAAACAAAAGCTGGCTAATGCAATATATTACTAAATTAAATTTAGTAGCAAAAGCATTGGAAACATGTTTGGATACTGAAGAAAATTCCATCCCCACAACATTCTCCAACGATGATGACGATTACCTTTCTATTGCATCTTATGTTTATCCCGCAAAATATTTAATGGACAATTCTGAAGTGAATAGAGGATTAAAATCAGCCAAGTGGTTGCATGATGAAGGACTATTAACTACGACATCCAACTACAATATGCTTGTTAATAAGAACACCAACTCGATTGAATCCGAATTTTGGCAAAGCACGATGTATAATTGGATAGACAATAAAGACAATGAAGACGTGCTAACTTCCAGTTGGGATAAGTTTTATGCTGATGCTACTTCTCAATTGTATCCGGCTATTTTTGAAGTGATTGACCCTTATTCAAGCAGAGCCAATAAACTATATACGGAATTCAATAAAAATTATCCCAATTGGTCACTCGGCATACTCCCTTCAAGTTCTCACGCATGGGCTATATTATCCTTTGCGGCAGCGAATATCAACGATAAAGCACGAGTGGAAGAGTATATGAAACATATTTATTCGTTTAATTCTGTCAACAAACAAAAAGATCATTGGTATTCATTTGAATCTGCTTTCGTCCTTCTGGCAATAGACAAAATAAAGAAATCAAGTTCTGCAACCCCGTATATACCATTAAATTAAAACAAGAAATTATAGATATACCATATTTAGTCAATATTTCCATACAGATGAGAAACAAAAAATCAAAAAATATTGAAAAAGCAATGATCTTGATCTTGATGATCATTACAATTGCCTTCCCTTCCTTTTCACAGAATAACCGACCTGTCAGCGGTACCGTAAGCGACGAAAACGGGGAAGCACTCATAGGTGTATCTGTACAAATAAAGGGTACGGGCGTAGGAGTAGCGACAGACATTAACGGACAGTTTAATCTGAATGTTGCGAATAGCGATATACTTGTGGTGAGCATGATTGGATTCGTTTCACAGGAAATTCCCGTAAACAATAAACAAAGAATTGATGTAACATTGCTGGAAAGTACAACTGAACTGCAAGATATAGTTGTAATTGGTTATGGAACAGTTGCCAAAAAGGATATCACAGGAGCTATTTCGGTAGTAAAGGGCGAAGAAATCAATAAAATGTCAATAAGCAGTGTTTCAAATGTGCTGCAAGGTAAAACCACCGGTGTAACTGTTTCCCAAAGCAGTGGAACCCCCGGTGCTCCCGCTGTTGTAAGGATTAGAGGAATTGGCTCTATCCATGGCTCCAATACTCCCTTGTATATAGTTGACGGGCTGCCTCAAAACGACATAGACTATTTAAATCCAAACGACATTGAATCAATCGCCATACATAAAGATGCTTCTGTAGCAGCCATTTATGGGTCCAGGGCTTCAAACGGGATAATCATCATTACGACCAAAACAGGCTCAGTAAATGAAACCGCAACGGTTCAATACGACAATTATCTCGGATTTCAATCGCCGTGGAAAAGACCTTATATGCTGAATGCCAGGGAATTTATCGAATATAAAAATCGGGCTGCCGATGCTGTGAATGCACCAAGATTACTGGAATTTTCTACGGATGAAAACATTGCTGCCGTGATGAATTTTGTGGAAAAAAACTCTGGTCCGAACGGAACTGACTGGTGGAATGAAATAACCAACAATCAGGCTTTTATACAAAATCACAACCTCAGCTTCAGTGCAGGGACAAAAAACCTGGGAATACACTCAAGCCTGGCCTATCTTGATCAGGATGGGATTATAAAAGGCTCTGAATATGAACGTCTTTCGTGGAGAAACAACCTGAATGTAAAACTGGGTTCAAAAGTATCATTGAAAACGAACATAGGAGTTATTTACGAGAAAAAACGGGTAATTGATGAAAACAACCCATATACCGGAACTATTTTTTCAGCTATGACAGCCGATCCGATTACCCCGGTTTACAGAAGTAATTTAGTAGAAGTACCCTCTTTTTTAAATCATATTTATAACGGATATGAACCTAATAATCTTTATTCCTTATACTCGGGGATACTGTATTCGAACAAACGCAATCCGGTGGCACAAATTGAGAGAATGCGACAGAGCAAATATGAAACTTACGGGGTGAAAGGAGGAGCAGATCTGGATATAAAAATATTCGATTTTTTGAAATTCAATTCAAGGATAGGAGTAGATGTTGTTCGCTCTACAACAGATGGGTTTCAACCAAAATATGTATTAAATTCATTTGATTACAGCTCTACAAATACAGTAATAAATTCATTGCACAGCAGCAATTACTTCATAAATGAAAATATTTTATCTTACGAACAAACATTCAATAAAATAAAATTGTCAGCCCTCGCCGGTTATTCCTTTGAAGTTACAAAGGTATCTTCCTTCAGTGCATCCGTACAAGGCATTATAAACAATGACCCTGAAATGAGGATTCTGAACAATGGAACTTTAAATCCGACCGTATCGGGTTATCCTTATTCCAATGCACTAAATTCCTATTTTGGAAGAATAGGATTTGATTACGACAGCAAGTATATAATTTCTGCAAATTTACGTCGGGACGGGTCTTCAAAATTTGCCAAACAATACAGATGGGGTACATTCCCTTCCATTTCGGGTGCCTGGCGCTTTTCTGCCGAAGAATTCCTGACTCAGGCAAGTTCGTGGCTAAGCGACGGAAAGTTAAGAATCAGCTATGGACACATCGGAAATCAAAATATTAGCGGCGGATCGTATATGGCAACCTATGGCAGCACCATATACGACCGATACATGTTTGGTGACGAAAATACCGCCCTGATAGCTGCCGGTCGCCAGTTTACCGGAAATCCCTTGCTGCAATGGGAAACCTCAAAACAGTTTGATGTTGGAGTAGATTTAATTTTGTTCGATGGAAAAATTGAATTTATAGGAGATTATTTCAACAAAACCCTGGATAATATGCTGATGATAGTACAACTTCCTACCACATTGGGTTATCCAAACTTCCCCTATGTGAATGTCGGCTCAATGGTGAATTACGGCTGGGAGTTCGGACTAACTTACAGAAAGAATCAGGGAGATTTTAAATATGATCTGATTGCAAATATATCAACTTACAAAAACAGGGTTATTTCACTAGGAAGCGGTGATGCAGTCTACGGTTCTGCCTATCTGGACAATGTACTTACCAAGACTGAAGTCGGAATGCCCGTGGGTTATTTTTACGGATACGTAACCAATGGTATTTTCCAAAACGAACAAGAGGTGGAGAACGGTCCGCAACGTGATGACTCCACACCCGGAGATGTAAGGTATAAAGATTTAAACAAAGATGATTTCATCAACTCCGACGACCGTACTTTTATCGGTTCTCCTTGGCCTGACTTTGTGTATGGTATCACTGCCAATATGTATTATCGAAATTTTGACTTGAGCATATTTCTTCAGGGGTCACAAGGAAATGAAGTTATGAACATTATGCTTTACGACACTGAATCAGGAAACGGCTATCTGAATGCAGCCAAGGGCTTTTTGGAAAGAGCATGGGATGGAGAAGGCTCTACTGACCGTTATCATAAAATCTCACAAGTACAGGGATTAAATAATAGTGTTTCTGATTATTTTGTAGAAGACGGTTCTTACTTACGAATCAAAAACATTCAGCTTGGTTATAATTTTTCTCCTGCCCTGACTAAGTTGGTAAAAATAAATCATTTGAGATTATATGTAAGTGCACAAAATTTATTTACTTTTACGAATTATTCCGGATTAGACCCTGAAATAGGGTCCACAGATGCAAAATTAGCCGGTATCGACCAGGGATTTTATCCTCAAGCAAGGGTGTTAACAGTGGGATTAAATATTAAATTTTAAAGCATCATGAAACAATTATATAAATCACTATTAATCCTGCCGGTTCTTTTATCATTAAATTCGTGCAGCGACGATTTTTTGAACAGACCTCCCATGGGTGTTTTTACTGAGGACAATTTCTTCCTTTCTCCGGATGCAGGATTTAATTCAGTTGTAAAGGTCTATCAGACTCTGAATGACTTCTACGGTTACGAAGCTCCTCGTGCCGAATTGGGCAATATGTCAACAGATGACAGTGAAAAAGGAGGTTCGGATGCCGGTGACAGACCCTGGGTTACCGATATCGGAGCGGGAAGAGCACTTTCCACCAATACTTCTTTAGCCAATTACTGGAGTACCCTATACCTTGGAATTGGTAATGCCAATATAGCCCTGGAACAAATCCCGATCAATCCTCTGGTTGATGCTTCCGGTTATCGGATTAGCGATGAAGTAAAGGCAAGATATATCGCTGAATTAAAATTTCTAAGGTCATTCTTCTATTTTGAATTGGTAAAAGTTTTCGGTGGAGTTCCTCTCCTTGACAAAACCCTGACCGTAAAAGACATTCCTTCATTGGCAAGAGCTACTGAGGAAGAATCTTTCTTGTTTATTATGAAAGATCTGGATGAGGCTGAAGCTGAAGTGAATTTACCTTCAAAATCTGCTTTACCTGCCAATGAATTAGGCCGGATTACAAAAGAAGCGGTTTGGGCTATGCAGGCTAAAGTTTATATGTTTTTTGCGAAGGATGATCCTGAGTTATTTGTCAAAGCCCGTGATGCGGCAAAAAAAGTGATTAACTCGGGAAACTATACCTTGGAACCGCGTTTTCAATCTTTATTTCTTACAAATGGCTACAAATCAAATGAATCTATCCTGGTTAACATACGTGGTGATGATCCCGGCTCATTTATCTACGGCTCATTTATTCCAATTTATACTTCTCCAAGAGGACCGACAGGAGCTTGGGGATTCGACCAACCGACTCAAAATTTAGTAGATGAATTTGAAGCCGGCGACCCAAGATTATTGTTTACGATCATAGAACCCGGAGATAAATTTTCAAGAAATCCCGGTGAAGAAAAATTAGATTTTTCATCATACCCTTCTACCGGATATCACAACAGGAAATCATATCTTCCTCCAAATCGCCGGGGATTATTGGGTTGGGGGGATGATGCGTGGTCTTATCATATCATCAGATACGCAGATATTCTGCTTTTATATGCCGAATCACTCATTCATACAAATGGAAGTGCGAAAGATATTGCAGACAACATCAATTTAGTAAGACGAAGAGCCAATAATTCAAGACAAGACGATGTAGAAGCAATTTCAAGGACAAGAATCATTCAGAACAAAAATCTTCCGGATGTACTGCAAACAGCCGACCTGACGGAGGCAGTCAGACACGAACGCAGGGTAGAACTGGCGATGGAATATAACCGTTTTTATGATTTAAAAAGATGGAATATTTATGTAGAAACAATGAATGAATATTCTGCTCTTCCGGGTTCTAACAATCGCGGGGCTGATTTTCAAAAAGGCAAAAATGAATACTTCCCTATTCCACAAGTTGAAATTGACAGATCGGGAGGGGTTATAAAACAAAATAAAGGATACAATTGATAATTTTTTAAAAACAAAAACGTGAAAAAAAATGCAATTTTATTTACAATTATTCTTTTTGGCATAGGAACTATCTTTGCCCAAGATCCGGATAAATATAGCGGAGGAAGTGGTTCATCATCAGATCCTTTTCAAATCGCTAATCTGGATGATTTGATTGAATTGTCAAACGCCGGAGCTGAATTCGGAGCTCATTTCTTGCAAACTGCAGACATTGATGCATCTGCTTCAGCTACACTTAACGGAGGAGCCGGATTTAAACCAATTGGGAAAATAGGAGAGTCCTTATTTTTCGGCACTTATGACGGCGGAGGATTTAGCATTTCTAATTTGACGATCAACAGACCTGCTGAAAACGAAGTAGGACTATTTGGTTATACCAACGGGGCTACTTTGAAAAATATTCATTTAAAAGCATCCAATATCAAAGGAGGTAGCTATGTTGGTGGAATCGTAGGCAATCTTTGGAATGGTGCAAATGTTTCCAATTCATCATTCGAGAATGGCACAGTGGAAGGTAATCAGAGAGTTGGAGGAATTGCAGGAAGTGTAACTGCTGAACCTGCAAATTTATTAACTACAAAAATCAGCACTTGTTTTTCAACAGGAGCCATCACAGGAGAAACCTTTGTTGGAGGAATTACCGGTTATAACACCGGATACATTTTTCAAAACTATTCAATGGCATCAGCATCCCCAACAAGCACTTTTGGAGGAATTGGCGGAGTAGTCGGACAAAATGGTAGTACCGGAACAATTTCAGAATGCTATGCAACAGGTGTAGTTACAGGTCCTTCCGGATATTCAGGAGGTGTGGTTGGATTTAATGAAGTCAACCCTCCAGGTACTTCAGTTACAAAATCTTATTGGGATACAGAAACAAGCGGTATCACTGCAAGTGCTGGAGGTGAAGGGAAAACCAGCGCAGAAATGAAACTTCAATCTACCTATGTAGATTGGGATTTTACCGGTACTTGGAAGTTTTTAGACGACCAAAATGATGGTTATCCGTTATTACAATGGCAAGCTGGCACAAACACTTCTATTGGAAATTTAAAAGCCCATCCGGAAATTACCCTCCATCCTGTCCGGGCAAATATTTATTCCATCAGTGTAAAAAATGCAACTTCTATGGAAATCTATTCTGTTTCGGGACAACTTGTAGGTATAAGAGAATTAAAAGAAGGCACGAATACTTTAGATTTGACCGGCTATATTAACGGGGTTTACATTGTAAATCTTCAGAATAAAGCTTTTAAATTGGTGAAAAATTAAAAAGGGCTTTCTCAAAACGATGTAACAGATTTAGAGAGGGAAGTTAAAGAAGTTACGAGTTACGAGTTACGAGTTACGAAGTCTGTGTTCTGTGTTCTCAATTAAACATTACATACCCTTACTGTCGGAATTACAAGTGGCGATTTGTAGAGTCCAAAATTACATCAGACTATTTCCTGTATAAGTTTCAAACTCATAATATCTTTACGGTTAATGGCTAATAAATAATATACAAGTTTAAGTTGCTTTCCTACCAGGTTATTTTACGATAAAATATTGATTAATCTATGATTTAACTTAAAACAACAGAAAATAAAAAAACAATTCTCTAACTTTTAAATTTTACAAAAAATGAAAAAAACAATCTTTACTTTTTATTTATTGATCTGCTCTATGGTGGTTATATACGGTCAGACGACCTACGTAGCAGATGGTGATGTGAGTGAATGGGTTACTACTCCCATTCAATCGGAACCCGGGGTTACCCCTATTTTAAATTTGCAGAACAAAACGATGTGCTTTATTGGGCAATTTATGCTGCAGCAAATAAACCTTTCGCTGCGTCATTTGCTGACATATTCATTGACGCAGATTATTCAACTGCTACAGGATATATAGGAGCAACATATAGTCCTTGGACTAGCTCAGGGCTTGATTACCTACTCCAGGGGAATATGGTATATTATTTTTCAAATTCTAATCAGAATGAATGGGGATGGGCTCCTATAAATTATGGCGTACTTCGAACTGCTGTGCCTGATAGCACAATACTTGAATATAGCTCAGAAAAAAGCTGGTATATTCAATTTTCCCTGGGAACTACTTTGGGTATAGGATTGCAATTGTTCCCCAAGGCAGGGGAGAGATGCGATTTACCGGGTCCGGACAATGGATTTACTAATAAAAAAATTTATAAAGTTAAAAACAGAACGACATTGGATATAACGACAACATTAGGTTTAACTGATACAATCAAACTTAATTGTACAAATGCCTTTTATAATCCCTATATGAATGACCCGGATACAGACGGCTTTTTGAATTTTCAGAACGGGACAGATCACACAGCCAATCCCAGCCACTGGGCCAGTTGGGCAATTAATTTGGCAACTCCACAAATATTTGATCTGAGAATGACTTATCAAAGCACAAATGCAGGTCAAATTTCGCTATCATTTGTTGATATGGCAACAAATGCGGTGGCAAAGACATTCCCTGCAATTGACTTTTCTACCAATGGTACAATGAGTGAAACAAAAGTGTTTCAAATTGATGCTTCAGATATCCCTGCCGGACGTTATATGGTTGTTTTGAAAAATTCGGCAACAAATTCAAACTTGAAAGTTCAGAACTTGAAATTGACAAAAGGTACCGGTGCTGTGAGTAAATGGGATAATGTTCCTATTCAATCGGAACCGGGGGTTTACCCTTATTTTAGATTGGCAGAAGAAAATAATACGCTTTTTTTGGCATTTTATGCTGAACAAGGTAAAAAATTCGTCCCTGCACAATATTGTTGGGTTGATGTGTTCTTTGACTCAGATCGTTTAAAAACTACAGGATATGTAGGAGACTATAATCATTGGCCTGCTGCAGGACTTGATTATCTAATCCAAGGGACGTCTCTACTTTATCATAGTGGTGGTTCTCCTACCACTTGGGATTGGATTAGTGCAGGATCCATAGTTCGAACTATGAATTCGGATAACACTACAACTGAATATAGTGTTGCAAAAAGCAATTTTAATCAAAATTCACTGGAAGCTACTTTTGGTGTTTCATTTCAACCTTATTATGAGAAATTGGATGATCCGGGGAATATAGAGGCGTTTAATTTTCCGGTTATAGACGCAGGATTTAGTGCTGATGCAAGAAATATTTTTAAGATTAAAAATAGAACAACATTGGATATAACGACAGCATTAGGTTCAACTGATACAATCAAACTTAATTGTACAAATGCCTTTTATAATCCCTATATGAATGATCCGGATACGGACGGCTTTTTGAATTTTCAGAACGGGATAGATTACACAGCCAATCCCAGACACTGGGCTAGTTGGGGAATTAATTTAACAACTCCCCAAATATTTGATTTGAGAATGACTTATACAAGCACAGCCGCAGGTCAAATTTCACTATCATTTGTTGATATGAAAACAAATCTAGTGGCAAAGACATTTTCTGCAATTAACTATTCTACCAATGTTGCAATGAGTGAAATTCAGATGTCTCAAATTGATGTTTCAGACATCCCTGCCGGACGTTATATGGTTGTTTTGAAAAATTCGGAAACAAATTCAGAATTGAAAGTTCAGAACTTAAAATTGACAAAAGCCACTTCGTCTCATTTAGACGAAGTACAACTTCAAAAGGATGTTATAATAAGCGTCCACAATAAACAATTAACCATAACATCCAAAAGTGATACAAAGATAAGCTTTAGCGTTTATACTATATCCGGGGCTTTAATTTCACAAATGGACAATACAAGTTCTGTCACGTTACATTTAGAAAGAGGTGCTTATATATTAAGCGTAAACAATGGTGGTAATGTATTTTCCAAGAAGATAATGGTATTGTAGTATTTTGTAGTAGTATTTATTTGTAGTTAAAAGGGGCTGTCTCATTTTTTTTGAGACAGCTTTTTTTTTCTGTTTTAAATGTGAAACTATTTATATGGGAAGTTAAAGAAGTTAGGGAAGTTAGGGAAGTTAACGGGTTCCGGGTTCCGGGGTCACGTGATCTGATTCGTTTATCGTTATTCGTTATTCGTTCTTTTATCTTTGTTCTTTTGTCTTTGTTCTTTGCTCTTTTTTAATTGAATTTTGAAATAAAAACATGTTCTACAACAATATTTATCAAAATATTTTATTAATTGCTTTGTTTATAATAAAATTATTTTTATACTTGCATGATGTTTAGAAAAACAAGTGGAGATTAATGCCGAAACGGCAGGAAAATCATCTGAGGGCATGGAGTAGAGCACTTTTGACTGGAAGAATAAAACACTTATGTGAATTCTAAAAAAGTTTGGCTATTTTGTGACGAGGTTTTAATAAACCCATAAAACTTTTATATGATAAGGAAATACTTTCTTGGGATAATGAAGACGTTATTGATGTGGTTTCTTTTATTCCATATTCAAACTTCAAATGCTCAATTTGTAGTTGATGGAGTTTTAGATGAATGGGAAAATACACCTATTTTATCTGAACCCGGCGAGTTCCCTTATATGAAAATCGCAGAAGACAACGATACTTTGTATTGGTTGTTTTCCACACGAGAAAATTTAGGGGATGTAATTCAAAATATAGGTGCTACGAAATATATAAATAATTGTGACTATGAATTTGGTGCGCTGACTCCTCATGTTGACGAATTTTCTACTAATGCAAGCTTAGATTTAACCATCGATAATCAAGTTAAGTTTCAAGGATTGGGTAGTTACAAACTAAATTATACATTTTCAGGATCAAATAAATATGGCGGTTATGAAAAGGTTTATATACGAAAAATATGGTACGATATGGATCGTTCGGACTTATCTTTTCATCCGCTCGGCATATCGTTATGGGTAAAAGGACAAACAGGAAATACAAATGCAATTACAGTTCGATTATTACAACAAAACGAAGAATTCACTTTGTCTCATTCAAACATACGAAACAATTTTTTCTACACAAACCAGTCAATTCTCAACAACGTGGGGTGGAAACAATTAATAATTCCTTATAGCTGGTTCAAAGATGAAAATAATTCAGCCGCAAAATTAGATTTAACAAGAGTAGCGGGAATTCAAATTGACATTACGAATACATCGAAGAGTTCGCAACAAGGGACTATCCATATAGATGCAATACAACAGCTAACTTCCTACAAGCCGAAACTTAATCACATTCCAATTTTCACAAGCATATTTGTTCAATTATACCCGGATCCGAATTTAAATACTAATTGGCAGTCTGACTTCACTGCTTACCGACAAGTAGGAATCGATACGGTAATCGTTCAATTTTCAGTTGACGGCGATAGATTCAACTATACAGGCTCAACCATAAGTTGGAAAAATTCAGATTATTTTGAATATGACATCATAAACAAAATGTTTACAGCCGCAGAGCAAACGGGCATGAAACTAATGTTGGGATTTGAACAAAGAGAATATCCTGACGACAAAGGTGATGTTTCAGCCTATAATTATATCAGTGGAAGAAATAAAGATATTTTAGATGATTTATACCGGCTTTTTTCAAATAGTCCGGCACTTGCCGGATGGTATATTCCCAATGAATTTCACGATGGCGAATGGAGTGGTTGGCTTAATCCGTCCGACAGAATTGTTCTTGCAAATTATCTTCAAGATGTAGCATCACACGCTAAATCTAAATCTAAAAAATTTCCTGTTGCAATTGCGCCTGCATTATGGCGTGGCAGACCGGTTGATATGACTTATTATTTCTATAAAAGTATCTTTGAAATAACAACTGATGTAGATATACTCTATTTGCAAGATTGTGGCGGAAGATGTCATATTGACCAGGATGATTTTGATGTTTACTTACCTCAATATTTTGAAGCGGTAAAAAAGGCTTGTGATGAAACCGGAATGATATTCGGGGTGGACATTGAATCATTCGAGGATTGTCTCCCCGAGAATAAACCCTATTCTCCACGTCCCTGGATAAAACTTAAAGATCAATTAGATTTTACCGGGTTGTTCACAAAGGCAATAACTCAATTCAGTTGGACAACCTTCAGACCGGGCGTTGGAGCTTTCGATGATTATAAGACATACCTTCAAAATAATAATTTATTAAGGCAATAGAGGTCACATGTATAGTCCGGAAATAAGATGAAAACAAAATTTTATATCATAATCGCTTTAGTTTTAACAATAACTTGGATTAATACAATTCAGGCCGAAAGCGTGAATAATATTATTGATAATAATCTTTACCGGACAAAGGCAAGCACGGATGCTAATCAGCAAATGTTCGATCCGGATGCATACCATTGGTTAGAAGTCTGGTTTGATAGTGATTTCAATCAATTGACCGGGATGACTTTATCACCTTGGGAAAGTGCGGGTTTTGATTATTTGATACAAGGCACCAGTTTGTACAATTATTCAGGACCTCCGGGAAGTGATCAATGGAATTGGAATTTACTCTGGCAGTATTATATCCCCCGAAGAATGTCTTCAGATAATTATTCTGTAGAATATTCAGCAGGCAAATATTTATTTACTGAAATACCTTTATTGAATAAATTCGGCATCTCTGTTAATCCTTACTATAAAGGAAATAATGGAACCGAAAAAGATTTTTTCCCAAAAAAGGACAATAATTTTTCATCAAGGAAAGGATACACGGTAAAACCAAGAACTGTTGTTGATATAGATTCTAATTTAACTTCCGAGTTAGTGTCAGGCAATGCATATTTTCACCCTTATATGAACAGTTCTAATATAGACAATTATCTTGATTTTCAAAGTGGGAACGATTATACATCAAATTCGACACTTTGGGCAAGTTGGGCAATTAATTTGATTAAACCCAGTATTTATAAGTTAAGGATGAATTACCAATGCAGCAGCAATGGAAGAATAACATTATCATTGATTGACATTAAAACAAATACAATCAGTAAAATTTTTATACCTACAGACTATAACACAAACATACTAATGTCTGAAAATGACCTTGGCACTTTAGATTTGACAACAATTCCGGCCGGAATGTACATGCTTAAATTAAAAGCTTCAAATACAAACTCTTTTTTAAAAATAAATAAA
>Ga0208040_1003279_pt1 | contig 13263 bp, 14 predicted proteins | sample AD_UKC083_MetaG_FD_184431 | JGI IMG/M metagenome (GOLD analysis project Ga0208040, IMG submission 184431) | Active sludge microbial communities of municipal wastewater-treating anaerobic digesters from USA - AD_UKC083_MetaG (SPAdes) (version 2) | ecosystem: Engineered > Bioreactor > Anaerobic >...
CAGATCAAATGGTAGAAGCAATGGAAATACAAAAAGGATTCAAGAGAACTGATATTGGGCTAATTCCCAATGATTGGGATACATTTTATATTACTCAAGTAATCGAGACCACAAACGGAATAAAAATTGGTCCATTTGGGAGTCAATTAAAGAAAGAACTATTAACCAGTTCTGGATATAAAGTTTATGGCCAAGAGAACGTTTATGAAAAAGATATGGAATTGGGTAATAGATATATTTCAAAAGAGCATTTCAAAAAGTTAAGTTCATGCGAACTGAAAGAAGGCGATTTTATCATTTCTATGATGGGGACTATTGGGAAATGTATGATGGTTCCATGTAAATATGAAGCAGGCATAATGGATAGCCACTTGATTAGAATACGGCTTAATAAAAGTAAAATTGATTCGGAGCTTTTATTACATTATTTCTCCTCAAGTATATTAACTAATCAGGTTAATAAACTTTCGGTTGGTGGAATTATGGATGGACTAAGCTCTAAAATTGTAAAAAACATTTCGGTGCCGCTTCCACCCACCAAAGCCGAGCAAACCGCTATTGCCGAAGCCTTAAATGATGCCGATGCTCTCATTACCGAATTAGAAAAACTCATTGTCAAAAAGAAAGCCATCAAACAAGGCGCGATGCAGGAATTGCTGAAACCGAAAGAAGGCTGGGAAGTGAAAACAATAGGTGAAATAGCTATAGTAGGTAGAGGTCGCGTCATAAGTCACAAAGAAATATCAAAATCAATCGAAGGAAAGTATCCGGTTTATTCTTCACAGACTTTTAATAATGGCGTTATGGGTTATTTAGATTCATATGATTTTGACGGAGAATATTTAACTTGGACAACTGATGGTGTCTATGCCGGAAAAGTGTATCATAGAAATGGACAATTCAATTGCACAAATGTTTGTGGAACAATAAAACTTAAAAAAGACTATGCGCCATTTGTTGCTTATTTGCTTGATACCATTACGCCAGACCATGTATCTCGAAATCTTGCAAATCCAAAACTTATGAATGACCCAATGAAACGTATAGAAATACCACTTCCAAATCATGAAGAACAAATCCATATCGCCCAAATCCTTTCCGACATGGACGCAGAAATAGAAAAAATGGAAAAGAAACTGGATAAATACAAAATGCTCAAGCAGGGCATGATGCAAAATCTCTTAACGGGGAAAATAAGGTTGATATGAGCGACATCGGCAAAAAAGAACGGGAAACTCAAAACCGCGTAATTGCATTATTCCAGAAGGAACTGAAATACGACTATCTCGGCAACTGGGAAGAACGGGAAAACAACAGCAATGTTGAAGAAGAACTTCTCACAGCCTATCTCACCAGGAAAAAATACAGCCCCAACCTGATTAACAAAGCCCTTTATACGTTCGGCAAGGCTGTCAACGACCAGAGTAAATCGCTCTATGATGTCAACAAAGAAGTTTATTCCATGCTGCGCTACGGCGTTAACGTCCAGCCGGAAACAGGCCATAACAAGGAAACCGTCTGGCTGATTGACTGGAAAAATCCACAGGAGAACGACTTTGCCATTGCCGAAGAAGTCACCATCAAAGGCATCCACAAAAAACGCCCGGACATTGTGCTTTATGTAAACGGCATTGCGCTGGGCGTGCTGGAACTTAAACGTAGCACGGTGTCCATTTCCGAAGGCATCCGCCAGAACCTGGACAATCAGAAACATATCTTCATCAAGCCGTTTTTCTCCACCATTCAGTATGTAATGGCCGGAAATGATATTGAGGGCATTGCCTACGGCACCATTGAAACCAAAGAAAAATACTTCATGAAATGGAAGGAAGTCAGTGAGGAAATCAATAAGAACGATTTCCATTTATTGAAACTTACGAAACCTATACGTGACAGAGCGGCCAAATACGATTATCCGCTGGATAAAAACATCGTGGAGCTGCTCAACAAAGAACGCTTTCTTGAACTGCTGCATGACTTTATCGTTTTTGACCGCGGCATCAAGAAACTAAGCAGGCATAACCAGTATTTCGGCACGAAAGCGGCGCAAGACCACATTAAACGCAAAGAAGGCGGCATCATCTGGCATACGCAGGGCAGCGGCAAGAGCCTGACGATGGTGTGGCTGACCAAATGGATACGGGAATACAATCCCAACGGCAGGGTGCTGATTATTACCGACCGCGAAGAACTGGATGAGCAGATTGAGAAGGTTTACAAGGGTGTTTCGGAAAACATTTACCGCACCAAAAGCGGCAGGGATTTGCTGGATAAACTCAATGACAATGCGCCGTGGCTGATGTGCTCGCTGGTTCACAAATTCGGCGGAAAAGAAGAAGGCGATGTGGATGCCTATTTGCAGGAATTGAAAAGCAGCATCCCGACGGACTTTAAAGCCAAAGGCGACATCTATGTGTTTGTGGATGAATGTCACCGCACCCAGTCCGGCAAATTGCATGAAGCCATGAAAGGCTTCCTGCCCGATGCCATGTTTATCGGTTTCACCGGCACGCCGCTTTTAAAGGCTGACAAGCAGACAAGCATGGAAATCTTCGGAAAATATATCCACACCTACAAATTTAATGAAGCCGTCGCCGACAAGGTGGTGCTGGATTTGCGCTATGAAGCCAGAGACGTTGAACAGAAATTAACATCATCGGATAAGATTGACGAATGGTTTGATTTAAAGACAAAAGGGCTGACTGATTTTGCCAAAGCCGAACTCAAGCAGCAATGGGGCACTGTGAAGAAAGTCTTCAGTTCCAAATCGCGGCTGGAAAAAATCGTCCTGGACATGATGATGGACATGGCGAAAAAGGAACGCCTGCAAAACGGCAGAGGCAACGCCATGCTGGTATCGGACAGCATTTATAATGCCTGCCGGTATTATGAACTGTTTAAAAGCGCCGGACTGAATCATTGCGCCATCGTTACATCTTTCATTCCCAATCATGCCGACATCAAAGGCGAAGAATCAGGTGAAGGCTATACCGAAAAATTAAAGCGTTTTGAGATTTATCAAAAGATGCTGGCCGAATATTTCAATGAATTGCCGGAAGAAGCCATCAAGAAAGTGGAACAGTTTGAAAAAGAGGTTAAAGCAAAATTTGTTGACGAACCTGCGCAAATGAAATTGCTGATTGTGGTCAATAAACTGCTGACCGGATTTGACGCGCCGCCCGCCACTTACCTCTACATCGACAAGAAAATGCAGGACCACGGACTGTTTCAGGCAGTCTGCCGCGTCAACCGTCTGGATGGCGATGACAAGGATTATGGCTATATCATTGATTACATGGATTTGTTTGACAGTTTAAAGAACGCTTTCACTGATTATACATCCGGCGCTTTCGATGCTTATGAAAAAGCGGATACGGAAGGCTTATTAAAAAACCGTTTACTAAAAGGCAAGGAACGCCTGGACGAAGCACTGGAAGCCATCAAAGCCTTATGCGAAGCGGTGGACCCGCCCCAAGACAGCATGGCACATATCCGTTACTTCTGCGGCAAGGACACGGAAAATCCGGATGACCTCAAAGATAGCGAGCCAAGAAGAGTTTCTTTATACAAACTTACTCTTTCGCTGATCCGTGCTTATGCCAACATAGCCGATGAGATGAAAGAGGCGGGTTATTCCGACAAGGAAGCCGAACAAATCAAGAAAGACGTCAAGCATTTTGAGAACCTGCGCAAAGAAATCCAAATTGCCAGCGGTGATTATATTGATTTGAAACAATACGAACCCGCTATGCGGCATTTGATTGACAGCTATATTGGAGCGGAAGAAAGCCGGATGCTGGCCAACTTTGACGATTTGAGCCTGGTTGAGTTGTTAGTGGAAAAAGGTCCGGATGCAATTAATGCCTTGCCGAAAACCATCCAGAAGAACAAAGAGGCGATGGCTGAAACCATCGAAAACAATTTACGGAAAGCAATCATTGAAAAAGCTCCGACTAATCCGATGTATTACGAGAAAATGAGTGCGCTTCTGGATGAACTCATCAAAATGCGCAAAGAAGAAACGCTGGAATACGAAAAGTATCTTCAGAAAATAATCGCTGCTTGCCGCAAGGTTATGAAACCGGAGACGGCTTCGGAATACCCGGCATCCCTGAATACAAGCGCTAAACGAGCCTTGTATGATAACCTTGGCAATAATGAAGCGTTGGCCAATGAACTGGATGGGAAAATTATGAAAACCAAAAAGGACGGCTGGCGGGACAATATTCAAAAAACGAAAGCCGTGAAATATGCGATTGCAGAGACGCTCAAGCGGCACAGAATTGAACATCCCGCACCTGAATATGTATTAAATATCGTCCGAAAGCAGCAAGACTATTAATGAAGCAAATTACCGTCAGCGACATAAAAATTGATGTCATCAGTAAAGACATCAAGAATATCCATCTTGGTGTTTATCCTCCGACCGGACGGGTGCGCATTGCCGCCCCGCTGAAGATGAATGAAGACGCCATCCGGCTTTTTGCCATTTCCAAATTGGGCTGGATAAAACGGCACCGGCAGAAATTCGCAGGCCAGGAAAGAATTGCGCCAAGGGAATATAAACAGAGAGAAAGCCACTACTTTCGGGGCAGAAGGTATTTATTGAACATTATTGAAGTACAAGCCCCGCCGAAAGTTGTCATCCGAAGCAAGACGTATCTTGACCTCTATATAAGGCCGGGAACCTCTACCCCAAAACGGCACGAGATTATGACGGAGTGGTATCGCGCCGAGCTTAAAAAGCAAATTCCCGCCATCATTGAAAAATGGGAGAAGATTTTAAAGGTCAAGGTTAACGGCTGGCAGGTAAAGCAGATGAAAACCAAATGGGGTTCCTGCAATAGAGAAAAGAAAAGGGTTTGGATTAATCTTGAACTGGCGAAGAAACCGGAACGCTGCCTGGAATATATTATCGTACATGAAATGGTTCACTTTCTCGAACGTCATCACAAAGATACATTCCTCTATTACATGGACACGTATCTGCCGAGCTGGAAGAAATTGAAAACCGAGCTGAATAAATTACCGGCAGGCCATGCGGATTGGAATTATTGATAAAACAGTTATTGCCTCAAAGCGGAGTTGCGTTAATGAATGAGCATTCAGTATCATTGATAGAAGAACCGTTGCCTTATGAATTAGATGAACTTCATAAATGGCAAAGCAATGATGATAACTGTATTGATATTTTACTTAAATCGAATGCACCCCTCTCAATTAAACGCACTGTGGGGTATAAAAAAGGTTTTATCATAGATGAAAGCGGTAAGCGGCTTGGCAGAAGAAAAGATAATCCATGCCCCAGGGGAACGATGCACTTTGATGTAGCAAAGACTGTGGTTGATAATTTAGATAATATTAAATTGGGTTGGTATGGTTCCTACGATTGGTTAAAAAGTCCCGGCTGGATAGTGAAGCCAAGCTCTTTTGTGCCGACCAGTAGCGATAATTACTCTAAAGAATTTGAGAGAATTTATCAGAAGGCACTCATTGAATATATTGGTATTCCTAATTTAAAAAAATTACAGGGGAAAGCTAAAATGTTTGATGACATTGCCGAGCCTGATCTTTGGTTTATCAAAAAAGATGGAACATTCCTGTTTATTGAAGCAAAAATTAACAAAAGAACTGTCGATGATTCCCAGATTGCGGGATTGGCGCTACTGAAAAAGATATTGGATGCTGACGTTAAAATTATTAGAGTTTACGAAAAAGGCAAAAATGTAAAAATTAATGGTTGGTCAAATAAGTTCAGTTATTATTACAATTTGCTTTAGAAACTCATTCTTTTTTTTAGGCTTCTTTAGATTTTCAAGCGCCCGTGCTTTTCCTTCCTCGGTTCGCGGCCCGGTGGATAATCCGCCATGATTTTTACAGCGCCCGTTTTTATAAAGCCGGGTATTCTTACACGGTGTCCCTTGTCGCGTTTTAGCCCCACACATTTTTTTTATACTATTCATATCGAACCCCATGACGTGCGCACGTGCGCGTGCGTATTGGTGTAAAAACTCTCTCTGGTGCGTATTACTCGCTACATTCATTATGCTGGCGTCTGTTTTCTTGGCCGTCCCCGTGGCCGCTTTGGTTCTTTACGCCACTCACGTGCTAACTCATTCATACGACTCTTAACATCTTGCCATGATGCATTTAGACCACCAGCCATTGCTTTACATAGGTTGTCAATACGATGATTTTCAACGCAACTTTCATATGTTAGATTATGACAAGTCCTGCAAGCAATTTCACCATATTTAAAGTGAAGGGTTCTCATACGTTTGCCACAAACAGGACATATAAAGAAATAACGACGACCACCAAAGCCTGGCGAATACCAGGACAGCTTAACTTTTACGTCTGGATGTGGTTTATCATCGTATTTGTAAGAAAAACTTATTGAATCATCTGTGTTATCAATATTAGTATAAACCCAACATGATCCTGTTTCCATTCCATTGCGTGTCCATCTCGTAATACCGCCTCTTCCGCCTGGCTTGAAATATCCCCACCGAGAAAAGCTGTTTGCATCAATAGAACGGCAATTTTCGACCTTTTCTTTAGCGCTTCTCCAATATTTTATACCTGAACCGTAACCGCCCATAAATTTCTTTTACCTAAATGATAAGCTATTTAAAATATCCCAACATTCTGAGATAGCGATTTAACGCATTTATTTTCCTACGGTTCTCTTTAACTTGCGCTGAATAATCGCCGTGCCTTAGACGGGCATATTTCGACAACTTTTTTCCCCTTTCCGTTTTTGCCCCTGTGCTCTTGCCGCCGTGCAGATAACAGACCCGTTTACCTTTGACAGCAACATTCTTGCATGGCTTACCGGTGCTTTTTGCCTTGGCCTGACACTTCGGCATATTCCGAAAATCAGGTCTTCCGGGTTTGCTTCCATGAGGTAGATCGCGTTTTGTAAAGGATTCGTGTGCTTTGTTCTTTAAAGTCATAATTACGCACCTCTCTTTTTCTTACACGCCAACGGATAAGCCTTCCGTGCTTCTGCTTCCGTAACGCACCGCCCGTAAACGCTGTCGAACGGAAACGGATTTTCAGTCTCTTCTTCTATCCGCCGCTGATAGGCTTTCAACGGCTGTTCGTTCTGATCTATTTCCAGCAGCAAAGCCCCCCCGGCGATATGCTTCGTCAAGTAGAGCATCCCATTGGCCGGGTGACATAGTGATTATTAACTTGCAGGTCTTTGCGCTCTCGAGCTCAACTTCATTTAATACTGGTCGTTTCATTTTTTACTTTCTCCATTTTTCTGATATTTGTTTAATTGCTTCATGGTCTGATAGTCCGCCGTCAATGGTTTGAATGCAGAAGCGCTCAAAATTCTCTTCTGACCGGAATATGCCAGCAATAACCCAGGTCCGCAAATCAAGGCCGTTGATTCTTGCTTCTGATGGATCCTTGCCGCCTCGATTGCCCCAATAGCGGATAGTCTGTCTGTAAGTTTCCGGCCAGAATGACCATGCCGCCGTTTGTCCTGCATCATCTGCGTCCAATGATAGAAGCACAACCGGCAATGACTTGATAAGGTCGTGGGTCTGTTTGTCTGGTTTGGTTGACGCGCTGCCAAGCGCAATGCAATAAGCTAGGTCGCCCGCTTCTTGACATAGCAGGATTGCGTCGAGCTCCGATTCCACTATAACCGCCGCGCCTTTGTCGGTTCCCAATACCATTGGAATTTTGGCCGTTGAACCTGTGACGTTCTTGTAACGATCATGCTCCCCCGGATTGTCGCTCCTAATTCGTAACCGGACAAGGTTTTCGCCCTGCAAGGTAGGAATAACAAGTCCCTCCGATAAATGCACAATATCATCGCCGGCAAGCCCCCATATTGTCCCGGATTGGCTGAAATACTTTGGATTGAACCCTAGCCTTGCCTTGCGGATTGTCTCGTCAGAAAGCCCTTTTTGCTCGTGTAGCCATTCGCGTATGGTCGCGCCCTGATCTTCCCAGAGATTCACAACTGACCAATCAAGGAAAGATCGCGCTGTTTCCTGCCATGCAGCCGATGGTGTTTCCGGTATTTCCGGAACCCATGCCGGCGGTGCCGTCGGGCGCGCTGGCCGTCGCGGAGTAACCGTGGTCTTTTTACCTGTCAAAGAAGCTGCTTCCGGAAAAGACAGCCCCCGATAGTCCCGGAGATACTGGATTGCATCACCAGACTTTCCACAGACCCGGCACCAATAACGATCCCTTTTCGGCCAGACACGGAAACGATCATGGCCAGAGCAATAAGGACAGCTTCCGGCATATTCGCCGCCGTTGGTCGTGGCAACTTTTTTCATTTGAAAATTATCTTGTTCCAATAAGGAAAGCATCATCTTTAAATCTCTTTAAAAAAATCAGGGTTACAGGCTACAAGGCACACCGTGTGTTGACACACACGGATGTAGCTGTCGCTACTTGTAGCCAGTGACAACCGGTGACATAAGGCGACAAATGTAGTCTTTTGTCGCTTCTTGTAGCCACTTGTCGATTAAGCAGTACGCCAAAAATATCCGTCATATGTATCAAATTTTCCCTTGGCCACGAGGCCTTCCTTTGCCCGGCGAACGGCTGTCTGCCGTGATTTATCCTTTTCCGCCATTGATATTCCAATTTTCAGCATATGTTCATCCCAATCTTTTTCGTGGAGAACTTTTGTCTCGGGAGTCACTGCAATTCTTCGCGCCATATAATTTGCAACTTCTTCAGGTGGTGGCACGCCCTTATCCGATAGCATTTCATCAAACGCCCTTGATGCAGTTACGTAACTCTTACATAACCCTTTGACTTTTTTGTTTGCGATAGCTTCACTTTTATCATCGGCCTCTTTCTTTTGAGACGCGTCCATGTCCAGGATGGGCACCAGTGAATCGTATTCATCACCGTCAGCGTCGAAAATGCTTGTATTGACGGGCACCATGCTGAAAACAATCGGCTTATTTTTTGCCTGATCTTTTTGTCGGTAGCAGTTCATAGTGATTTCACGTTTTTCACCACTGTCATTATACGAGATTTCAAACATAGTATCGGTGGCACCAGTCAGGGCAATCGCACCACGTGGCCCTTTCTTTTGATTTTTACCGGTATGGTGGATTGGAATTATTTGCGCTCCGATTTCGCGCCCCAGCTTATCGCAGGCATTAACAAAGGCATTCATATCTCGGGTGCTATTTTCGTCTCCCGTCATGGAGCGGGCAACCGTGTCAAGAAATACAACCTCTGGGAGCGGTTCAAGTTCCTTAATTGCATTAAACGCTTGTGCGTATGTTTTCTCGTCATCAATCAGAATAGGCCTAGTCAAAATATGAAAGCCGTCCAGTTCATCTGAACTGAGTTCATGATAGACCTGCCAGGCCCGGACTCTAATCAGCACTCCCGTCGAACCTTCAGCAGCGACATAGAGTACAGATTTTTTCTTGACACGCATTCCGTGATACGCGCGTCCGGTGGCAATGGACAACCCCATATCAATGCAAGTAAAGCTCTTTCCGCCGCCAGGGGCACCGTATATGACAATAAGACGGGCAGTTTCCGGTAATAATGGTTTTATCGTATAAGAAAGCCTTGATAGTTTCCGGGTCGCGTCATCAATTTCTTTGCCGCCGGACAGCATATCCCTGACAAAAGGATTTGTAGAATGTTCCTTTTTCTTCTGATCGGCTTCTTCCTGGCCGACGTTGTTCATTTCGTCTATTGACATTTTAGCTGATTCCATCTTTTATATCCCAGTCCAAACCCCTTATTTTTCGTCCTAAAAAACTCAATAAAATCAATTATTCAAGTGTACGAAAATCACGCCCCCTGTGTGTTTGTATGAGTGTTCGTACAGTCAGCGTATTTTGCCAGTACCCATCGCGGGAAATTGTCAGTCTTGAACCAATACTGAACAGAACTCGGTTGAGTGTCCAGCTCACGCGCAACCTTACGGATACCCCGGCGCTTTATGTGCGACACAAGGTTCTTTTGAATGGTGTCATTATCTTTCAGCCGCTTATCGAATCCCAACAAAGAAGCCTGCACGCAGTAAGGGCACGTTATGGTGTCGTTACATTCGCAAGGTGAGGGTGATCCGTTTATTGAAATGGCCTTTGGTGCAATGAACTTAATGAACCTGACTTCATTCATTTCGCCACCCCACCAAAAACGGCCTGTATGGTTTCCGTGAGTTTGTTGAAAAGCTGATTCCGTTCCCGTCCGGTGACTACTTTGGTATGAAACAGCGCGTTTTCCTGAATCTCAACCAGTTCCGGCGCGTGTTTTGTGGAGCAGGCCTTACAAACGAACTTGTCCATGTTCTCAAGCAAGAAATCGAAACCGGTGAACTCGATCTTGTTGCCGCAGAGAAAGCATATTTGTTCTGATTCCATTTCATATTTCCAAAATTCATCATTCTCTATTAGTGTAATTCTATTTCTTGTTTCTGGCATAGTCAGTCCCCCCCCCCTTAGTTTTCAAAAGTGATTCTGGTTTTTTCCATGAACTTGATCACGTCCGTTAGCCGATACCTGATTGATCGTTGCCCAACTACCGCATACGGGATTCCCCGGCGCATATGGCGTGAATTTCGCAGGGTACTCAAGGCCAACCCGGTAATTGCCGCTACCTCTTTTTCTGACAGATAAGGTTTTGTCATGAGTTCATTAAATTCCATGTTCGTTTTTCTCCTTTGTAGTTATTTCAGTTACGGGAATAAAAAAACCCGTAAGCTGTATGCTGTACGGGTATATTTTAAGATCGGAATGTATTTAAGTCACTGAACTCCAAATTTGGACTTCAGTTTCGTTTATTATTTCTTAATTTATTCAGTATTTTATAAACTTGACGATCATCCTTAAATTGTACCGCTTTCGCAATTTCGTCAATAACCTTCCCTTTTTTTCCACGAGGCAAGTTATCATAACCTTTGATTCCACCACATTTTTGTAGAACGTCCTTTGCTATATTTATTGTACATTGGCCTACCTCAAGACTATTCTGACCTTGAGAATTTACATAGGACATTCTTGTTTTCAATTTGGGCTTCCAATATCCAATGACTTCATGCGATTTTTTGGAAATTGTGGTGTCAAAAAAGTCTATTACTTTTAATAATTCAAAGTCGTCCTCATCTTCCGCGTAATAATTGCAGTACATGATAGCAATTAAAAAACACATATCAGCGAAATTCCACAAACACCTTGGATTGCTTATATCGTAATAATAAGTATCATATGAACCATCTTGTGCGCTGCCGATTTCACCACTGAGGATCAGTTCTCTGTTTCTGGTAAACTCGTCAATACGTTCTTGTTCAGTCCATTCGGCAAAGAATTTAATTTTGGATTTGTGTTTTTTGTTTGTTAATTGATTGATTGCAGATAGAATCTTACTTCTGACTTCTTCATCCGTCAGCAGAGGTTTCTTGTGATAGGCATTGTCGTACATTAGGAGCTGACAGCCTAGCTGAATTACATTATCCAGTCTCAACCCAATGCTTTGTTTAATAAAATCATAACTGTTCAGCTTCACGGCTTTCCCTCTCACAAGCCCCCTTAGTTTTGCCGGGAAAACAGAAAAGGGGTTCTTTCTGCTTATCGGGTGCGCTCCCTATTCCCGGCTTTTTTCTTACGCCTGTTCTTCTTTGTCCATTTCAGCCACGTTTGTTTGCATTGCCGCGTCTATGATCTGTCCGGCCAATGTTGAAGCGTTCCTCAATGCCTCGTCCCGTAGGTGTGCATACCTTTGCGTCATAACCGGTGACTTATGCGTTAAGAGTTTTTGCAAGGTGTATAGATCAACCTTGCCGCTGGAAGCCAACATGGAAGCGTAAGTGTGCCTTAGTCCGTGCAATGGCCGGAAGTCCGCCGGAAGTCCAGCCGCTTCTTTTATTGGATTGATACGCCGCCGAATATCCGTGAAAGGTTCATTATCTGGCCTTAAAAATACATGATCATAATATTCAGGATTATCCTTATCCTTGTTTTTTTGTCTTTTGGGGTGATGCTCTAACACCGCCCGTGCCTGTTCATTCAATGGAATTTTCTGACTGACACCACCCTTTGGATTTCTGATTGAAATAAAACCGCGCTGGAAGTCTATGTCATTCCACTTCAGCTTGAACATTTCACCACGCCGCATACCAGTAAATAGAGCAAGCCGCATGATATTGGCCGCCTCTGTGTCCGTTGAATTGTCAATGGCCTTCAATAGGTTCTTCAACTGTTCCGGGTTTAAATCTTCCGTCCTCTGATTGTCCACCTTGACGGTTTCGACCTCGAAGTTCAAGTTCTGGCATAATTGCCGCGCAACCCCAAAATGAACAATACGTTTAAGTAATCCAAAGATATGCTTTACTGTCTGGGGTTTCAGTTTCTTTGATAAGTTTACGCGCAACCGATCAACGTCAAGCCTTATGATCTCATGAGGTTCTTTAGTTCCGAATGACGGTGACAAGTATTTCTCGAACCGTCCCTTGTCCGTATTGATTGACTTGGAATCAGGCTTATTTGCCTCATATTCTTCCCAGAGCTTGCCAAGTGTCCACTTTCCTGCCTCTGCTAACTTTGCGGCCTTCTTTTCTTCTCTAATTTGTTTCCGGGATTGGCGCCGTCCCTCTATGCGTTCAGAACGCGCCCTTGAGGCCTTTGCCGCCGTCGTTTTATCTGCATATTGACGGCCAATCTTTTCTTCATAGACTTTGCCGTCTTTCTTAAAGACAATGTAGAAAACTTTTTCCTTACCTATGCCGCCGATCCTGTCGGCTTCCCGGTAGAACACGCCCGGATACCCTGCCTTGTGTCTTTTCATGGCCACCCCCATATCGGAAATTTGAAAGCCGGATTCTCTATTTCCAACCCAATTTCCAACCTTCAGCTTCAATATAGTTATATATTAAAGTAAGTCAAGGGAAATCTTCTAGGCCTTGTCAGTATTGAGTTTCCTAAGATTAAACGACTTGAAAGTAAACTATCATAAAACAATGAAAAAGGCTAAAATTCGGCCTCTCACGCCGGAAACCGGGGTTCAACTCCCCGTGGGACTACCAGAATGAAATCAAATATTTACAAAAAATTTCAAGCAATTTTGAATTAAATATATTTTATATATCCCACAATATCCCCAACAATCAAGATGAAACGAGATGTTTTTCTATAGTTAAAATAAACTTCTTTTCGGCATAATGATGAGGACTTACATATGTCCTTTGATATAGATAAATATGCCGGCATATGCTATTCATGCTATCGACAAACTGAACACAATCTCTATGTCATTTAATTG
>Ga0208040_1003284_pt1 | contig 13252 bp, 9 predicted proteins | sample AD_UKC083_MetaG_FD_184431 | JGI IMG/M metagenome (GOLD analysis project Ga0208040, IMG submission 184431) | Active sludge microbial communities of municipal wastewater-treating anaerobic digesters from USA - AD_UKC083_MetaG (SPAdes) (version 2) | ecosystem: Engineered > Bioreactor > Anaerobic >...
CGGCACAACACGAATATTTTTTAAATCCAAATTTTCTTCGTTTAAATAAAAAGATAAACATATTCGATTGCCAGTTTTATTTTTACCCACCCGCAAACCAAAAATAAGTAGAATTATATTGGTTAAAAACCTGACTAACCAAAGACGTTTTTTAGCTGTTACAATAAAAAAATCAATATCGCTATTTTTCTCCGCCGTCCCAAAAGCCACTGAATTACAAACAAATATCGCGCTGATAAAAGGTATTCCGCTAATCTTTTTTGCCGCTTTGCGCGCAATTTTGAGTTTTAATTCACTTTCCAAAAAATGTTGTCTGCGGTTTTCAGTAATATCTCTATCGGGTAAAAAATAATAACCGTATTTCTCTGCTAGAATTTTATTATCTGCCAATTCTTCCAATTTTTCCGATAATAAATTATTGTCGGTTTTCAATTTCCAAAGATAAGAAAAAATTTCCTCTTTAGTTAGAGGATAAGAGAATAGAGAAAAGAAAGACAGGGTTTTGATAATGGCTTTTTGTATTTCGTCCATACTAAAATATAATACCGTAAAATATTAAAATGACCAAGTCCCAACTCAAATAACTCAAAACCCAAAGTTCTGTCATTCCCGCCTCCGAGCGGGAATCCAGTGGTAAACTTGTCTGGATCCCCGCCTTCGCGGGGATGACACTTTGTTTTGGTTTTACCTTTTGAATTTTAAATTTAACAAAATAAACCCGGCAAGAAGCCGGGAATATTTTTAAACTTTACTAGCATCACGCTGTTTATATATGAGCACCTGCTGTCCCCAAGTCAAAAGAGTGGAGAAAAACCAATATAGCGTAAGCCCGGCTGGAAGTGTCGCACCAATAAAAACCGTCATAACTGGCATAAAATAAAGCATTTGTTTGTTCATCATCGCCATCATCTGTTCGTCTTTGGCGCCTTCGCCGGCATTTTTAGGCGGTTGTTTGACTAACATGGCTTTGGTTTGAAAGAATTGAGCTGCTCCGGCCAAAATTGCCAACACCAAACTGGTTTTGGCCATATCAAAAATCCAAAAGGAAATATTGTTAAGTTTACCGGGATTAAAAATAAAAGGATATATATTACTACCCAAATTATCAGAAACCAAACCATCTCGCATCACCATGTAAAGCGCAATAAGAATTGGCAATTGTACAAGCAAAGGCAAACAAGAAGCGAACGGGTTGACTTTATTTTCTTTATAAAGCTGCATAGTCATCATCGCTTGTTTTTGCTGGTCGGTTTTGTATTGCTCCTTGATTTCCTTTATTTTTGGTTGTAAATCTTGAACCGCTTTTTGTGATTTGATAGAAGAAGACATCAGAGGATAAACCGCCGCGCGAACAAGCAGTGTAATCAGTAATATTACCACCCCGATATCGTGTCCGGGAATAATGTTATAAAGAAAAACAAATATATTTAATATAGGCTGATATAAAACGACGTGAAAAAGTTGTGAGAACATAAAATAAAAACTCAAAAGTCAAAACGCAAAAGTCAAAACTTTGGTGTCCCGACTTAGTCGGGACGATTAATTAAAGTTATCTATTCTTCATTTTCTTCTTCTGTCACTGACTCTTCTGCGGACTCTTCACTACTGACTTCTTGGCTTCCACCTTCGTCTTTGACATTTATAGCCCAACCGGTTAGTCGAGAAGCTAAACGAACGTTTTGTCCGCTGCGACCGATAGCCAAAGAAAATTGATCTGTGTTTACCAGAACTTGAGCTGTTTTTGTTTCTTCATCCAAAATTACAGAATTAATTTTGGCCGGCGCCATAGCATTGGTTATGTATACAGTCGGATCGTCATTGTATTTAATAACATCGATTTTTTCACCATTAAGCTCTTCGATGATAGTATTAATACGTCCACCGCGTTGTCCAATACAAGAACCGATAGGGTCAATAGAACTGTCATCGGTAGATACGGCTAGTTTGGTGCGATAACCGGCATCCCTGGCTATTCCTCTTATTTCCACCGAACCTTCGGCAATTTCCGGAATTTCTTGAGTAAAAATTTCACGCACCAAATTTTCATGAGTACGAGATAAAATAATTTCCGGTCCGCGAACGCCCATATTTACTGAAACTACATAAAATTTCATTCTGGCTCCAGGACGATAATGTTCACCGCGAACTTGATGATCGGAAAGCACGATACCGGTTACTTTACCCAAATCCACTAAAACTTTTCTTGTTTCCGCGCGTTGAATAGTACCGATAATTATTTTTCCTTCTTGATCTTTAAAATCACCGAAAACCATATTACGTTCAGCTTCACGGATTTTTTGGATAATCACTTGTTTAGCGGTTTGAGCGGCCATACGACCAAATTCATGCGGAATCTCCAGTGGAATTTCCAAAACATCGCCAAGTTTGGCTTTTTTGTCGTGCTCTTTGGCATCTTTAATCATTATTTCCAATTTCGGATTGAAATGCGGCAAATCAGCGATTTCTTCTTCGGTCAATTCTCTTTCTTCTTCACGGGCTTTTTCGCGACGAGCAAAAAGTTCTTCTTGAGCTTTTTCCAAAACCTCTTCTTCAATATCTTCTACCACAGTTTTGACATCCCACATTTCTACCCCGGCGGTTTCCGGGTCAAATTTTACTTTAATATTTTGTTGCTTATTGCCGAAATCTTTACGATAAGCGGCGGCTAAAGCGGCCTCGATAGTTTCCATCACCACTTCAAAAGAAAGGTTTTTTTCTTCACAAAGGGCTTGAATGGCTTTGACGATTTCTGATGACATACGATGTAAAAATTATAAATTATTAATTTTAAATTTTAAAAATTTGGTTAAGGTATAAAAAAAGCAGCTTTTTATCAAAGTGCTTACGATATTATATTACCATAGTTTAAACATAGTGTCAAGGTCAAAAATTATCAATAACTTTTGCGATTTTTACCCAACAAAATATTAAAATATTTTAATATTATAATATTTATCTTTTACTCTTTTACATTCGCAATTTCCACTTTTCCCTTTGGTGTTTTCCCGGTAATTATAACTTTATCCCCGACCGACATAAACCTGTAAATTTTCTCCGCATTTTCATAAGCAATATTTACACATCCGTGGCTCATAGGTTTGATACCAAATTGATTGTGCCAGAAAGCGCCGTGCAAATAATAACTTTTTTTAAATTCCAGATTCCATTTGGTATTTAAATAACTATAATTTCTGCCGATATAATTTACTGTCGGACGTTTACGTAAAATTTTAAATTCCCCGCTTGGTGTATCCATGCCGATAAGACCGGTAGAAACAGGAGCTTGGCCGACTTGAATGTTATTCAAAAACCACTTCATTTGTTGAGTGTTTTTATCTACTTCCACGTGACGCGGTAAACTCCTATCCGCTTGGCCTTTGAGAGGATTATAACCGTTTTCTACTTCCAAACCGTCGGGATAGGTATCTCCATCAGTATCGGGATTATAAACATCGGTACCCAAAGCAATTTCCAGTTCGTCGGATAGTCCGTCGGAGTCGGTGTCTAAAACTTCCACAGCTAGTAAAGGTAGTGGAAATAATAAACAAATTATTATAATAAATTTACGTAACACAATTTTTAATTTTTAATTTTGTAATTTTTAATTAATTTAAAATTTTCAAATTTCAATGACTAGTTTAGAAAATTAATCATTAAAAATTCAATAAAAATTCTAAATTTTAAATTGAAAATTTTACTTCACTATTATATCACCTCTCCTGTCAGTTCTCCAAATTTCTATTTTTTCTCTTTCCATTCTTCTAAGTACGCGTAAACTGGGATGGCCAAAGTTATTTTTACCCACCGAGATTATCCCGATGTGCGGATTAACCGCAGTTAAAAATTCTTGCCCGCTACTACTATCACTGCCATGATGTCCAACTTTGAGGTAATCACTTTTAAATTCCAGGCAGTTTTCTACAGAATCTTCACAATATTTTTTGATCAGTTCTTTTTCTATTTTTTCCTCCATATCTGCGGTAAAAAATATTGTCGTGGTATTATAAAAAAATTTAAATACCAGTGATTTGTCGTTGTCACCGGTTTTTTCATTGATAAATTCCGGATCAGGGCTGAAAAATTTCAATCGCGCGCCGGATAAAATATAAGCTATCGGTCTTTCAACGATAAAAACCTCTGCTTCTTCTTTTTCTAAATAATTTTCCCAGCTTAAAAAATTCGGGTCTTTTTCTTTTTTTGCGCCATTGATAAAAATATTTTTTACATCATACCGACGTAGCACATCAATGCACCCACCATAATGATCCAGGTCCGGATGGGTAACCAAGAGATAATCTATCTGCCTATCATAAAAAGGTAGATATTGATTTAATTTTCGCAAAATTGTCCTATCCGGACCACAATCTACCAGCATTTTTCCGCCCTGAGGCAAAAAAATCAAGGTCGAATCACCTTGACCAATATTTAAAAAAACCGCCTTAAATTGCGGAGATGAAGTAATGTTGACATACAACCACAAACCAAAAATACAAAAAACAATTGCTAAAAATAAAATTTTTGTTTTAGAAGACACAACAAATAAATTACAAATTCAAAATACTAAATCCTAAATAAATTACAATATCAAAATTCAAAAATCGATTTGGAGCTTGTAATTTTGAATTTAGGGTTTACTTTTTTAATAAAAGTATCTGGTTTACCCAAACTTCACTCTCAAAAATCATTTCTTCTTTTTCTATGGAAAAAGCCAGGTCTTGTAAAGAATCTTTTATTTTTTCCGGGCGATGATAATATGATTTTATTTGAATATCCCCTTCTTTTGTTTTAACCACCGGCGGTTCCTTTTGATTAATGTTGGAAACCAAAAATAAACCGTCCGGTTTGAGTACCCGATAAACTTCGTCAAAAAATATTTTTGGGTCTTTGAGATGAACTACCAAAAAAGCAGCCGTGACTATATCAAAACTTTCATTTTCAAAAGGCAAATTTTCCGCTTCACCGACAACAGTAGTAATTTTTTTATTCTTTCTTTTGAGCACTTCCAATATTTTTTCTGACACGTCCAAAGCCGTGACTTGCGCCCCAGCCAAAGCCAAAGGTAGTGAAACTCGCCCAGTGCCCGCACCTACATCCAATATCTTTTTATCTTTTATCTCCGGGAGTAACGACAAAAATTTACCTTTTTCAAAACTGTTAAGGTATTTTTCTTTTTTATCGTAATCCTCCGCTGCCAAATCATAACCCTCGGCTGAATCTAATATTTTAATTTTTTTCATAAAAAATAAAATCCAAAATATAAAGACTCTCCCCTAGCCCCTCTCTTGAAAAAAAGAGGGGGTTCCCTCCTCTTTCTTAAGAGGAGGGTTAGGGTGGAGTCGATATTAAATATTTTAACTTCTAGATTGTTTGAAAATTAGATTTTAGGATTTTTCGCAATTATTTTAAACAACCCCACATAACACATTAAACAAACCAAAAGCGGTATTTGCCAATTCACTACCGAAAAACTCCAACTTCCGAACTTTTCTCCTATTATTATAACATAACTTAATCCCAAATTGGTAAACCAAGCTAAAACCTGACCAAACGGAAAAAATATAAAGGCCAGTAAGATAGAAATAAAACTTAAAAACATCAAAAAAGGTATAAGCCAAATAATAAGTAAATTGGCCGGAATGGAAAAAATAGAGAAAAAGCCGAAACTGTAGGAGATAAGCGGTAAAGTAAAAATGGTAGCAGCCAAAGTCGGTATAAAATAATCCTTTAATAAAATATCAAATCGGATATATTCCCTCCTGCCCGAGGAGTGGTTTGGGGGTGGTGGGAGAATTTTCTTTTCCAAAAGCGGAGTTAAATAAATCAAACCAACTGTGGCCAAAAAAGAAAGTTGAAAACCCACATCCCAAATCAAAACAAAAGGGTTTAAAGCAGTCAAAAACACAGCCGCATAAACCAGCAAGTTAAACGCCGAACTTTTGCGTCCCAAAAATTGTGCGAAAAGTAAAATAGAACCCATGAGTCCGGCCCGCATCGCCGAAGCGCTGGCGCCGGTAAAAATCACAAAAGCAAAAATTAAAAATAAACAAACCCAAAAAGCTTGCTGACGATAGAATCCTATATAAATAAGCAAGCTCATCAAAATCCAAACAATTATCGTAATATTGTAACCTGATACCGCCACGATGTGTGTAATCCCGGAACGAGCAAAATTGTCTTTTGTTTCCTGATCAAAACCACTCCGCTCCCCATATAGAATTCCGGCTGCCAAAGTGCGCTGTGGTTCACCCCACAGCTGTTGGGTCAAATTATTAACCCGGTTTTTTAATTTTAAAATTCCACCTAAAACTTTATTTCCCTGCCCGGTAGATAATAGTTCTATATTTTGCGGGTAACAAGCGATATAAACATCTTTGACTGCCAAAAATTTTTTATAATTAAAATTTTCCGAATTTTTTACTTCTTTTAATGAACAAGTCAATTGCAGTTCATCGCCATAATTATATTCCGGATAAAGCAAAGTGCGTAAAATAATTTTTCCGTTTATTTTTATTTTTGACCCGTCTTTCCTTTGGAGCTCCCGAGTTTGTAAAATATATTCACGACTATTGGTTTTGACATTTGGCTCATCGCTTACCACTGCGATAATTTCATATTTTCCACCTTGATAAAAAGCCACGTGATTTTCGTCAATTATCGGCATTTTCAATAACACTCGTGCTATACCGAAAATCAAAAATAAAAAAATCAACAAAACAAAACGAAAAATTTTTTTCTCAAAAAATAATATCAGTAAAAAAAGCAAACAAAAAATCATCAAATAAAAATAGAAAAGATAATTTTCATCAAAAGAAAACAATGAAGTAAATCCAGCGCTAAATAAAAAACAAAAACAACACGCCAGTAGCGTCTTGTTTTTGGAGTCTATGATAGAAATTAAGAAGTTTATTATAGACATAAAGACTTTTTCAAGTCCCTTCTCCTTACAAAGGAGAAGGACAGGATGAGGTAATAAAAGATAGTTATAACACTACCTCACCCTAACCCTCTCCTTATAAAGGAGAGGGGTGTAAAAATTCAGGTCCCTTCTCCTTACAAAGGAGAAGGACAGGATGAGGTAATAAAAGATAGTTATAACACTACCTCACCCTAACCCTCTCCTTATAAAGGAGAGGGGGGTAAAAATTCAAGTCCCTTCTCCTTACAAAGGAGAAGGACAGGATGAGGTAGATTGGCTTAATAAAAATTTACAAGTATAGAAAATATCATTTACAACTTCTTCTGTTTTTTCAAAAACATCTTGCGAACTATATCTTTTAATATGAAACCCTAAACCAACTAAAAATTCTTCTCTTTTTTGATCTTTTTCAAAGATGTCCTCTTCAGCATGAGATAACCCATCAATCTCAATAATCAATTTTAATTTGGGGCAACAAAAATCAACGACAAATTTATCTATACCAAATTGCCGACGAAATTTAAAATTTAACTGATTATTTCTCAGTTTATTCCAAAGAAGTCTTTCGCCCTTGGGCATTGCTTGCCTTAATTTTCTACGAAGAGAAGTATAATTTTTTTTATTGTAGAAATCCCCCATATTTTCTACCTCACCCTAACCCTCTCCTTATAAAGGAGAGGGGTGTAAAAATTTAAACCCCTTCTCCTTACAAAGGAGAAGGACAGGATGAGGTAATAAAAGATAGTTATAAATACTACCTCACCCTAACCCTCTCCTTATAAAGGAGAGGGGAATTTTTAAACCACGATATTTACGAGTTTCCCCGGCACATAAACAACTTTTTTCGGTTCTTTACCGTCCAGCCATTTCAATACTTTCAAACTACTCAGAGCCGCATTTCTGGCGTCGTTTTCCGTAATTTCATTGGTAGAAAAATCTATAGTATCGCGCACTTTTCCATTGACTTGAATCACTAAACTCAAATTGTTTTCTCTAGCCAAAACTTCATCATACTTTGGCCAAGCACTTTGCGATAGTGTTTCTTTATTACCAAGATTACTCCAAATTTCCTCACACATATGAGGAGCAAAAGGAGATAATATTTTAAGTAATGCCCCATAAGCTTCTTGGCAAACCTGTATTTTTTTGTTCATTTCATTCACCAGCTCCATCATTTTGGCAATCGCAGTATTAAAACGCATATTATCAATGTCGTCCCCTACTTTTTTGATAGTACGATGAACAGTTTTGGATAAATCGTCTTTTAATCTTTGCTCCTGTGGAATAGGTGGAATAATTTTTTCTTGCAGATTCCAAACTCGCTCCAAAAATCTCTTTACTCCAATAAGTCCGTTGGTGTCCCAAATAGCAGCTTGATCAAACGGACCCATAAACATAATATAAGTGCGGAAAGTATCAGCCCCGTATTCTTTGATAACATCATCCGGGTTTATAACATTACCTTTACTTTTACTCATCTTCTGACCGTCAGAGGCCAAAATCATCCCGTGCGCAGTGCGTTTTTTGTAAGGCTCGCTAACCGGTACCAAGCCAAGGTCGTGTAAAAATATATTCCAAAAACGAGAATACAATAAATGCAATACAACATGTTCCATCCCTCCGTTGTACCAATCAATCGGCATCCAGTATTTCAGCTTTTCAAAATCAGCAAAATGCTCTGTGTTTTTGGGATCAATATAACGCAAGAAATACCAAGAGCTGCCGGCCCAGTTTGGCATGGTGTCAGTTTCACGATGAGCTTTGCATCCGCAACGCGGGCATTTCACGTCTGTAAATTTTTTAACTTCAGATAACGGTGATTCGCCATTATCAGTTGGTTTATAATCTTTGACTTTGGGAAGTTCAAGCGGTAAATCTTTATCCTCAAGCGGGATCCAACCCGGATTGAGTTCTTCACCCTTACTTTTGAAATTTTTAGCATTCGCGCAAGCCTGGCAATAAACAAGCGGGATAGGTTCACCCCAATAACGTTGACGAGAAAAAACCCAATCTCGTAATTTATAATTTATTTTTTTACCTCCAGCTTTGACTTCGGGATCAGACAACCAAACACAGATCTTTTCTTGTGCTTCTTTTGTTTTCAAACCATCCAAAAAATCGGAATTAATATTTTTTCCCTCCCCTGTAAAACATATTATTTCTTCTTCGCTTAAATTTTCAGCATTTATCGGCTTCACTACTTCTCTTATCGGTAAATCATATTTTTTGGCAAATTCAAAATCACGCGTATCGTGCGCTGGCACAGCCATAACAATACCGGTGCCGTAATTATTCAACACGTAATCGGCGACAAAAATGGGAACGGATTCTCCATTAACTGGGTTTACCGCTTCAATACCAAAAAGCTTAACGCCGGTTTTGTCTTTGTTGAGTTCGGTGCGTTCTAAATCGGATTTTTTGGCGCTGGCGGAAATATATTTTTCTACTTCATTCCAATTGGTAATATATTTTTTCCAACTCTCAAGTTTTTCATTTTCCGGAGCAACAGAAACATAGGTAACACCAAACAAAGTGTCGGCGCGAGTAGTAAATACTTCTATTTTTTCAGAGAGCAGTCCAACTTCTTCTGTTTCTACGCCAAACAAAATACTGGCACCAACACTTTTTCCAATCCAATTTTCTTGTTGGGTTTTGATTTGCGGAAGATAATCTATATCTTTTAAGCCCTCTAATAATTTGTCCGCATATTTGGTAATCGCAAGCATCCATTGTTCTTTGTTGCGTTTTTCAACATCTCCACCGCAACGTTCGCATTTACCATTTACCACTTCTTCATTGGCCAAACCGATTTTACAACTGAGACACCAGTTAATAGGCATGTTGGTTTTGTAAGCCAAGCCATGTTCAAAAAATCTCAAGAATAACCATTGTGTCCAGCGGTAATATTCTGGCGAAGATGTATCCACTACTCTATCCCAATCAAAAGAAAAACCAATCATCTTGAGTTGTTTTACAAAATTGGCGATATTTTCTTTTGTCACCTCGGCTGGGGGTCGTCCAGTTTTGATAGCATAATTTTCGGTCGGTAATCCAAAACTATCAAAACCTATTGGAAACAAAACATTATATCCATCCATACGTTTTTTACGCGATACTACATCTAGCGCGGTGTATGGTCGCGGATGGCCGACATGCAATCCGGCGCCGGAGGGATATGGAAATTCCACCAAAGCATAATATTTTGGTTTTACGGAAATATCTGTCGCATGAAAAGGTTTTTTATCCTCCCATACTTTCTGCCATTTTTTCTCAATTTTAGCGAAATTGTATTGATGCATAAATTTTATTCATTATGTCATATATTTTGCCTTAATTTCGGAAAAAAAGCAAGATGTGGCTAATTTTAGATAAAACAATACATTATCTTACCCCGCTAAGCGGGGCTATAAGCCTGGCTTACCTTCGCGCGCCACGCTTAGCGTGGCTTTGTCGGCGCTCAGCGCCGGGCTTGACAAAACCGCTAAAATATGCTATATTATATTGTTATATTCCTTGTTTGGGATATAATATAAATATATAAAAATTGCTCTTTGACAATTGAAAGTTAGATAAAATAATCCGAATCTACAAATTTATCCCGGTAGTAGAACATTGCTATGTTCACTACGGGACAGTATCCGAATGCCCCGAATGTAAAAAAGTAGTGCTCCGAAGATAAGTGGAGTTTAATATAATAGGAAGATATAGTATTACAACATCTCATAGATGGAGGAAATCATGAGAAACTTTTTTGCCTTCTTTGTGGTCGCGGTTGCGATCATTTTCACTGTCGCTTGCGAAAAAAACGACAACAACAAAACCGACAACAGCGCGGTCGTAGATGATGACAACACCGTAATTGATGATGACAACATGATCGATGACAATGTCGTGGTTGATGAAGACAACATTATGCATTCCGTTACTTATAACGGTATGGCGATGAAAGGGCCTTTTTACGCCGGCGGAAATGTAACGGTTTTTGCTTGCGATGAAAATGGAATCCAGACGGGGGAAGCTTACACTTCTCACATTGAAAATGCTACCGGCAATTTCACTCTGGATGCTGAGGTTAACGGAACAGTTATTGTCAAAGCTGAAGGACCTTACTTCAATGAGATCTACAACGAGAGCTCGACCGGAACAGTCAGGGTTGAGGCCGTATTCAATGCAACTGGTGCAGGAACACAAAACGCCTTCCTCAATCCAATAAGCCACATTATCTCTTATTGTAAACTCAAGAAAATCCAATCCGGAGATACTGATGGTGTTGCAGAAATCGCCTGTGCGACTTTGCTTTTTGATGAACTTAGCCTTCCCAAACCAGATCCTTTTACAGTTGAAACTCTTCGGGATATCCAATATCCCTATCCCATTGCTTTCTCTTGTGGTATATCTCAAGCCGCCAAATTGATTGCACAGGGCGACAAGAGTAAGTTTGATACAGAGTTGCAAAGAATTCTGGATCAGGCAAAAATCGAACTTGCTATTGGGTCATTAAGTGAAGGAACAAAGATCATTTTCCGTAATGGTTTTGCCACTCTGGATGCTAAGGTCTGTAGATCAAATTTGCAAACTTATCTTGATACCGAGACCGCAGGGATAATCATTCCCCCGCTTGGCGAAGCTCTGGATACTGACGGTGATGGTATTCCGGATTCTATTGATCCTGATCTTGATGAAGACGGATTTGAAAACTCACTGGACTGTGTAGTTGGAAAAAGCATTTTCAAAAACATTACTCTCCAAGACAGCTACTTCTGTGCGCAACGAGATGATATGACTTGGAATTGCAAAAATTTTCTCTCCTATACTGATGTTGGCATAGATACTTCCAGCTGGAACCACACCTTTACCAAAACAGTATCCGGAGACTACTTTGTCTGTGGTCTCGAAACTGCTAAAATTTGGTGCTGGTATGATGGTAATGTAATTCCTGCAATGAAACAGATCGGAAATCAAGACTGGAGTAATATTTTTGCCGGAAAAAACCGTTTGTGTGCTGTATCCTCAGTAGATAATTTACTTTACTGCTGGGGTGAAAATTGGCAAATAAACACCGATGCGGAACCAACAAAAATAAGCGATGATGCTTGGAAAACGGTTTCCCTCAGAAATGAAAAAATTTGGGGAATTAAATCAGACAATACCCTTTGGAATTGGGCAGACAATGAGGTTCCTTTTATTATTAACACTGCTGAATGGTCGGAATTTTCCGAAAGCTCTCTTTATGGAATAAAGAACGATGGAACCTTGTGGTATTTTAGTGAAGAGTCGTCTCCTGTACAAATTGAAACTGATACAGACTGGAAAATGATCGCTGGAACTTGTGCTATTAAAAATGATAATAGCATCTGGTGCTGGGATGAAAATTCTTTTTCTCCTACAAAAAAAATCGGGTTTGGCTGGACATGCGGAGAGTGGACTTACCTTTCAAACGCTTCTTACTTTAACACCAATTATTGTGGTATCAAAATCGATGGATCCGTTTGGTGTTATGAAGGAGACACAATTTCCAACTATTCCGGAATAGAATAATCTTTCTAACTTTCAATTACCTTGCCCGTTCACTTCTGTGGACGGGCTTTTTTATTTAATACGAATGATTGATACCAATATACTAATGTTACTAATTATACGAATGAATACAAATATTTATAAGAATAAAAAATATTGAATATTGGATATTGGATACTAGATATTAAAACACCCATCCAGAGACGAGTGTTTTTTTATTTATTTCTTTTTATTATTATTTTATAATCTTTCAATCTAAAACCTTGCCTACCGGATCCAAAGGGTCGCCATTGGTGCAGGCAGGTCAAAAATCTGAAATCTAAAATTTTTAAGGAGTTGGTTCCCCATCACCAGAACTTTGTTCGGTGAGGGGCTCTGCCTCAGCTGGCGGCTCTTCGATCGGAGGTTCAGGTAAAACTTCCGGAGTAGTTGTTGACTCTTCGATTGGAGGTTCTGGTGGAATTTCAGGAGTTGTGGTAACTACCTCACCCCCATCACCAGTTTCGGTGAGGGGCTCGGCCTCGCCCTCTCCTTCTAAAGTAGAGGGAATTTCCACCTCATCATCACCTTCTCCTTCTAAAGGAGAAGGGACACCTTCCTCTCCTTGCGAAGGAGAGGATTGAGGTGAGGTCGTCGCAAACTTTCTCTTCGCAATTACCATCCAATCAAACGTAGAAGTTGAAGTACCGCCGTTTAATTCTTTGACCACAAAACCGGTAGCAGATTTTTCTTTGACAAATATACCACCACATTCACCTGTCAGAGTAATGTTCACTTTGAGCGGTTGATTTTCATCAATAAGTTCACAGGTATCCGGAT
>Ga0208040_1003291_pt1 | contig 13235 bp, 12 predicted proteins | sample AD_UKC083_MetaG_FD_184431 | JGI IMG/M metagenome (GOLD analysis project Ga0208040, IMG submission 184431) | Active sludge microbial communities of municipal wastewater-treating anaerobic digesters from USA - AD_UKC083_MetaG (SPAdes) (version 2) | ecosystem: Engineered > Bioreactor > Anaerobic >...
TCGGCGGTGTTCTGGGACTGCTTCTGCAGCACCAAAGCCTCCTGCGGGATGCCAAGCCCCACCAACAAAGCCTGCATTTCCTCAGCGGGGGTAGTGCCGCGTGCCTGGCTGTAGCCCATATTCCCGCCAGAAAGGATGATTAACGGCGCGACGCCAGCTTTATACAGCTGCGCCGCGTAGAGCACCCGATCCCCAGCGGAATTGATTTCCACCATCTGACGGGGGGTATCCGCCGCTTCAGTGCCGCCGCCCAAGAGCACGATGGCATCCGCTTTTATTTCCGCTGTAGGCGGCATGTACCGCCACTCCAACGAGCGCGTGAGGAACGCGGAGAAATATGCGTTGCCTGCCACGCTCACCATAATAAGGCTGAGAAGCACTAACCAAATCGCGGTTTTCGGCTTTTTCTTAATCAGGAACAGCGTCAGGAACAACAAAATAGCCGTCAGACCGGCAGGTAAAATGAATTGTGGCAGTACTTTTGAAAGATAAGCAATCATATCCAACTCCTTTATAAGGCTTTCCATGATTCTGTTGCAAGAAACACGCCCGTTTTATGCAGCCTTAAAACAAAAAGCGCGGAGCTTCTCTCCACGCTTTTCGCAGCCAGGATATGCGGGGATTTACACCGGGAAAATGCGATCAAAGACTTCCGGGCAGTGCTTTTCCACCATTTCCGAGGACAGGCTGCCAGTGCGGCAGATTTCTGCGTAAAGGTCGGCGCTTTGCCGGCGCGCGCGCTGCTGCGTCTGGGAGTCTACCGCCCAAAGCCCATACTTCGCGCTCCAGCCCTGCTCCCAGGCAAAATGGTCAACCAGGCTCCAATGCAAATAACCGCGCACCGGGGCGTTAAAATTCACCATGTGCCACAAGGCATGCACATGCTCCACCAGGTATCTGCGGCGGAACTCATCGCGGGAATCGTTGCAACCGTTGGCTGTGATATACAGCGGCAGCTCAAATTTCCAGCCCCATTTTATCGCCTCGCGCAAGCCGTCCGGATCATTGGCAATTTCGCCGCCTTCCAAAAGCGCTTCAGAACTTGGCTGCTTGGCCTGCGCCTGCTTTTCCTTCAATTTGGGCGCGGAAGGGCGTTGAGTTTCCCGCGAGAAATAGTCAATGCCAAGAAAATCCAGCGCTCCCTTTAGTTGGGGAAGGTTCTCGCGGAGGCTTCCAAGCTCCAGTTTGCCGGTCCGGAAAGCCGCCGCAAAAGCGTCGCGCGGCAGGTCAAGGCGTTTATGTTTTCCTTGGGGGGGCTCCCCCGACCAAGCCTGCGTGAACCCAACCTGCCCCTCCGATTGGAGGGCGCGCACAACTTCACGCGCCGCCGCGTGCGCTTTGGCCATGTTGCGCAACGCCCTGCCCGCCGCTAGCTCATCGCGTTTGCCAGGCGGGTAAGTACCCGCGCGGTAAGCTGCCCAGACGTAAGCTTCTGGCGCAGCAAAGCTAATCCACAGCGCGCAGTACGCTTTTAACGCTTCCACTACCCTGCGCGCGTAAACTGTAAAGTCATTGACCGACTGCTCGTTTTCCCATCCGCCTGCCTCCGCGAACCAGAGCGGGTTGGTGACGTGGTGCAAACACAAAATCGGAGTGATTCCGCGCTGTTTCAAACCAATCAGCATGTCCCGGTAACGGTCCAGCGCGGGTTCGTCCCAGCGGTCGTGTTCTGGCTGCACGCGCGCCCATTCAATGGAAAATCGCAGCGCTTTTTGGTCGATCTCCTGCGCGCGGTCAAAATCCTCGCGCCAGCGCCCCGACCACCATTCGCATCCCCGTCCGACCGTGCTGCCATCCACAATCCGACCAGGCTGTTGTTCCCATTCCAACCAATCGGTAGCAGGGCTGCTGCCTTCCACACAGTGCGCGGCCGCGGCGCTGCCCCACAAAAAGCCCGCTGGAAAGTTAAAGGTTGCCTTTGGCATATCTGCCTCCATACTAATTTCTGTCACCATTTTAACCGCTTTCGTTTCCAGACGGGCTTTTGCATTCCAACCCCGGCCGGTTCAGTCGCTTTTCAGGCGCGGCGTCCAGTCTGGAGCGCTGATTGCCCCGGCTGTGATGAATACGGGGGCATTTTCCCCCGACCGAAGCCACCTACCCACTGGCAGTTGTCCCGGTAGAGGGGGCTCTCCTGCTGGCGTTAGCAAGCCGCCCCTTGGGTTTAGTTTCCAAAGCTCGCCTTCCTGCGCCGCCACCCGCTCCGAAAAGATTAGCCTCAGGTTCGCGTCGACCTCACAGGTCAGAGTCGTCATGCGCTCTGTGCCAAGGTCCAGCAAAGACCGCGCGAATTGGTCAGTTGGCAGCGGCTTAGCGGAAGTCGGCGTCAGAAACACGCCGCTCGCGCAGTCCACGCTCACCTCGCTAAAGGGATCCCCCAAAAAAAGCCCGGCTGCCTCTGCCAGCAAGTCCGTGCTTTGCCAGATTGCGCTCGCCCTAAAGACCAAATCCGCTGGCACGGAACGCGCTGACCAGGCGCTGCCATTGTATGTTTTAAGGGTCCCATCCAGGTAAGTAAGTTTTTCATCGACAGCCAAAACGTAATAGTTTGACGCGCTGACTGACCCGCTGCGGGAAAAGACCAGCCAATAATTCGTGTCTGCCAAAAGCTGCGGTGGGTCAGCGAATGAAAACACCGTCCATGGATACGCTTCCGGCGCAAGCGAGGCACCCGAAACAAGAGCGGATACCAAATCCACGCCAGTTGGGCTGCCGCTGCCATTATCCAGCTGTAGCGCAAGCTTAATAGAGTCGCTCGGGCTGCCGTAGCGTCTTACGCGCGCTTCGACTTGTTTTAGCAAAGCGGCGCTGCTGGCAGTCCGAAAGGACTGCCCCACCCGTTGGAACGAAGAAGTATTCCCCAGGCTTTGGCTGCCCTGTTGGCTGGCAGTATTCCCAAGCAGGCCGTTTGGCGGCTGGTAAATGCGCCAAGCCAGGCGCGCGAACCAACCCATGCAATCCAGAAGAATTGACCGCCCGCGTTCCTCTCGCAGTGAAACATCGCTCCGCTGCTGAGGCTTGCCCAATAGCAGGCGCGCGGCAGGTTCCGCGCTCCGCGCCAGGGTTAGGTCGCGCAGCTGCAGCGCGGCGCTCTCAGACATAAGCCCGCGCTCAAGCAGCAGGTCCTTGCGCCCAAAAGTCGCCGTGCTTTGCGCGTCCTCTGCCCACTCGGTCTGCCTCGCCGCGCCAAAGCTCTCTCCCGTGGGTTCAAGCTCCAGGTACCGCACGGCAACGCGGTTAGCCAAATCATCCAGCGACTGTGAAATTTGATGCGCGCCCTCCTCCCGCGCCGCGCTGTGAATATAGCCCCACCACACCAGGCAGCCAAAACTGTTGTAAACCCGCACCACTTTGCCTATTAATCCCGACCACTGCGCGAAGTTGCCCGGAGCTTCATCCAACACCAATCGCGCCCTGTCGCAGCCGCCCAGAGCCTTCCAGGACAACATGCTCACCCGCAAGCTGCCGGGCGCCAGCACTGGCGTGCCGTCCGAATCCGTTATGAATGCCTGAAACGCCTCCCCGTTCAAATTCATGCGCGCCTCACAGTATCTGCCGACGGCCGCGGCACCAAAGCCGCGCTGCAATGGCTGCCTGCGTTGGCGCCAGATTGTCGCCATCCACCTGGAAAAAATAAAACCAGGAACGCGCGCCGACAGGCAGCGTAAGCCAGGCTCCCACCCGTTCATGCGCCCGCAGCTGCTGCCCGTCAATCAGCGTGTAACTTTCCCGCGCGAACCCATCATCCATCAAGCGCGCGCCAGCCGCCAACCCAGCTGGGAAATCAAACCACGCAAAACTATCCTGAGGGAGCAAACTGAGGTTATCGATGTTCAACGTATAGCTGCCTGCGCTGGGAATCAGAACCTGGAGGTTTAGAAGAAGCGGCGCAGGCGCGTAACGCGGGCTAAGTTTGCCAGAAGGCAGGCGCAACGGCGCGAGCGCCAAAAAACCTGTTCCGGCTTGAGCGGCCGCTGCTGAAGTTAGGCACAGCACCCCACCCATTGGAGCGCCGCTGTGTCTTAGAACCACTCGGAAGCGCGCCCCAAGCGCTGAAAGAGGAGTCTGAAAACGCAAGAGCGGCAAAAACATGCGCCCGCCGAGCGCGGCCAGGTCTGTGTAGTCCATTTCCCAACTGGCAAATGCCTGCCAGGCGCCGCCCGGCACGCTAAAACGCCCAAACGCGCCATTTGACGCGCTGGTGGCGCTGACAAGCTCCGCTTCTGGCGCGGATTCCGCCTCCAGCGTCAGAGGCGGCTTATCCGTGTTGCCGCGATCGTGAAACGCCCCCACAAAAAGCTGACGCAAGGCTGCGCTGTTATTGTTGGTGATCTGCAGCCGAAGCGGCGCGGGCAAGTCACTTTCCAGCTCGCTGGTATTCACATAGAAATAATTATCGTTGCCAGCTGCCAGCTCGTCATCAAAGTTCAGAAGGCTGACGCTGTAGCCGCTGCCCGCGCTGTTTGCCAGGTTCAGCGCTTGCTCGACTCCGTCAAAGTAATTAAACCTGGTAACAACCAAATCCACTGCCAACGCGCCGCCCTCCTCATAAACCAATGCTCCAGGCAAAGTTCGCAGTTCCGCGCGCAGTAAACGGGTGTAAACCGGGCTAGCGCTTTCAGGCGGAAAGGCGCGCAGATAGATAGCATGACCAATGCCATGCTCATTGTTCAGGCGCACCAACTCGACGATCTGCGACAAGCGTCGAATAACCGCCCGCAATTCCGTTGGGCTGCCGCGCAAGCCCACGCGCAAGCTTTCGGTGACGACTTCTGCTGGCGTGACAATGGGGTCATACTGCGTCCCTAGCAAACCTGGATCCATCGGTCCGTCATTAAGGCAGTACCAGGCGCTTTCTTCAGGATCCGCCAGGTTCCCCAGGTCTAGCCGGCTCATGCTTCACCTTCCGTGCGCCAGTGTGGGCTTTCATTCCACACCCAGGCCCCAAACGGCGCGCTGGCTTCGCTCTGCAGCGTCAATAATCGCAGGCGGTCCAGCCCCGCGTCAAACTGGCGGGAGAGATGCTCACACCATAAGCGCATGGTTTCCTCTCGCCCAATCGCGCTGGCAAATCCTCCCAGGCGTTTTCGCAAGCTAAAATCCAGCGCGAAGGCTGCCGCGCCGCACAAAAGCACGGGGACGTATCGGTCGGGCAGGCTGCTGGTCGGGGCGCTGTCCAATCCTTCCAGCGTGTATTGCGTGCCGAGAAAGGCGTTCATCCCAGCCAGAGCTTCCCGAACAGCTTCCGTTTGGGTATCGCCGGGAATGACAAGGTTCTGGGGGTCCAAAAATTGATGATTCAAGCTCTCACACAGGTCACTGAGCGCGGGCATATCCATCTCCTTTCGTTGTCTTGTTCGTTTTCCGGGTATGCAGCAGATGCTGGTAATCCGCCGGATAGTAGGCTTTCTTTTTCCCGCTGCTGTCCACAATCACCAACACGCCGTTCTCCTTGACAGCGCATCCAAGCGGATTAGGTCCCGCCAGCGCTTCCACTATTGTTTTAAGTTCAGTTCTCTCCACTCTTCACGCTCCTAAGGGGATATTCACAGTTTGGTGGTTTGCGGGCGCCTGATGTACAGGCGCCCGCGTCCCTCACGCTATTCGCGGTGCCCGGCTAATCCATCTTCCAGCGCGGTGCCCAGAATGTAAGCGACCAACACTGAAAGGATGCCAGCCAGTTCTCCCGCTTCGAGCGGAAAATCTGGATTCCAGGCTTTAATCACCAAGACCAGCAAACCCATCAGGGCTGCCCAAAATTTCCGGGAGCCCAACAGCACTTTCCATTTTGGCATCTCTCTCTCCTTTGTTGAATGGAAAAATTGCTTACGCGACGTTTGACTTGAACAGCGGGCGGTAATCATTCACCCAGAGCGCCAGGTAATGCCGCACTTTCAGTCGGTGTTCATCATTGCTGAAAACCGAAGGGGAAAGCTCGTCCCCCGCGACAAATATTTCTGGCGCCAAACCAAAGCGCTCGCCTACAAATATCGCTGGCGCAACCCGCGGGTCGCAGACTGCCGCCCAGTCGCTTTCATCCGCCCAATCCGGAACGACAACCGGAACAGCGCTGCCTTTCAAGACGTTATCGTACACATAACCGCTCTCGCGCACCAAAGCGCCGGTGCAAAGCTCCATGGCGGTCTTTTGCAGCGCGCGTGGAATGAGGATGAACTTGGGATTCACCGCCAAAGCCGGGCCAGTCCCGCGCAGCGCGGCGCTATTTTTGATTAGCATTGGCTGTTTGTAAACGCTGCGGCAAGCCGCGTCCCAGGCATTGGCGCTCAAGGCGCTGGTGCCCAGGTTGGCATGCCCACCCGCAGTAGTAACAGCCGTCACGTTGAATAACGCGCCGGTATCAGCCATAGTCGGTCCTACGCCGCTGTTGCTGGTGAATATTGCCGCGACAAGTTTTGAAATTTTCCGCATTCCAGCGGTCGCCAGCTCGCGGGCGTAACTGCGCAGTTTGCGGGTTTCATCGCGGTCAATCAATTCCAAAGTCAGCGGAATGTAACCGCCGTATTTAGTGAAGCTGGCCGTCTCCGGGGAATCCCCGATGGCAAGTTCGGTGTATGTTCCGCCTTCCGCCACGGTAGGCAGGTCCCCCACCGTTCCAATCAGCGTCCCGGTGATGTCGTGCAAGCTGGAGAAATGCTCCTGTACAGTCACTTGCTTCCACCAGTCATAACCAGCCCGCCCCAGCTCATCCCAGGTGTTCGCGACCAGTTTATTCAGCGCGTTTTTGACTAGTCCGCTGAAATCGCTGGTGCCAGCCAATTGCGCGCGCTGAGGATAGTAGCCGCCGTGCAGCTCATAATCCCCGGTCAGGGTCAGATACAATTCGCGGATACCGCTCAGACGCGGAATGGCGGCATTTTCAAGCGCTTTGGCGCGCGGCGCGCCAAACAGGTCATCCACCGCGGCTTGCAGGCGCTCCGCTGGCTCTACCATCCCCTCGATTCTGGCCGGCCCCTGGATAATTTTGCCGTTATCCAGCGCGCTAAGCAAAACGCGCGCCTCGCGGATAGCCTGCTGCAGTTCTCCTGGCGAAAAGCTGCGGTCCGTAAATTGCTGCCGGATGCGCTCTGCCAACGGAAGGGGCAGGCTGCTGTTTGCCAGGCTCGCGTCCAGCATCATCGCGCTCATCTGCTCGCGTTCAAGGCGCATTTGCGCCAATTGCGTCTCCAGGTCGCGCGTGGGGTCATTGGTTTCTTCGCGCTTCTCCAACATTGGGGCGCTGCCGGTTTGCTCTGTTTGCATAAGTAAATCTCCTTTCAAAATCGGCTTGATGCCGAGGGAATTCATCGCGCGCAGGAACATCCCCCCACGCGCGGGGTTGTAAACCAGGTCCACGGAAAAAATCCTGAGGATTTTCTCCACGCGTTTTCCGCGGCCGTTAAACAGCACATCCGCTGAGAAACCAACGCGAACCGCTGGCGCGTCGCGAATCTCCAACACCTGCCTGCCAATACGCGCAAGCAGTTCCGCGGAGGGTCCAAACGCGTGCAGTTCCGCGCGGATGCCCTGCGCCTGTTCATCCCAGGCGGCTTTTCGCAAAACACCCGCAATATCGCGTACGGAACGCGAGGTCCAGTCGTGGTCCACGAAACAGTTCACGCCTTCCCATAGCTGCAAAGACTCCCGCAGCACTTCCGGCGGGAACTCCCAACCGTTGGCGCTGCCAGCGGTAATCGCCAGGATTTCAAACTTGTCCGGGCTGATAGGCGCGGCTTCCAGCGCCAGTCTGTGGCGTTCTTCCCAATGCTTTGCGGCTGGTTCCGCCACATTTAGTTCTGTCAATTCAACCAAGTGTTTCCTTTCTTTATGTTCAAAATCCGTTATTGCCGTGCTGAAAATTCCAGACGGATGAGTCTGGCGTCAGACTCAAGGTGTTTCTACATGCTCTCCTCCTTCTCCAAGAAAACGATAAATCAGGCGCAGCAGTTCGGCCTTGTCAATTAAACCCTGGGCAAAAAGCTCCTGCGCCACAGCGGCGGCTTTGCTGCCAGCTTCTGCCAGCGCTCCGTTATCCCGCGCGGAAATATCGCCAGCCTGCACCTGAAACGTGGGTTCCGGATTCAGGCTGGCGTCCATGCGCGCTCGGCGGCGAACTGCCGCGCGCAGCACGTCCTCCAGAATCCAGCGCAAGGCGCGCTGGCGTTGTTCAAACCTTCGCAGCGTCGGTCCGCCGGAAGCTTCGGCTGTTGTGCGCGTGCTTGATTCCGGTTCAGCCAAAAAGTGCAGCGGCAGCCCTACGCCCGCCGCAATCATCTTCTTAATTGCCAGCCCGTCCGTCGAGGCATCCAGTGCTTCCAGGCGAGGCGCGATGACAGACCACTCTTCACTCTCGTCAGTCACCAACACGGAACCCGAGGCAGGAGGAGTGAGCGTCAATTGCGATTGGCGCGCGGCGCGCGCGCTCTCGCTGGCAAAACGAGCTTTCACCACGTACACGAAGGCGTTCCGGAAGCGGTTCAAACGCACCCTGTCTTCCAACCAGGAGGCATAGCGCGAAAGCCAGCGCAGCACCGGCGCCAGGTCCGATTCTCCCCACTGCGCGCCAGCCGGGCGGTTCACCGTGTAATGCAGCATCACGGGCGGCAGGTCGGGGCTGTCGTCCAATGGGTTGTAAGCAGGGTAGGTCAGCGAAACCCCGTCCTGGTCCGGGCGGGTGTGATACGCCAATTCCTGCTCGACGTCATTGGGTTGGGAACTGATGCGCTCAATATCCGCGGAAGGCACCACGCGCAAGTAAGACATGCCGCCCGTATCCGTGGAGAGCAGCAGAAAAAGGTTTCCGCTGCGCGCCAGTTCATCCGAAAGCTCTGCCAGGCGCGCGTCCATGCGATTCAGAGGATGATTCCAAAACGCGAGCAAAAATTCCCGCGCGCGGCTGTCCGCGCAGTGGACGCGCATTCCCCCACCTGTAACGTACTGCGTCGTTATCTCGATTATCCGGCGGGCTAGCGGATTAAAACGCCAGGCGTCCAGGCAGTCATCCATTACCTGCAGTCGGTCGTAGAGATGCCTGTCCCGCGGCTGCTCTCCCAGCTGGCTCACGCCTACCAAGAAGCTGTTGTCGTCCTCCACCAGGTTCAAACCTGTTCGCAGCGCCTGGTCCTGTTTTTCGAGGCCGGCTTTTTCGTTACCGTCAGTCTGAAGTTTTCTGTTAAAGATTCCCATATGTATCCTCCAATTCGTTTAATCTCACCTTCTCCATGTTTTCTGTCGCGCCGCGCGGGCAGGGCTTGTCATCAATAGGGCAAACAGCAGAGACGCTCGCGGCGGTCTTGCCAAAATACGCCAGCATATCCTCCTCAGACCCAGCCCAGCGGTTGTAGTCCATGTACCATCCCGAAGCGCCAATGGCCGGCGCGCGTTCCGCGGTTTGATGTATCAACCAGCCCTCAACGCCTTTGGGCAAGCGCGGTGGGCATGGATATTCTGGCGTGTAGGCGGGGTATGGGCGTCTGGCGTAGTAGTGCGCCAGCCACCAATCCAGCTTTGGCAAATCCGCGACCGATAAATGCTCATCCACCCAGGACGCGCGCGAGTACACAATCGGGTAACGGCCTGTTTCCGCCAGTAAAATCTCGAGACAGTTGTTGAGCGCAGCGGTAATCCTGCGGCGGGATTGTTCGTGGTCCAACTCCATGTCCAGAACCAACCGCAGCGCGTCCAGGTTTTCACCCTCAAGAATGCCCAGGAAAGCGTCCATCTGCCGCGACGCCGACTCGGCCGGGAAAATCACATGGTATGGCAGCGCGCAAATTCCTACGCGCTGCGTTTGCCCCAGGTAATACGCGAAGGCCGGGTCGCGATACCCCCAGGATTGCCCAGCTCGCAGCGCCGCGAACGCTACTCGCGGTTTGTGCGCCGCTATCTTGTCAAAATCCGGTTTGCGCTTGCCGTCCGCGCTGCCGTTGTAAACCGAAAGGTCTATCCCAAAGGCAAATGACATATTGGTTTCAAAGTAATCCATCAAAATGCTCCATCCATATCGCGCAGTGGGTCTGCGGCCTGAATAAGCAGCGGCGCGCTGGCTTCACGCCAACACTGTTCATCCAGAACGGCAGTCATCGCGGCGGAAAGTACCAAATCGTCGTGCAGAGTTCCGCCGTCCAGCGGGTCTCGCGCATTTTCAGGCACTCCCCAACGAATATTCCGCTCGGGACCCAGGCTGACTTCATACGCCACAGCTTCCAGCTGACGGTAAAAAAGCGCGCGCAGCCTGCCTTGCTGATCGTAAACGTCCGCGGGCAGGTAGTCCTGAAAACGCCCGGTATCCACCACCGCCAGAAAGCCCCAACCTAAACGCGATTTCAGTTGACGGTTAAAAACCAGTTGAATCACGCGCTCGCCCAGCTTATCTGCTAAAAAAGAAGCCACCCCCGCGCCCACGCCGCTGGCATCCACCACTACCCGGCGCGGCTGCCAGCGTTCCACCAATGCCAGCAAACGCGCGTACTGCGTGCTGTGCTTTTCCCCAGTCCAGAGTTCCCGCCGAGCCACCCGATAGACAGGCTTACCGGTCAGGTCGCCCGCGCGCGCGCCGCTGTCTACTTGCACGATAGTCACCGCGCTGGAATCTCTGCCGGGGTTGCGCAGCTCGCCGCTTCCAGTCTCGGAAACATGCGCGCGCAGCTGCTCATCTTCGCCTGCCAGGTCCACCAGGAGGGCGTAAACTTTGCCGGGGTCCGGCTCATCCTGCGCGCGATGGCTGCCCTGCATTAAACCTGTACGCGCGGGTGGAAAAAGCCCAATTTCGGCATCAATTTCTTCTCCAAAGTACTGGCTGCGCACCATGGGGTGCGTTCTGCCCAGCCGCGCTACCTGTTCATCCACAAAAAGCCCGTACGCGGGCACCTCAGCCCGCACGCCTTCCGCGCCCAGGCAAAATACGCGCCTAATTCCGTCCCGCCGCTCCGCGTCCAGCGCCAGGCGCAGTTCGCGCGCCAGCAGCGTTTGCCTTGTCCAGGCTGTGCCCCAAAAAACGCGCGTGGCATTCGTGGAAGCCGCCATCGGGGCGATTTGCTTGTCATACTTTTCGATGCCAATATCCTGGGCTTCATCCAACTGCAAAAGCGTCGACGCAGTCGCTCCAACCACGTTAGACTCAGGAGCGGCGGAAAGAAAGGTCAGATGCGCGTTGCCAAAGCGATAGTGATTGCCGGCGCTTTTTTTCCAGTTATCGTGCGTCAGCCAGTTGGCTTGCAGCGCTGTTTCCAGGCGGCGCATAGCGTTCAGGCTCTGTGGTTGGTAGGTAGGAGAGAATTTGACCATCTCCGCTCCACAGCGCGAAAAGCGCGTGAGCAAGTACACCTCCAACTGGGCTTGCAGCATATTCTTGCCGGATTGGCGCGGAAACATCACCACAATCGACAACCCGCGCTGCTCGAGTACCGAGCGCGCGATAGCTTCTCCGGCGGCTGCCTGGTAAGCGCGCAGGCGCACAGCTCCCAAGACCCGCGTATAAACCTCCAAGGTACGCAAGGAACGCAGAAATGCCGCCCTGCTTTCCGGCGGCTCTTCGCGCTGTCTGCAAGGCAAGGCTGTATGCTGCCAAAATGTTTGCTGGCGCGGCGTGTTTTCCAGCCCGGCCGCCATCGGTGGGAACCTTAGCGTATGTTCCAAATCAATCTCCCTGTTGGTAAACCGGGCAGTCCCCGCCTTTGCTGGCACAACTTGGTTTTTGCTTGCCGGGGTTGCGCGTCACTGTTTTTGAAATAATTAAGCTTCATCTTGTTCCTTCACTACAGGTGTTATCAATGCCAGTTCCTCCATGAGTTTCTCCATCAAAGCGCTCTGCCCGGCATTTTGGGCTGCGCCTTGCAGGGCTTGGTTAATCTTTAAAACATTTCCCAACCGCGAGCAGCTCAATCCCAACAGGTTCAGGGCTTCCCCCAGTTTTTCAATGGTTTCTGGGCTTTCATCCGCGCGCACCGCATCAAAAAAACGTTTCATCGCGATCCGCAGCATCACCACTTCGCCGTCCAAGGTTTTCAGCGCGGCAGCGGCAAGCTCCTTGCGTTGGCTCCGGCTGAAGTGACCCAGGTAGTAATTGGCGTCCTGCGCGCGTTCGTCTCCCAGCAGCGCGCGAAATTGCTCCTCAAGCTTTGTGGCATCCGCTCGGCTCGCGGATTGGCTGCCTGCCCTGATAGGGCAGGCAGCCTCGGAGTCAGACGTTTGTATGACATGTGCTGGTTTAGGTTGGTTCATCTTACGCTGCCTCCTTTATAGAACTTTTGTTCTATATATGCCATATCATACAACAAAAAAACCTCTTGAAAAGAGGTCAAAAGCTGCCAATTACCTTAAAGAATGTCCGGAATCGGACATTTTTAACATTTAAATTGGGTGCTACTCAGGAATTTTCGAAGCAGGGGCTGCCAGGCAAAGGTGAATTTCAGGTCAGTGGGGGTAGTTCAGCCCCATGTTTTTTCAACCAATCTCGCGGCAATTTAAACGAAGGCAGGGACTGGTTGACCAGCTGCCAGAACCGCGCGGAGTGATTATGTTCGCGCGTGTGGGCTAATTCATGCACAACCACGTACTCAATGCAGGCCGGCGGTGTCAACGCCAGCCGGAACGAAAAGTTGAGCGCGTTGGCGCGGCTGCAGGAGCCCCAACGCGTGCGCGCGCTGGTTATCCGTACCGCGCTCGGCTTGTATCCGTCCCGGGCTGCATAAAAACGCACCAATTCCTGCACCCGCGCGCGTAATTCCCGCTTATAAAAGGCTTTCATCAACGCTTCTGCTTGCGCTTTGCGGGAATGTTGCAGCAAAAAGCCTTTGCCGCCTACATATGTAAGCCCCCCAGGCACTTTATCGACCAGGTGCAGCGGGTATTTTTCCCCCAGAAACCACAGCAGTTCTCCCTCCTCGTAGCGATATCCGTGCGAACGCTGGGGAGCCTGCTGCATTTTGACCTGCGCCGCCCGGATCCAATCCGCCTTCTCGCGTAAAAAGCGCTGGACAACGGCCAGGCTGGCATGCGCGGGCGCGCGCACGACCACCCTCCCCCCGGGGAAAACTGTTACCGCGATTGTTTTCCGCTTGCTGTAAATGATTTCATCGGGTTCAATCACGCGCATGCCCCTGATTATATCCAATCAACGCGCCGCTGTCTCCTCTCTGTCCCCTCGGTTTTGCGCGCCGACGCCCCGGGCCTTCCACGCCGCCAAATATGAGATAGAATCTAACTATGGCGCGTTCTTTCCTGTTTTCCCGTTTCCT
>Ga0208040_1003302_pt1 | contig 13204 bp, 13 predicted proteins | sample AD_UKC083_MetaG_FD_184431 | JGI IMG/M metagenome (GOLD analysis project Ga0208040, IMG submission 184431) | Active sludge microbial communities of municipal wastewater-treating anaerobic digesters from USA - AD_UKC083_MetaG (SPAdes) (version 2) | ecosystem: Engineered > Bioreactor > Anaerobic >...
CGGAAGAAAGGAGAGGGGGAGTTCTGCAAGAGAACGGGTTCTGAAGCATAAACTCATAAGTATCCTCTATAGGAACCCTCTCCCACCGGGAGAGGGTGCGCCGGAGCCGGGGTGAGGGCGCTTCTGTGCCGGCCGTCGGAGGCGGGGGGATTGCCCCGGTAGAAAAAGTAATAATAAGCAAACAAACCCCATTTTCATCTTTTTATATATAAAAAAGTTACAAAAAACCCCGTAATCTTACCTTATTTGGTTGACATTCAAATGCTGTATTCGAAAGTACATTCAGCACAATCCCGACCCCTCTTTCCTAAAGCTTTGCGCCAGGGAGATGGGGGCGACAGGGCCGGATCGGAAACGGCGCGGCCTCCCGTGTTGGAAAGGGTACGGCACAGGGTTTACGCGATCCGCCCGCGTGATACGGCTCCTGGCATACGGGCGTTTCATCGGTAAAACCGCTCATTTTACCCCCTGGCCCCCCTTTCCAACCGGGAGAGGGATTAAACGGCCTGCGTAATTATACATGTAAATGGAGGATGCCGTGAAGAAATTCTATTCGATGCTGCTCGTTCTGGCGATTGCCTTAGCCGGCGGAGTGCTATTCGCACAGGATGCTATAGTTGACGCGGAGGTCGCCGCGACGAAGGAAGAGGATACGAAAGCGAAAGAAGGAAAGAAGGCCACCAAAGCCTTCGAGATGGGCGAGATCGTCGTTAAGGACCGCGCCATCGCGAATATCGAGGATGCGTCGACGACGACCAATATAACCGGAGAGGAGATAGACCAGCGAGGGGACAAGTCGTTGGGGGAATCTCTTAAAATGGTTTCGGGTATAACCGTATACCAGACCGCCAAGGGTTACGAGGGGTTTTCAATGCGTGGTTTCGACCATAAAATGGTCGCTATCCTTATAGACGGAATTCCGGTACTCGATCCCTATTACGGCGGCAATAATATCGATGTGTCGACCATTCCGGTCGCCAATGTTTCTCGCATAATCGTAAACCGCGGCGTGGCCTCGGCACTGTACGGAGCGCTTGGCAGCATTGGCTCGGTCAATATAATCACAAAAAAGCCGGAAGAGCTCACTGCCGCCGCAAAGGTCGAGTATGGCGAGTACCAGAATTACATGGTGTCCGCCGAGGCGGGTGCGCCGATCGGTGACTTTTACGCCTGGGTGGCGGCTTCATACCAGCATTCGGATGGATATTCGGTTTCGGAGAAGCTGACAAAGAGCGAACGCAGGAAGTGGTTTGATAAGCTGGTACAGTATGATCTCTTCGGACAAGCATTCCCCAGCGGGCTTGTCTCAACCAATAATTATCTCAATGATACTGGCAAGTGGAACCATACCTCCTATTCGAAATACCAGGTAAACGGGAGGGTCGGCTATAATATAACCGATAAAATCGAGACCGGTGTCTCGGTTTATTACTACAGCAACGAGCAGGAATCCAATACGTTCCAGTCGACTACAACGGTCTCGTGGAAAACCACTAATTGGGGATCAGATCCAAATTTTGCCACCGATGGAAGAAGTGCAGCCTTCCAGAACCGCGCCTTTGTATGGCCAGAAGACACCCGTCTTACAATCGCACCGTATCTCAAGGCGGAATTCGGCGATCTCTCGATACGCATGAGCGTGTTCTATGTGGGCCAGAGAACCAATCTCGAGGGATGGGCAAAGCAAGACGAAACGCTAATGATGTTTCCGCCATCGGTTTATCAGACTTCGGGTCCCAATGAAGGTAAACCATTTGGAAATGATCAAGTGCAATCTATCTATGAAGAAACATCATACGGCTTTTTCCTGCTTCCCGCCTATAAAATAGCTGATTGGAACAAGCTTTCCGCGACAGTTCATTATCGCTATGAAGGCCATGACAAGCTTGAAAAAGCGATCGATAGCGTTGTGGCATCTAATGTGGTTGGAATACACGGAACTGGTGAGTATAAGGTTCAGGATATTCGGTCGCAATATGTTACGCTCGCGCTTGAGGACGAGATGAAATTCAACACCTCGATCGGTGCGGTTTATGTAACAGCCGGAGCCTCGTACGACGCGCAGGACATCACCCAGCTTAAGCTGAGAAGTAATCAAGCGGGGACTTATAACCAGCTTGTTGATGCCTTCTATGCCGATGCCGATACCTTGCTCTGGGGGACCCGCGATTCATTGAACCCTGTGCTTGCGGCCGTCTATGATCCGATAAAGGATTTTCTCCGCCTGCGTGCTGCCGGCGCCATGAAGACCAAATTCCCCACGCTCGATATCTACAAGGACATTACAGAAGCAACCGACCTCACCATCAAGCCGGAGCGTATTTATGCGGTGAACGGGGGATTTGAGCTCTTCTTCCTGAATAACTCTGTAAGCTTTCGAAACGATTATTTCTATACGCGCATCGATAATAAAATTGAGAGCCTATATGACGCAGTGACTGCTAAAACGGCCTATACCAATATAGACGGCTATATCGTACAGGGCGTCGAGAGCACGGTACAGGGCCGTATCGAGCGGGTGGCGGGCTTGTTCGATTTAAGCGCCTCGTTTGGCTATGTATACAGCCACGCACGCAACTACGACGATTCGACCGCTACAAAAGGCGAATCGGTCGAGAAACTGCCGGTGCACCAGTTTGTTGCAAGGATGACGCTCGATTTTATCACAAAAACGAGTCTTTTGGTGTGGGGTAATTACGTCAATAATCAGGTAATATACATTATGACGACCGATCCCACGCCGGCTTATAATAACACGTTCACAACGGATGTATACAAAACAACCAGACTTCATGACTCATTCATGGTAAATATCAAGCTCTCTCAGAAGTTAATGGACCATTTCGAAGTCTATGTAATGTGTAAAAACATTCTCGACGACTACAATCCCGACCCCTTCAACCCCGGCCCCGGCCGCATGTTCTACTTCGGAGGCGGGGCGAAACTGTAGAGGCCGATGCTTGATTTAATCCCATAAGCTTTGCCTGATCGCACGGGCGGGGGAAGCCCCTCCCGTGCGGTTTTTTAATACCCGCCCTTTATGGGGCAGGCCAGGCGCCGATAAATGGCGCTCATCCCAATTTCACAGAGGAAAGCCAATGAAAAAGAAATCTTTCGCAACGTCGGTCGCGGTCGCCGCGCTCGCGGTCTTCGCGGGCCTTAATCTGATGTGCTCCAAAAACAGCCTGGAGATAGTGGCCGTAACGGGCGCGACGCCCATAGCCGTTAAGCAGGACGTTAAAAACGGCACCACGCTCGAGGTGTCCGGCCTTACAAAAAAGGTCTATAAGTTCAACGCAAGCACCCTCAACGCCTTCGCCTCAACGTATCTGCGCACGCTCGAGGTCGCTCCCGACGGCAAATTTATGGGGACCTACCGCTATACCGGAATACCGGTCCTGCACATCCTGGAGGGCGTAGCGCCCAAAAAGGCCGAGGACGCCGCCTTCGACCGCCCGCTCGACATGATAGTGAGCTTCGAGAACAGCGCGGGCGAGCGCGTTCACTTCGGCTACGGCGAGCTTAGCATGACGGACGATTCGGACCCGGTAATACTCGCCTACGACCGCAGCCAGGTCCTGCCGAGCAAGCCGATGAAGGACGGGGAGTACAAGCACAACGTACACCGCGAAAATATCAAGGGCCTACGCCTTGTGTGCCCCGCCGAGTCCGACACATCGCGCTACCTGCATGATGTAAAGAAAATCATTATAAGCGAGGTCGAAGTGGACAACTCGCTACTTCCCAAAATGACCAAGGGGGCGAAGTGCTCGTCAACCGGCTTTTCGGTCATCCAGAACGGCAAAGTGCGCCCGGTGGCCCTGGACGGCGTGGAGCGCGTATCGGTTAAAGGCTGGGTCCGCACGGGACACGGAACCGGCTACAAGGGCATCTCGACCGCCGAGGGCTATAATCTCGCCTCGCTCTTAAAGAAGAACTTCCCCGGCTGCAGCGCCAAAAATTTCTTCCTGTTCGCTGCCTGCGACGGCTATCGTTCCATATTCTCCGGAGCTGAGATTTTCAATACAAAGGACGGCAAGGCCATGATGCTCATCGACAAGTTAGACGGCAAAAAGCCCGAGGCCGGTCCGCTGCTCGGGCCCATCAACGATTACTATGTAGACAGGGACATCTGGGGGCTTACCCATATAATGCTGATCGAGGATGTAAAATAGATGACAATTCACGCTCTTCTCTACGCGGCGGCGGCCATGTATGCCGCCGCCTTCCTCCTTCATCTTGCCGGCAAGGGCAGGGGTTCGTTCGCCGCGCTGTGCTCGGGGTTTGTGGTCCACACCGCCTATCAGGTGACGCGCGGATGGATAGCGGGCATATTCATCCCCAATGGAATGTTCGACGGGCTCTTCCTTATATCCTGGGGGATGGCCTTAGCTGTCATTCTGTCTAAGCTTCTCTCCGACAGCGAGATGTCATGGGAGTCGGCAGCCGCGCCAATTTTCCTCTTCGCCGTCCTGGCCCTGGTCTATCCAAAGGGGCTTATTCCCCCCACGCCCAACAAGCTTACCGTGTGGGCCAACATCTTTTTTCTCACCGAGGTGACGGGGCAGGCCTGTTTTTATTTAGCGGGCTGGTTTGCCGCCGTGGGGATTTTTACCAAAAGGGTGACGAACAACTACCATTCGCTCATAGTGTGGGGCTTCGTGCTGTACAGTATTGCCCAGGTGACGGGGGCCGTATGGGCCTACATAGGCTGGGCCACGACCTTCCGCTGGGGCTCGCGGCACCTGCAATCGGCGGTAATCTGGTGCTATTTCGCTGCGTATCTGCATCTTCGCTTTCTGCCCCGCTGGGGCGCGCGCGAGAAGTCCTGGTACGCGGCCGCCGGCTTCTTTGTGGTGGCCTTTAACAGCTTAGGTTCTCATCTCCACGAGATGGGATTCCCGCGGATAGGGGGTTAGGCGATGAAACGCTTTCTGGATATAATTGGTGACCTTCGCATAGCCTTCTGGCTGCTCCTCGCCGTGGCCGTTATCATGTGGATAGGCTCCCTCTACGCCTCGGCGGAATACCAGCTCTTCGATTCGCTGAACGGCGTGCGCGTTCAGGATTGGTTTTCCGAAAAGGGCCTTGGGGCGCTTTCTTCTACCTGGTGGCTTCCGGCGCTCTTTTTCGCCTTCGCGCTTTTAGGCTTGAACACCGCGGCCTGCACCCTGCGGCGCGTCATGGCGCTCTGGCCCCGGCGCACGGACATGCCGGCAAAACGCTTTATGGTGCTTTTGTCGCCCTCCATCATCCATCTGCTGTTTATAGGGATGCTTTCGGGGCACCTGCTTACATTCACCGCGCTTACCCAGGAGAAGGCGCCGATTGAGGAAGGGGTGGTGCTCGATCTTGCGGGCACGGGCGAATTTACGGTTAAATCGGTAAAAAACGAATTTTTCGACAAAGGCTCGCTCCTCGCGGACAGGATAAGGCAGACCACCGTTGAGTTGAGCTTTATGAAAAACGGCGTGGAAAGAACCGTTCCGCTTGAGTTTTTGCATTCGATTTCCATGAACGGAGCCCTTCTGCAGCTCGACATGCAGAAAAGGAAGATGTCCGGCGCGCCCATAACGCAAAATCCGGCCGACGAAACCTGCAACAAGGAACACAACTACCACTATGCCGAGCTGCTCAAGGAAACGCGCCCGCAGCTCTACATAATCGCCACGCGCGACCCGGGGCTTTTTATACTTATTCCGGGATTCGCGCTTGTCATATTGGTGATGGGCTGGTACTTTTACCAGATCGGTTTCGGCAGGGAATCGAAGGCCCAGTCCATCGACTGACGGTCCGGCCCCGCGGCGATGCCGCGGGCGCCCATATTCCGCTATAACGAGTGATCTCCAAATGACAGTTAAAAAGATTTGTTCATTTTTTGCCGCGCTTGCCATTCTCGCGGCCGGTCTTTCGTCTCCCGGTCCATTGTTCGCGGTGGAGCCGGCCGGGAACGCGGTCGAAAACTCCGAAAAGGCGCCCTCTACGGGCAAGGCCCCCGGCGAAAAGCCCGCCGATACCCTTCAGGCGGAGCCGGAAAATGGGAACACGCAGAGCATCTCCCTGTACGACTGGTTTGTCCGGGGCGGCGTGTTCATGTGGCCCATTCTTATCCTCGCGGCCGTGGGGATGGGCTTCGTAATAGAGAGGTTTATCTATTATAGAAGAATGAACCTCAACCCGCGCGAATTCATCGTGGAGCTCGACGCCCTTATAGACGGCGGGACGCTGGAGGATGTTGAGCGTCTGTGCAACGAGAAGGACCTCGTCATAGCGCGGGTGCTGGGAAAGGGGCTTAAACTCCGCAAGCTCGGCCTGGACCATGTGGAGAAGGCGATAGGCGCGGGCGGCGCCATAGAGGTGGCCGCGCTCGAGAAGGGGCTTAACATCCTTTCGGCCATAGGAAACATCGCGCCGCTCCTCGGCTTTCTGGGCACCGTGTCGGGGATGATTTCGGCCTTTCAGAGCATAGCGGCCGCGGACCAGGTGAGCGCGCGTCTCGTTGCAGGCGGCATCTACGAGGCGCTGGTGACCACGGAGGCGGGGCTTATTGTCGCCATACCGCTTCTGGCGTTTTACAACTATTTCGTGCACAGGGTGGAGTCGTTCGTGGCGGAGATAGAGCGGCTCGCCTCGGATATCGTAGAGATGCTGGTGCGTGAGAATGGTGCGGATTAAGCGCGGCGCAAAGCCCACGGGCGAGATAACCATCGCCTCGATGTCGGACGTGGCCTTTCTGCTAATCATCTTCTTCCTGGTCACCTCCATCTTCCTTCTTAAAGACGGCCTGCACCTTTCGCTTCCGGACACCACGAAGCCGGCCACGGTGGTCTCCGCCGCCGACGTGGCCACGCTGGAGGTCCGAAAGGACGGCTCCATGACGCTGGACGGCAAACGCGCGGAGATGGACAAACTCCAGGGCCTGCTTGCGGAGAGACGCGCGGAGAAGCCGGAGCTTGTGGTTTTGCTTAAACTCTCGAGAGAGCTTCCCTACGGCGGGGCGGTAAAGGCCATCGACGCGGTGAAGAGCGCGGGGATAAGCAGGCTCTCCATGAGGATGGAGCGTTAGCGCGATGCTTATAGAGCGAAGACAAAAGCCTAAAGGTATCATTCCGCTTCCGTCGATGGCGGACATCGCCTTCATCCTGCTTGTTTTTTTCATACTAACGAGCACTATCGATATCGAGCGCAATATCCCGGTCATGCTTCCGGAGGCGCGCGCCACGGAGAGCGAGACGAAAAAGTATTTCCACGTGTGGTTGGACGCGAAGGGCGATTGTTACGTCCGCGGCGAGCGGATGGACAGCGAGGCGCTTTATCTGACCGCCAAGTACCGCGCGGCGGACAATCCGGACGTGCGGGCCATGATAGGCGCGGACACAAACCTTCCATACCGGCGGGTGAACGAGGCGATGGAGACGCTGAGAGAGGCCGGGGTGTATAACATCGTGCTCCTGTCGAGGAGGGAGTCCCGATGAGCGCGGCGGCCGCCCTTGCCGGCGACATCGTCCGCTACGTTCGTCTGCGCCCTCCTCTATTGTGGTCGCTCGTATCGTTTGTGGTTTTGTTCGGCATGCTATTCGCCGTGCGCTGGAGCGAGTCTTTTGAGGCCAGGGATTTCGCCTCGTTCGAAGATTTCGAGATGGTGGAGCTTCGGCTCTCGCGAATGGAGACCCAGGCGGACATTGCGCTCTCGGACGCGGCGGTTCCGGACGTAAAACTCCCCGAGGAAAAGCCGCAGGAGTTCGGCTCCGAGGACGGAAGCTACGAGGCCCTCTCCGACACGGCGCTTCCGCCCAGGCCGGTGTTCAGCCGGCTGCCCCGATATCCCGACTCCATGCGCAAGGCCGGCGTGGAGGGTGTGGTGGTCATAGAGCTCGGAATAGACGAGACGGGCGCCGTGGTCTTCGGACGCATCGTAAAATCGCTGGGCCGTGAGTTCGACTCGGCGGTTATAGAATGGGCCAGGGGCATCCGCTTTCGCCCGGCCCTCACGAAGGAGCGCGTCCCCATGCGCTGCCGCATAAGGCTCCCCGTAAGGTTTAAGTTGGACGATTGAGTGTGGTTCTGCGATTTAAGAATCTTGATTTTTATGGGCAAATGGCCTATCATTACATCATGCCGATAAATCCAACGCGTTCGGAGGCCATAAAATGAAGATAAGCGCGCGCAACATGATCAAGGGAAAAGTAAAGGCCATAACCCAGGGTGCCGTAAACACCGAGGTCGTGGTGGAGCTTCCGGGAGGGACGGAGGTCGTATCGATTATCACAAAAACGTCCGCCGACTCCCTGGGTCTTTCGCAGGGCAAAGAAGTCTACGCCGTGATAAAGGCGTCCAACGTGATGCTTGCGGTCGATTGAGCCCCGGAGATGCAAATTTTTGGAAGGGGAGGGTGATTTTCTCTCCGGCCGAGGCAACGCCACCGGGGGCGAATCCACATACATGGCCTCCCGGCGGTCTCGGCCTTCCGGGAAGCCTTTCGATATTTAGCTGATCATAGAGGAGGTTTTAATGAGGGGTTTTATCAAAAGGATGGCTCTATGCGCGGTTATTACGGCGCTTGCCGGGCTTATGGCGCTTCCGGCTGGCGCCCGGGGGAAGGAGAAGGAGATAATTCTGGCCACGACGACCAGCACCCTCGATTCGGGGCTGCTCGACGAGCTAATTCCGATCTTCCAGAAAAAAACGGGATATTTCGTCAAGCCGATAGGCGTGGGCTCGGGGCAGGCCATGGCCATGGGGGAACGCGGCGAGGCCGACGTTCTGCTGGTCCATTCGCCCGACGCTGAGAAAAAATTCGTCGACGCGGGTTTCGGAAAGAACCGCCGGATTGTAATGCACAACGATTTCGTCATCGTGGGTCCGCGAAAGGACCCGGCCGGCATTAAGACTTCGGAATCGGCCATGGAGGCGCTTAAAAAACTCGCGCTTAAGGAGGCTATATATATCTCCCGCGCCGACAATTCGGGCACACACGTCAAAGAAATGAAATTATTTAAGGCGGCCGGCATAGACGCAAAAGGGAAAAAGTGGTTCCACGAGACGGGGCTTGGGATGGGGCAAACCCTGTCCATGGCCTCGGAAAAGTCCGGATACACCCTTAGCGACCGCGGCACATATCTCGCCATGAAGAAGACCCTGGCGCTCGAGATTCTCAGGGAAGGCGACAGGGATCTTTTAAACATCTATCATGTCATAGAGGTGAACGAGGCGAAATGGCCCGGTGTGAACACGGCCGGGGCTAAGGCCTTTGCGGACTTCATGGTTTCGGCCGAGACTCAGGCGCTCATCAAAAAATACGGTGTCGCCAAATACGGTTCGCCCCTCTTCTTCCCCGACGCGGTGAAATGACGCGTTTCCCGGGCGGCGATGGCGGTCCCGCCCGGGATACATCATTCGCCGAACTTCACGTCGGCTATCAGGCGGTCGAGGTTCGGCAGGAGCGCATTATTTACGATGCGGCCCCTCACCGGCTTTGCGCCGAACTCCCGCATGATGGAGGGGTTGCCGGCGGCCGTGTCGGGGTAATCGGCGTATTCCGTGGCGTAAAGCGGCACGCCGAGCGAGCTGGCCGACTTGGCGGCCTCGAATATTCCACCCTCCGCCGGGGACTCCACGATGAATACGGCCCTCGAAAGCGCGCATGCCAGCCTGTTTCTCCGATAGGCGTTGAAGGTCGAATATTCGATCTCCGGACCGAAGGGCGAGACGAGCAGCATGGAGTCGGGGTTGTAGACCTCTTTGAGCGAATCGGGCATTTTAAGCCACGAAAAGCCGTATGGAAGCACCCCGATGGTCCCCCCGCCGCTTTCCAGCGCCGAGCGGTGCGCTATCAGGCCGACGCCCCTCGCGAAGCCGCTGACCACGACGATTCGATGGCGCGCAAGCTCCATGGCGGAGTGATAGGCTATAAGTTCGCCCTTCTCGCTTACGCTCCTCTCGCCGAACACGGCCGCCGCCTTTTCGCCGAAGAGCGAGCGATTGCCGTACGTGAACAGCATGGACGGCGCTTCGTTCTTCATGAGCCGGGAGAGGCGCTCCGGATAGCCTTCCTCGAAGAACAGGACGATCTCTATGCCGGCGTCGATGAGTTTGAAATACCCCTCCTCGACGAGCGAAAGCCTCCCGCGCGCGGCCTCTACGGCCGAGGCGGCCTGCTCGCGAAGCGAGAGTTCGGCGCGCATCTCCTCGGCGCTGAGCGAGAAGAGATCGACGATGGAAAGCCCCGGCCCCGCGAGCGCGTCGTGGATCTCCCGCATCATGGCCGGGCCCACTCCCTTCACCTGGTCGAGCGCTATCCAGTATTTATCGTGCTTCATCGGCCTCCGTTTCGCGGTCGGTCCCAACGGCCGCGCTTCCCCATCGTCCGTTACACGCCGTCCCGTTCTCTCCGGGGCGTGCGCCGCGTGGGGGAGGGCGGGATGCTATATGAATAATATAAAATATATATGAAATATAGAGTATATTATATCCTTCAAAATGATGATTGATGGGGCAAAAAAAGCCTAAAATATGCAAAAAAGAATGAATTCAAGTTGACATCCATGGCCTTGTTTTTACTGTTCTACCCAGCGAATAAGGCGGATGCCGTTATTCGCCGCAATGCGCGGTTGTGGGGATTCTTATTTAAATATAAGAATGTTGTCAATGTTATTTGGGCGCCCGCGCCCTGGGGTGTGTATGCGGGCTCCCCGTCTTTCTTCGTAAATGAATTTTTATAACTTGCAGGAGGTTATCATGGCTTTAAATCCATTGGTTGATTCTCGGGACGTGCGTTTTGTGCTTTTCGAGGCCCTCGAGGCGGACAAGCTGAACAAGTATCCCAAATTCGCCGACTTCGACAAGGACACCTTCGAGGCGACCCTCGACCTGGCGGAGCAGATCGCGATCGAGCAGATCTATCCGACTGCGGATCTGGGCGACAAGGAAGGCGGATGCAAGTACGATCCGCAGACTAAGAAAGTGACGATTCCTCCATGCTACAAGCCCGTCCTGGACGCCTATTACCAGGCCGGCCTTTTCGGCCTTTCCGACGAGGCCGAGCACGGCGGAAGCGGCATGCCCGTCGTCATTAACTCGGCCGTAATGGAGTACATGTGCGCGGCCAACTATCCCCTTGGCATGTATCCCGGACTCTCGCACGGCGCGATGGAACTTATCGCGGTGTTCGGCACCGAGGAGCAAAAGCACACCTATATACCCAAGATGATGACCGGGGAGTGGGGCGGAACCATGTGCCTCACCGAACCCGAAGCCGGTTCCGACGTTGGGAACCTGAAGTCCAAGGCCGTCAAACAGGCCGACGGCACGTATCTGATCACCGGCCAGAAGATTTTCATCTCCTCCGGAGAGAACGACTACTACAAGAACATGATTCATCCCGTGCTTGCGCGCATCGAGGGCGATCCCAGGGGCACAAAGGGTATCTCCATCTTCATCGTTCCCAAGTACCTCGTGAAAAAGGACGGCTCGCTCGGCGAGTTCAACGACGTCACCTGCACCGGCATCGAGCACAAGATGGGCATACCCGGTTCGTCCACCTCGCAGCTCGCCTTCGGCGACAACGGCAAGTGCATCGGCTACCTGCTGGGAGAAGAGCGCAAGGGGATGAAGATCATGTTTCAAATGATGAACTTTGCCCGCATGGGCGTCGCCATTCAGGGACAGGGCAACGCCTCCGCCGGCTATATGCACGCCATCACCTACACCAAGGGAAGGCTGCAGGGAGCGCATGTCACCCAGATGCTTAACCCCGAGGCCCCGCTCGTTCCCATCATCCAGCATCCGGACATTGCCCGCATGCTGCTGTGGATGAAATCGCACCTCGAGGGACAGCGTTTCCTCATCTATTACATGTTCTACAACATCGACCTGTCCACGGTTCTGGAAGGCGATGCACAGAAGGAAGCCAACGGTCAGGTCGAGCTCCTCGTTCCGATATGCAAGGCCGGCTGCACCGACAAGGGCGTCGAGATAACCTCCGAGGCGGTCCAGTGCTATGGCGGTTACGGCTATTGCTCCGACTATCCGGTGGAGAAGTACATGAGGGATTCCAAGATCCTTCCGATATGGGAAGGCACCAACGGCATCCAGTCCATGGACCTCACCATGCGCAAGATCCTCATGAACCCCGAGCAGTTCAACTACAACGCGTGGAAGAAGCGCGTCGACGAGGTCGCCAAAAAGGCGAAAGGCGTCGTAGAGGACAAGTACATCGATCTGGTCGTACGAGGCATGGCGAAGCTCGACGAGGTAATCGAGATGATGAAGGGCCAGATGGCCGGCGGCAAGTTCATGCACCTTTTCATGAACGCCACGCCCCTCCAGCAGGCCATGTACATGCTCGCCATGGCTTGGGCTCACCTGTGGATGCTCACCATCACCATCCCCAAGAGAAAGGCCCTCGTGGGCGACGCCAAGGGCGCGGACTTAAACAAGCTTCTGGCGGACAATCCCGAGGCTGCGTACTATTCCGGCAAGGTGCTCTCCTCGCAGTTCTATATCGGCATGGAGTTCCCCAAATACTTCGGAAGGATAGAGGGGCTGCTCGGCGGCGAGGCTGCCGTCATAAAGGCGAGCCCGGAGATCTTCACCGGAGCGCTGGAAGCCTGAGAGCGCTTAGATCACGAAAAAAACGGCAGCCCATCGGGCTGCCGTTTTTTGTCAGGGGAATCCCCTCACCCCCCGCCCCCCTCTCCCATTAAGATTGGAAGAGAGGAGAGGGGGAGTTCTGCAAGAGAACGGGTTCTGAAGCATAAACTCATAAGTATCCTCTATAGGAGCCCTCTCCCTCCGGGAGAGGGCGCGGCGGAGCCGGGGTGAGGGCGCTTCTGTGCCGGCCGGCGGAGCCGGGGGGATTTGAACAGCGTCATGCTGTGCCGATTGGCCTGTATAAAATCCCCAGAGCCTCTGGCAGCTCCCCTTTGATAAAGGGGAGCCTTATCGAGAAAACGTGTTGCTGTTGTAAAGAATAAAGGCTTTAATCTTCCGCGAAAAGTATCCTGAATAATAGCCCCCTTCTTTGAAGGGGGCACGGCGGAGCCGGGGGGATTTGATCAGCGCCACGGCCTATAATCAGCGTAGCGGACTCAGATGCCCTCTTTAAGTCTTTCTATCTCGCCTGCATCCAAACCGGTAATTCGGGAAATCTTCTCGACGCTCATATTTTCTCCAAGCAAGGCCCTGGCTGTTTCCTGCCTTGCCT
>Ga0208040_1003314_pt1 | contig 13187 bp, 7 predicted proteins | sample AD_UKC083_MetaG_FD_184431 | JGI IMG/M metagenome (GOLD analysis project Ga0208040, IMG submission 184431) | Active sludge microbial communities of municipal wastewater-treating anaerobic digesters from USA - AD_UKC083_MetaG (SPAdes) (version 2) | ecosystem: Engineered > Bioreactor > Anaerobic >...
GTCTTCCAGACCTCCGGCGTGTTTACCTGAGGTTCGGGACCTGCAGGTGGTTCAATGGTCCTGTCAATGGGAGATGGTGTCTTTACAATTTCTTCATCTTCAATTCCGGCTATTTCTACCTGGGTTGCTTCCGATATTTCTTCTTCCTTAACCCCTGCCGGAACAGAATTTTCTGCTGCAAGGTCAGGGTTCCCCTTAGGGATGAAGCTGGTGACAATATGATTCCTGTCTTTAATATATTGTTCATAAACTTTCAGAATATCTTCACGTGTGACAGCTTTAATATTTTCAATATCTTTTTCAAAGTAGCCCGGATCGTTCAGAAAGGTGTTATAAAAACCGAGGTTTATCGACTTATTAAGAATACTTCCGAGGTTTTCGTAAAATCTTTTTTCGAGAGTTGCTTTTATTCTCTCGACATCCCTGTCTTTTATACCTTCTTTCTCAAAGCGGTCAAATGCTTCGAACACAGCATTCTCAACCTCTTTCAGGGATTTTCCTTCATTTGCCCTTATACTGATAGTAAATTCGCCTGCAAGCTCTTCCGAATTGTTGAATGCCGAGATTGTCGAAGTAAGCTGTTTCTCTTTTACCAGCACCTTGTATAGTTGAGCTTTCTTGCCGCTGGCAAGGATCCTTGCCAGAAAATCGAGAGCATAACTATCTTTATGATAGGCCTGGGGCACCGGCCAGACCATGGTTATTTCCGGGACATTAGCAAAATTATCTTCATGAAATAGCTTTACCGTTTTCTCAAGTACCGGAACCATTGCAGTCCGTCCCTGTACCTCTCCATGTGATTTAATTTCTCCGAAATATTTATCGATCAATTTCTTAGCTGAATCAGGTTCAAAATCACCTGAAAGGATAAGTGTGGCATTGTTTGGTCCGTAGAAATTTCCGTAGAATGTCTTTACATCGTCGAGTGATGCATTTTTAAGATCCTCCATTTCTCCTATGACATCCCAGTTGTAAGGGTGACCTTCAGGATACAGGTTCTTGTTTATAACATAGCTTGTAAATCCGTAGGGCTGATTGTCGACACCCTGCCTTTTTTCGTTCTGGACCACATTCTGCTGTATTGCAAGCGATCTCTGTGTTATTGAATTGATGAAGAAACCCATCCTGTCAGATTCCAGCCATAAGACCTTTTCAAGGGCATTTTTCGGGAATTCTTCAAAATATGTTGTTGCATCCCTCGATGTAAAGCCGTTATTTGAGCCACCGGCAGCTTCAAGGATCATATCAAATTCACCCGAAGGAACATTCTCAGAACCGGTAAATAAAAGATGTTCAAAGAGATGGGCAAATCCCGTTTTGCCGGGCCTTTCCCTGCCCGATCCGACATGGTACATTATTGCATAAGACATCATCGGATCAGAATGATCAGTATGCAGAATGACCTGCAGACCATTAGGCATAACATACTTCTCAAATTTAATACTGAGCTTGTCTTCGGGCACTTTGTTACATGATGAGACTATCATAAGGGTAAATATTACCATTACAAAATTAATTAAACGTAATTTATTCATATACATCGGGTTAGAATTTCAGAATCACAAATAAAAAGTCGGATTGCGAAATTAATAAATTAATTTAGTTTTTAAAGAACTTAATCTGAAGACGGAAGAGATAATATATAGAGTTTTTAAGAACTTACACAGAGTTACACAGAGGTTCACAGAGTTCCACAGAGATCTCTGTGTACCTCTGTGCATCCTCCGGATTTCCTCTGTGTAATTTTCTTAAGATTGCAAAATTCCCGCAAAATTATTTTATGTATATTGTCAGTGAAAAATCAACCCCCGCCGGTATGAGAAGAACTATTTGTATTATAATTATTTCCACGTTTCTTCCATATATTTTATTCTCACAACAGAAAGATTTTCTTTCAGATATTAACTCATTTATTGAGAATACTTCAGTTTTTGAGCTGAACCAGGAGGAGGGTCATACGCCAGTTGTTCCATATCTTTCTGTTAATGAGGCATTGAACAATAATAGGGAATTGGCGGGCAGTTATCTTTCGCTCAACGGGACATGGAAATTCAATTATTCGGATACTCCCGGAGGCATTGTTCAGGGATTCTTTAAAGAAAATTTCAACGATAAGAGCTGGAATACTATCCCGGTACCTTCAAACTGGGAGATGCAGGGATATGGAGATCCTCTGTTCAGGAATGTCAGAACACCTTTTAAGCCAGATCCGCCCCGAGTGCCGGATGAATATAACCCGGCAGGTTCATACAGGAGATCTTTTGTTATACAATCAGCCTGGAAGAACAAAGAGATATTTCTCCGTATGGAAAAAACGGCGTCTGCATCCTTCGTCTGGATAAACGGGAAAGAGGTAGGGTATAATGAAGGAGGACAGGAACCTGCAGAATATAATATTACGAAATATGTGAAACCCGGAAAAAATACAATTGCTGTTCTTGTTATTAAATATTCTGACGGATATTATCTTGAGGACCAGGATTACTGGAGACTCGCCGGAATTTTTGATGACGTTTGGCTCTATGCAACACCCAAAACTCATATTTTCGACTGGAATGCAGTGACAGATCTGGATGAAAATTATATCAATTCCCGGCTGAGTCTTTCAACAGATATCAGGAACTTTTCTTCAGTACCGGCAGGCGACTTAACCATACATGCAACGCTTTATAACAGCGGGAAGAAAGTTGTCAGCAATATGGTCTCCAGAAAATTCAATGTTGCAGCGGGAGGAAAAGAAACAATTTCGCTTGCATCGGATATTATCAACCCGGATAAATGGTCGGCTGAATTTCCCAGCCTTTATACACTCACCTTTGAATTACTTGATAAAACGGGAAGAACTGTTGAAGCTATAAGCGGAAGGATAGGATTTAAGGAGACTGAGATCCGCAACCAGGTATTTTATCTTAATGGTGTACCGGTTAAGCTTAACGGTATCAACAGCCATATGCAACATCCGGTTCTGGGACATACAATGGATGAAGCTACCATAAGGAAGGACATGGAAATCTTTAAGCGGTTCAATATTAATTGTGTCCGGACTTCACATTATCCTCCGGTGGTCCGTTACCTGGAACTTGCAGATGAATACGGGATATATGTTGTTGATGAAACAGGTGATGAGGCACATGCAACAGAATATGTTTCACGCGATAAAGCATGGGAGGAGATGTATCGTGAGAGAGCCAGGAAAATGGTACTTCGCGACAGGAATCATCCCTGTATCCTTTTCTGGAGTGCCGGTAATGAAAGTGGTGAGGGGGATAATATCTGTGCTGTTATCGATGAAGGAAAAAAATATGATAAAACCCGCTACTGGATGTACGGGGGTAATGCATTTGCCCAAAAATGTGAAGATATTATCGGCCCGCGCTATCCGACGATCCATGATCTGATAACAAATGTCTTTCTGATACCCGAAAAAGATGATCCCAGGCCATCTTTCCTCGATGAATATCTTGCCGTTACAGGCAACGGGGGAGGAGCTCTCGACGATTACTGGGATGCTTTTTACAGATATCCACGCAGTATGGGTGGGGCGATATGGGACTTTGTCAGTACAGGTATAAGCGAAAAGATAAGAATACTTAAAGACGGTTCTGCAAATAACATTCAGGTAAATGCCATGGGCCGGGCTAAGCTGGTCCAGGGTGTGACAGGTAAGGGAATCGATCTCAATGGTCACGATCAGTGGATTGAAGTTTACAGGGATGATGCTCTTGAAATATCCGGGGATAAACTTACCCTTACCCTTATGGTTTTTCCTCGTGCTTTGAGCAGTTCGGCCGGGACATTTATAACAAAAGGTAATTACCAGTTCGGAATCCGGCAGATACGGAACGATTCACTTGAGTTTTATTTAACCACGCGGTCGCGGCAGAAAGTTCAGATCTCACTTCCGGGTAAATGGGAGAACAACTGGCATTTTGTTACCGCAAAATTCGATGGGAATTACATATATATCGAAGTGGATGACAGGGTAAGTGATAAGAAAGCTGTATCAGGTAATATCACGAACACGCCATTTCCGGTTAATATCGGAAGAAATGCTGAAATTCACGGACAGGAAACTGTCGTATATATCTGCGATGCCGTTATCGACCAGGTCGGGATCTTTCATGAAGTCATTTCTTCAGGATCATTGAGATCACCTTCACCGGAATTAAAAAAGAATGCCTCATTATGGCTTGATTTTGAAGAGATGACGACAGACGGAGAGTTTTTTAGTTATGGAATAGGAGCAAGAACATACGGTTCTGTCTGGCCCGACCGCAGACCTCAGCCCGAGATGTGGCAGATAAAGAAATCGGGACAGCCGGTAACTGCTAAACTTCTGTCAGCCGGGAATGGTGAGGTTGAAATATCAAACAGGTATCTTTTTACTGATCTGAACAGGCTGAGGAGCTACTGGATACTGACTGAAAACGGAAAAAACATTCAGACAGGAGAGTTGAATCTGAATATTTCACCTCAGACATCAGCCACAATGAAGATCCCGTTCCGGAAGCCTGAGATCTTGCAGGATGCTGAATACAGCCTTATATTGAGCTTTTGTCAGAACGGGAACACCAAGTGGGCTGAAGATGGTTATGAAATTGCGTGGGAGCAGTTTGAACTGCCATGGTTCAGTCCTGCCCCTGTTGCAGAGGAAAAGGAACAGAACACTATTGAGGTTAATGAAGAAAATGACCGGCTTATTATTACCGGAAAGGATTTCAGGTATGTGTTTGATAAGAGATCAGGAGTGCTTTCATCGCTTCAGGTATCAGGTAAAGAATTACTGAAAGCCGGGGGAAGATTTAATGTATGGCGGGCGCCACTGGCAAATGAGGTTGATGAATGGAATTACCGCAGGTCGAATACGAAGCACTTTGGAGAGTTTTTTGGCAGATTTGCAGCTTCGGAATGGTATTCTGCGGGAATACATTCAGTGAAGACACTTCAGGAAGAATTTGATTACAAAGTTATTGGTAACTCCGGCGTTGAAATAAATATTAAAAATGTCGTTCTGACCGCTTCGGGTAGGGGTGCATTCCTGAATCGTTATAAATATAATATTTCAGGTTCGGGGATTATCACAATCGGACATTCTGTGATCCCTGATGGAGATATGCCTGCCTGGCTGCCCCGGACAGGAATGCAATGGATTCTTGACAGGTCGCTGGGAAACGCAGAATGGTATGGACGGGGACCTCAGGAAAACTACCCTGACAGGAAAAGTGGTTATAAGATCGGTGTCTACAGATCAACTGTTGACGGAATGTATGAACCATACCTGATACCTCAGGATTATGGTCTGAGAACGGAGAACAGGTGGGTCAGGATGACAGACGACAACGGACTTGGACTGGAATTTTCGGGAAATAAGCTTTTTAATTTCAGCGCACAGCCTTATTCCACGGAAAATCTGACGAAAGCGGTTTATACTTACCAGCTTCAGCCGTCTGACGGCATAACTTTCAATTTCGATTATGCCACCAGCGGAGTCGGCTGCACTGCGTTATCGGTATTTCCGGAATATCAGGTAATGCCACAAAGGTTCGACTTTAAAGTAACAATTAAGCCTTTAAGATGAAGGTTCAACGGTTCGATGGTTTGAAGGTTCGACGGTTGAACGTTCTGATAAACAAACGATCGAGCGATCAATCAATCAATCAATCAAACAAACAAACAATCAATCAAAAAATCAATTAAAATAAATTCGTAATGGAAACAATTATTTCAAAAAGTCGTGAAGTTCTAGGTAAGGAAGCAGCTGTTAAAGGTGCAGATCTGATCCGTGAAGCAATTAAAAAGAGGGGTGAAGCGAACATTATTGTAGCAACAGGCGCCTCACAATTTGACATGCTGAGAGTGCTTGTCAGGGAAGATGTTGACTGGTCGGTTGTAACAGCATTTCATCTCGATGAGTATATTGGCCTTCCGATAACCCATCCGGCATCTTTCAGGAAATATCTAAAGGAAAGGTTTGCCGATATAGTTAAACCGAAGGAGTTCGTTTATGTTAATGGTGAGACTGATCCTGTTCAGGAATGCAAAAGGCTCGGCGATCTGATAAGGAAACTGATTATTGATGTTGCATTTGTCGGTATCGGTGAGAACGGGCATCTGGCCTTTAATGATCCACCTGCTGATTTTGAAACGGAGGAGCCTTATATAATAGTCAACCTGGATGAAGCCTGCCGTCGCCAGCAGCTTGGGGAAGGCTGGTTCCCGACATTTGATGATGTGCCAAAACAGGCTATAAGCATGTCGATAAAGCAGATAATGAAATCAAAGGCAATAATCTGCACGGTTCCTGACCTCCGTAAAGCCGATGCAGTTAAAAAAACAATCAAGGAACCTGTTTCACCACTTGTTCCGGCTACTATTATGAGAAATCATTCAGATGCCTGGCTATTTCTGGATTACGATTCGGCTTCGTTGTTGTAGAAGAAGTCTGAAGACGGAAGCCTGGCATAGCCTTCAACCACCCCGGCCGGGAAAGCAGATTTGTAAACATTTCAAAATCAGCAATCCCGGCCACCCCTCCTTCAAAAGGAGGGGAAACTTAGAATTCTTTATAATAATTCAAAAATATGAAAAACAAAATAATCACATTTGGAGAAATAATGCTCAGGCTTGCTACTCCTGAGCATCAGAGGTTCTCACAGGTAACATCCTTCTGTGCTTCTTACGGAGGAGGTGAAGCCAATGTAGCCGTATCACTGGCCAATTACGGGCTGGAAACAGATTATGTGACAAGACTTCCTTCGAACGATCTGGGAAAAGCAGTGGTAATGGAATTGAAAAAGCACAGTGTCGGTACCGGAAAGATCATTTTCGGAGGAGAAAGGCTTGGTATTTATTATCTCGAAACAGGAGCTGTGTCACGACCCAGCAAAGTAGTTTATGACCGGGCACACTCATCCATATCTGAAATAAAACCGGGGATGATCAACTGGGAAGATGTTTTCGGTGATGCCACATGGTTTCATTGGACAGGTATTACTCCCGCCATATCCCAGGGAGCTGCTGAAGTATGTCTTGAGGCAGTGAAAGCAGCAAAGAAAAAAGGATTAACAGTATCATGTGATCTTAATTTCAGGAAGAATCTCTGGAAATGGGGTAAGACGGCCGGGGAAATTATGCCCGGACTTGTGGAGTATTGTGATGTGATCCTTGGCAATGAGGAGGATGCGGAGAAAGTCTTTGATATAAAGCCTGATAAAGGCGATGTTTCAACCGGAAAGGTTGAAAGCTCCGAATATGAGTCAGTATGTAAAAAGCTGAAAGCCAGGTTCCCGCAAGCCAAAAAGATAATTATTACCCTCAGAGGATCGGTAAGTGCTGATCATAATTCATGGTCGGGAATACTGTTTGACGGTGAGAAATTCTATACTGCACCTGTATATCAGATCACCCATATTGTAGACAGGGTAGGAGGGGGCGACTCCTTTATGGGAGGATTGATTTATGGCCTGATAACATATTCGGGAGACGACCAGAAAGCATTGAATTTCGCCGTTGCCGCTTCATGCCTGAAGCATACTATTCATGGCGATTTCAACCTTGTCACCGTGGCCGAGGTTGAGCAGTTGATGAAAGGTGATGCTTCGGGAAGGGTTGTCAGGTAGGGGCACAGGTTGCTGGTTCCAGGTTTCAGGTTCCAGGTTTCAGGTTTCAGGTTCAGGGTTTCAGGTTCAAGGTTCCGGGTTAGTTTACCAACAAGCAACAAGCAACTTATTCAATTACAAAACCTGACCCTTGTGTCCGCAACCGCTTTGCCTCCTGTAACAGGAGCAGGGTGGACTTTCTTCAGCAGAGCTTTCATCTTTCTGACAGTACCGGCATAGGATGGATCTCCTGCAAGGTTTTTAAGTTCATGGGGATCTGCTATCTCATCATAGAGTTCGGATCCCTCTTCCCCGAATCCCCATTCGGTATAGCGCCACTTTTCCGTCCGGACACTATGTCCAGGGACAGCACCTCTCTGAACCTGAGTGTAAGCAGGATGTTTCCATCCCGCTTTCGGGTTATTGAGGAGCCGGACAAGGCTGTTACCTTCCATATCCGGAGGAGCTGTCAGGCCGGTAATTTCTGCCAGGGTGGGATAGAGGTCAACCAGTTCAACAGTCCTGCGGCAGGTTTGTCCCGCTTTTTTTGAATCCGGGACAGAAATTATTAATGGCACTCTGGCCGACTCCTCGAAGCAGCTTTGTTTGAACCACAGGCCATGTTCGCCGAGGTGATAGCCATGGTCGCTCCAGAAAACAATTATTGTATTGTCTCTGAGTCCCAGCGAGTCGACAGCATCGAGCAATTTTCCTATCTGGGCATCCACAAAGGATATGGCAGCATAATATGCAAGAACACACTCAAGAGCCTGATCAGAAGTAATTCCAAAATACGGCCATGGATTGGTTGATGCAAGCGCCAGCTTCGGATATTGCCCCGGAGTTTCCCCGGATATTTCAGGCAGTTTCATCTGCTCAGGTTTGTAAAGATCGAAATACTTTGAAGGTGTGATCCAGGGACAATGAGGTTTATAAAAGCCTGCAGCAATAAAAAAAGGTTCATTTTTATATCTCTCCATCAAGGCGATTGCCTCTGAGGCTACTTTCCCATCGGTGTGTTCGGGATCATTCCCGTCCTTATCGGACAGGTAAGCCATCGCAGATCCCAATCCCCTTTTGGGAGTATAGTTTATAACATCTAATTCGAGAGCTGTCTTGTCCCGGCCGGCCGGATTGATCCTCTCAGTCCACGAGACACGGTCATCCAGACCATTTGTACCGATATCTCCCGGATTACCGTAATGATACATTTTGCCGACCCGTGCGACATAATACCCGTTGTTCCTGAACAACTGTGGCAGGGTTGTTATATCGGGAAGATCCTGTCGGAAATGGTAAGTCAGGTCAAAAACCCTTGTTTTGTCAGGTCTGTAGCCGGTCAGGATTGAGCTCCTGCTTGGGCTGCTCAGCGGGAACTGGCAATAGGCATTTGCGAATGTGATCCCCTGTGATGCGAGTCTGTCAATATTTGGTGATTTAACAACCGGATGACCGTAACATCCCAGATCATTATTCATATCGTCAACAGCGATAAAAAGGATATTCATTTTTTTATCCTGAGAATACACCGGAGGCAGCGCTGATGTAAAAACAAGAGGAGCCACAGCAAGTTTAAGTAAGGAACTATTCATCCGGAATTAATTTATTTTTCCACACTAAGATAAGAATATTGAATAATTTATATGGTAACGATCTGCATTATGTTATTTTCAGGTTTTTCTTGAATATCCTCAGATGATAATTGTTACTTTTAGTTTGAAATTGAGTGTATTTCCGGCCATCATCCGGAAATGATAATATCGGCGCTGATAATTATATTATGTGACCGAAGTGGCGGGAGCATAATCTGAAGTGAAGTAAACTCAATTCCCCGGCAGGCTATTCAGTATATAGGTCAGCTATTTACTGACGAAAAGTTATACTGATATTGATTTGTGGCTTTACCCGTGTAAGGTAGCAGACAGTCGCCGGCAATTTTGAACATCTGGCATTTTTTAATAATTTCTGGCGGTATCAGATATATCCTACAGTATACAATAACTACGGAATCGTTCGGCGGTATGTTTTGTTTGCGTGCCCGACGATAGGAGGGCTGGCGTGGTTTTTGCCATCGCAGCGCAGCAGAAATGTTTCTTTTCGTATTTCGAGTTATCGCGCCGCTGCAGAAAACTATCTGGAAATTACAAAGTTCTCTATTTATACATCGTGTTCTAGGTGGCGAGCAAAAACCATGACAAGCAAATGAAATATACCGTCCTGTTATAGCCAGTGCTTTATTTTGATTATTAGATTATTAGAAAATTGCAAATGCAACAACTTAAAAATATTCATTTCTGAATTCGTCGACAGTCAATACTTCAGCAAATGGATTTTGGAGACCCCTGATTATTATACTCCTAGATTGTTGAATTAATTGATCATTGAAAATGAAAACATATTTATTATAAACAGAAATACCGCTTCCAAAAAGTAATAGTTTTGAATCTTTGATCTTGTCTTTATAATCTCCGGTCTTTATGCTCCTGATCCCATTAACATTTAGTTTAAAATCTACTAAAAGAGTCTGCGGATTAGTCCTTTGAGTATCATTTAATCCGACTACCATATCCATAGATTTTAATCTGGTAATTTCTATTTGCCCACAATTTTTTTTTACCTTATCTAGGTTTAAGGCGATTTCACCATTGAAACTTTGTTGAGTTCCGCCCTCATCTATAATTATCTGGTTTATATTCTCGAGGTGCTGAGGGTATACAACGGATAGGGGATGATGGATTGTTATATCTCTATCGTATTTCATTCTAGATTAATCTGTTGCACCTAATAAATTAATTCTGTCGATTGCAGAATTAAAGGATTTGAAAATTGATTCAATGTCGGTTTCAACGTGTTTATAATCGAACATGAACTTGTCGCTTTCTTTAGCTAGGTAGAAATTTACAGAGCCTGTCTCTCCTAATTCTTTCTTCGAAATATACTTCAATGCCATTACCATGTCTGGATTATGGCTAGCTATGAAAAAATTTACATTTAGTTCCTTATGTAGTAAAACGATTAACCGAGCATATTGAACAATCCAATCCGGGTGCAAATGCGTTTCTGGTTCATCGATTATTAACAACGTTTTATTATCAAGAAATCCATTATTATAAAGAATCTGTAGAATACTAAAGGATTTTAAGCCTGTTGCACAGCTGAAAAGGTCATTTGAAAAACCATCGTTTCTATCATAAACAAAAGTTTCAGTTTTTGAATCATATTTGGATTCTCCTTGGATAATCTCGTCTTTTAGAATTTTACTAATAGTCTCAATTTTCTGTAAATTTTCATCCTTGTTTTTAAGAAGTAAATCTAGATCTGCCCAGTGCTTGACATTAGTCATTTCAATGTTCTCAATACCAAGAGTCATTGGAGTGTCAATATAAGCAACTTTGTTAATGGTTAGAAAATTTGAAAGTCTCTTTTCTGACCTTTTTGTTATTAATGCTCCTAATTCTTCGATATTAAAATTATTCACTTTTACTTCATCAGAGAAATAATCTAGGACTATTCTATCCAATACATTAAGAGGTCTATTCTCGATGTCTAAATAAGCTTTACTGAATTTGCTTTTAACGTTTTCTTTGAGCCGATTTAATAACTCAGGAAGCTCAATGTTTTCCAATTCTTTGTCCTTACCAAAAAATTCTCCTTTTAAAAAGCGTTCCAAGCGGTATAATCGAGTCTTATATCGTTTACCTTCTTTAAAATTATCTGAAAGATTTTCGAAGGAAGCAATAAAATAATCTATAGCAGATAAAATCTTGATCTCTTGTTCTCTTAACTCTGTATTTCTGTTGAGATAAAATAATCTGTGAAATCTGTATCTGACATCAGGAGTTTTTTTCTCGGATTTTATTTTATTTTCAGGATTCTCCTTTGTAAAGAATTCAACTTCTCGAGAAAGCTCATCAAGGAAGTATCTAGTATCTCTTAGTTGAGCAATTAAATTGTCAGTTACTATTTTATCAAATTCTACTGTAGTTTTGATGGTGCTATATAGAAGTTTTGATATGGTACTTTTACCACATCCATTAATTCCTGCGACAACTGTAATCCCATTCAAAACGATCTCGGCTGATTTGATAGCCCTAAAATCTTTGATCTTAATTTTAAGTTTTGGAATTTCCAACATTACACTTCAATTAGAAATAGTGAATAGAACTAAATCACAAATGTATTATAAATATTGCGAATAATTTCTCTGTCATATTATCAATAAATGCAAGAATATTCTCAGGACGACTCAGCATTGGCTATAACAGGTCGGTATATGTCATTGGCTTCTTCGCACCGCGATCCCGATAGCTATCGGGATTCTGGCTAAAGAAGACCGCTAAGTGGTCGGCGGTGCGGCCCGCCCCAGCTCCCGCCGGAGACTCCCTCCTGGTGTCACGGTTTTTGCCAACGCGAGAATATACAAATAACATCATAATCTTTCATCGCACCACGAGTGCAAAAACATCCCGACCTCACTTCGATCGGTGCGGGGCACTGCGCGCCACCGCGACTCTGCGCCAACGCCACATACCGCCGAACGTTAGGGTCGCATTGTCCGCCCTTTTAGCTTACAAGGTTTATTTGCCTGGTTCTTGTTAATATCGGACATCATGAAAGCTTATAAAACACGAGAAAAATAAAAGGGCTTACGCTCGGCCATCGCTCACGGCCTTGCATATAGCCTTCCCGGTTTTGCAGTAAGGCAATATGCAAAACCGGCCGATGAAGGCTATCTGCAAGTGCCTCCCACGCTACTCGCTCTAACAACGACGCCCTAACAAGTCGGTAAATGCCATGCGGTAATTTAAACAAAAAGAAAAAATTGTATTTTTAACAAAACCATCAAATAAAAACAAACATATCTTATTAAGCCGCACGGCATTTACCGCAGAACGTTAGGTAACATATTGATGACACATCAATTCAAGCTTTAAATAAACTCAAAGAGATAGCTTTTGCCTATCGATCATAAAGCATGATCCGAATAAAAAACAAAAAAGAAAAAATCGAGTTATTCCTATTTATTCTTGGAGTAATTGGGATTATCGTCTTTAAAGTTTTTGACAATAAATCAAATAGAGAAATATTTCAGAACCAAGGATATGCAATTGGAGTCTTGACTCAGTTAGATAAAAGTAAAGCATATGTCAGTTGGGTACCCAACGCAAAACAACTGACAATAAAAACTCCAACAGTTACATTTACATATTATGTCAACGACAGTACATTTATTGGTAATTATGGATCTGACACATATCCCATTAATGAGAATTTAGCTATTACTGGTAAAAAATACTTAGTAGTTTACAACAAAAAGAAACCTCATGATGGCAGGATCTTACTTAATTATCCAATAAGGGATAGTTTGGAATTTAAAAATACAATAAGAGCTTTTACATTAAATCCAGAAAGATTCAATATCAAATGAAAATAAAGTACGTTACCTAACAAGCGGTATATGTAATTGCCTTCGTCAGCCCGGTGAAAGGATAAAAGGCAACAAACAACTTTCAGGTCGGGCTGCCGGCCAACACACAGGCTGTCATGGTTTTTGCAGGTCATCAAGAAATATTATCTTGAAACCAATTT
>Ga0208040_1003317_pt1 | contig 13176 bp, 10 predicted proteins | sample AD_UKC083_MetaG_FD_184431 | JGI IMG/M metagenome (GOLD analysis project Ga0208040, IMG submission 184431) | Active sludge microbial communities of municipal wastewater-treating anaerobic digesters from USA - AD_UKC083_MetaG (SPAdes) (version 2) | ecosystem: Engineered > Bioreactor > Anaerobic >...
TGAATGTATCAAGAGAGGGTGCAGAGATGTATTGTCAGTGGCTTACCAAAAAATATGAAGAAGAGAACGGACCACAGAAATGCGCATTCCGTCTGCCGCAGCGCGAAGAATGGATCTGGGCAGCACGTGGTGGTCTCAAACTGGCTCCCTATCCCTGGGGCGGACCTTACCTGCGCAATGCAAAAGGGTGCTATCTCTGCAATTTCAGAACACTGAATGAAAGACATATCACCTATAACTACGAAAAACAGCAATACGAGCTGGTTACAGAAGCTGCTGAAAGTTTTTCCGAAGATGGCGCATTCCAGACAATCATCACCGGACATTATGCTCCGAACGATTATGGTCTGTATGACATGTCGGGCAATGCTGCTGAAATGGTCGCTCAGAGCGGCATTGTGGTGGGTGGTTCATGGATGTCGCCTGGTGCCGATGTGCGCATCGAAAGTGTGGCGCCTTACACCGGACCCGCACCAACTGTCGGTTTCAGACCAGTGATGACGTATCTGGGAGAATAGTTTTAAAAACCTAAAAAACAATCGCGCGGATTTGCCAACTGTGCGATTGTTTTATATCTGTCACGGATTTCAAATCCGCGCCAGATATTAAGCAGATTATTAACTTTGAAACAAAAAATCATGAGTCGAGTATTATCTTTTGTTTTTTCTTTGATTGCTGCAACGGCAATGTTTGCGCAAACTTCCGCCGATTTCACTTTCGAAAATTCGCCGACCGGCAATGCACTTCCGGAAAAGAGTTTTATGTGGGGCAGCAATTATTCCTGCACCATTCAGAGCACCATAAAACACGAAGGCAACAACGCACTGGAAATCGTCCGCAATGCCGATGCCGCCAAAGATGATTTCGGATGCTTTGTGTTTGCCATTCCTGTCAGTTTCACCGGAAAAACAGCTCAGTTCAAGGCATTCATGAAAACCGAAAATGTTGATAATGGCATCGCATCGCTCTTCGTGCGGATCGACGGCAGCAGCAGCAATTATTATTTCACCAACAGTGTTTCGAATTTATATGGAACCAATGACTGGTATCAGTTCAATACGCCGCAGTTTTCGCTTGGAAAAGGGGCTGAAACTATATATGTCGGTGTTATATTAAACGGCAGCGGATCGCTCTGGGCTGATGATTTTCAACTGCTTGTTGATGGAAAGGATTATCTGAAAGCGCCTAAAATAAAAGGCACGGAATATAAGGCAGATCAGGACACCGCGTTTTCAAAATCAAGCGGAATTGATATTGAATTTACAAACCGCGTACAGGTTAACAATCTCGCTTTGCTCTGCAAAGTCTGGGGTTTTCTGAAATATTACCATCCCGTTATTGCTGCCGGAAACTACAACTGGGACAACGAATTGTTCCGTTTCCTTCCTGCCTATCTGCCCATTGCAGATCAAAAACAACGCAATGATTCCCTGCTGGCCTGGGTGAACAAACTGGGCCCTGTGAGCGGCAAGGGAAACAAAATGAAAATCAGAAAGAACACAAAACTAACGCCCGAACTCAGTTGGATTACCGACACAACAACGCTTGGGGCTAATCTCAGTGCGGCTCTCGTGAAAATCAGAAATTCGAAACGTGGAGAATTACAATATTACATTTCATTAAATAAAAATGTCGGCAACCCGTCATTTGATCATGAACGCAGTTACAGAACCATCAGCTGGAACGACGATGGATTCAGACTTCTGACCGTATTCAGATATTATAATATGATTGAATATTTCTTTCCGAACCGGCATCTGATTGGTGAAGACTGGCACAACATTCCGAATGAATTCATTCAGAAAATTCTTTCAGCCAAAGACGAAGTGGAAACACAAACCGTCATTCTGGAAATGATCACGCGCATCAACGATACACACGCATATCCCAGATTCGGTCAGGAATTCAGCAATGAATTCTATGGAAGAAATTATGCAAATTACAAGCTGACATTTATTGAAAACAAGGCCGTTGTAAGTGGATATCTGAACGAGTCGATGGTGAAAGATGATGATCTGCAGATTGGTGATATCATCATTGACATCAAGGGAGAAACTGTACAGCAAAAAGTTGATCGCCTGAAAAAATATGTTCCCGCCTCGAACGAAGCTGCACGACTGCGCATCATTGCCGGCTATCTGCTTCGATCAAATGACAGGGGAATTACAGTCACCTATGTCCGTGATGGAAAGACCGCTTCGAAAAGTCTGCCTTGTCATACGCCAGAGGCGATATTCGCCAAAACCAATTCCGGAGCCGAAAGTGCAACACCTACCTGGCGTTTTCTGACACCCGAAATCGGATATATTTTTCTGGGAACGGCAACAAATCAAGAGCTCTCAAAAATGATGGGCGAGCTGCGTCTGACCAAAGGAATTGTGATTGATATACGCTGCTATCCGAACGACTTTATGGTGTTTACACTGAGTCAGTATTTCAATCTCAAGAAGACCCCTTTTGTAAAATTCTCAAATGGAAGCATTCAGAACCCGGGCATGTTCACCTTCGCAAAACCGCTCTCAGTGCCGGGAATGAAAAGCGCATACAATGGCAAAGTTGTCATTCTGGTGAATGAACAAACACAAAGCAGTGCCGAATATCATACCATGGCATTCCGTGCATCGCAGATTGCCACAGTTGTTGGAAGCACCACTGCCGGTGCCGACGGCAACATCAGTCCGATAACGCTGCCGGGTGGAATCGTAACAAACATCTCGGGCATTGGCGTGTATTATCCCGATGGAAAGGAAACACAGCGCGTGGGCATTGTACCCGATGTGGTTGTAAACCCCACCCTGCGCGGTTTTATAGAAGGCCGCGACGAAGTGCTTGAAAAAGCCGTGCAGATTATTGAAGGGAAATAAATTGAAGCAATCCAACATTCCATAGTTCAAAGCGAAGCGGAGAACATGGAATAGTTGGTAAGAGATCTAAGCATCCGACTCTTCCAGGTCCTCCATTGCATTACGGACTCTGGAAGGTCGGTTGAATTGTGAATTTCTTTACTATTGAGGCATTCCCGACAGTTTTTAAATTAAAGAATACGCCTGACAAATTACACAAAATATTTTATTACCTTGCATGAAAAATTATCCATGAAGAAAATTATATTTTCTTTTTTGCTTTGCATGCTGTTTTTCACAGCGGCCAGAGCACAGTCGGTAAACGGAATCGTACTGGCCGACACCGCCAACTACAAAGTCATTCAGGTCTTCGGAGGACACTACCAGCGCGGATTTGCGTATGGTTATCTGTGCGCTGACAATATAATGGATATCTGGGAAAACTACATTCAGCCGAGCTATGGTATGTACATGCCTTTTGCGGAGGCCATTGTCGGAAACCCGGCCACATTCAGTGTCGATTCAGAATATGTCATTGAAGCACGTGGAATCATAGATGGTGTGGCCTATGCCGGCTACGACACAACAGGACTCAGTTATCTCGATCTTTTTGTGGTGAATTTCATGACCGATCTCGAAGGTTTTATGACGGTTAAGGAATTTCCCGAAACACAACAATGTTCCAGTCTTATGAACTGGGGCGCCGCCACACAGGGAACCGACCTCAACGGCAAAGCCGTCATCTCGCATTTTCTCGATGCCATTTCGCTCAATCAGGTCATTACCCGCAATCAGGTCGTCGTTGTGCATTTTCCAACCGAAGCCGATGAACAACCCTGGCTCATGACCGGTACTGCAGGCCAGATGGTGGCTTCGCAGGCACTCAACAACAACGGACTTGTATTATTTCTGAATACCGTCAATGGTTTTACCGCGCAGCAAAACAAAGGGTATGAACCCATGACGCTCACGCTGCGGAAAGCGGTCGAAAAAAACGATTTCAACGGCGACGGCCAGACAAATGTCAATGACGTGAAAGCAGCCATTGATGCCAATACCAACGGGTACGCCAGAGGTTTTATCGTATCTGCCATTGCGCCTTCAACAGCAGGCAACGACACGCTGATTTCAATGGTGGCCGAATGCGCTCCGGCTGTTCCATACATCACCTACCGCAACATCAATGATGTCGATTCGGTTGACGGAACCAATCTTTACGCCGCCAACAATTTCATAAAGCGCAACAACGCGCAGGATTACTGCAGCCGTTATATAAACGTAAAAGACTCCATCAATCATTATTTCAACGGCGTGAATATCGGCTCTGTTGACAATAAGGAAATCATGTACACACAATCGACGCAGAGCTCATGCCTGCAGTTCATTCAGGTGATACCCGAAAACGGCATCTTCACCATGTCGGTGGCCAATAACACCAGCCCGGCCTACACACAAACACCGGCCACACTCAGTTACGGCTACCTTTTCAATTATGCAGGCATTAAGGATCTGGCAATAAACAACAATATTTATGTTTATCCGAATCCGGCTTCAGATCTTATTTACATGGATGTCGCACCAGAAGAAAATTATTCATATTACATTTCCGATTTATCGGGAAAAATCATTTCGGGCGGACAACTCAGGCATCAGAACAGCATCTGCATCAGTGCGCTGCCAGCAGGTTTATATTTCATTCAACTTGTTTCGTCTGAAAAAATGCTGACCGGAAAATTTTTGAAACAATGAAATCAATAAAAATTGTTTTCGTTTTTGCTTTACTGAATACCGCATATTTACTGACCTCGGCACAGAATCCGGTCATCAGTAAAGGGAAAGATCATATTACTTTTAAAGTCAATGAAGTTGAATACAGCAAAACTCCATTCGAAAAAGTCCCGTATCGGGAAGCGCTGGAACACAGATTTGAAGCGACTATTGAAGGAATGCCCTTGCAACTGACCAACGATAGTTTAATTCCAACAGGAATGCACGGATTTGTTTCAGCCGTTCATATTGCCTATGCAAAACACTATCCGCTCGTCATCAGTCCCGACATGATCTGGCTGCTCATTTGCCAGGGTGCTTCGGCTCATATAAATGCGCATTCTGACAGTTTGAGACCGATGCTTGTAAATCATACCGGAAAAGTCAAGCTTCAGTTTTCGCGACCAAAATTTAAAAAAGGCAATTTCAACAATAACTGGGAAAGTGTTTTCTCCGAAATCAGTGACTCAATGAAAGGGTATCTTAAAGCTGATGTTTATAATCAGTTTATTCATTCGTTTTCCACTACAGGTCCCGTAGAAAAATCAGCTTTCGAAATTGCCTTTCTTGAAAGCATGAAATCCTATTTTGAGATAGATCTGAATATTGCCTGTGGAATACCAGAAATAACTCTTGAAGGAACTCCGGATGACTGGAAATGGATTAGAGAAAACACCGCCTTTCTTAATCAATTCGGGCTCGAAGATTGGGTAAATGCTATGAATCCTGTGTTGGATCAATTTGTCAAAGCTTCGGAAGGAGCAATTGATCCTGTTTTCTGGAAATCATTCTATTTCTGGGAAAGTGGTTGCGGCACACGTATCAATGGCTGGGTTTGTGTTTTCTTTCCATATAACAATGAAGGAGTTTATCAAAAGAAAATGATGCAGGCTGAACCGGATAAGAGATCCTTGGCTCCATTCAGCCTCCCTTCGGGAATATCAAAGGTTCCATTTAATATGATTTCATATTCGGATACTTTTAAGATGGAGTTTGTTTCCGGCTTTATAGGCGTCAGACAAAACGAAATACATCTTGCTGTAAGACCCGAAATATCTTATGCAATCAGAGAACAGCCTCCTACAAACAACACCTACGCTTCTGACTCGGAGGAAAACAAAGTAACAAAGATAGATTATCATGCCTTGGATAAACTTTTCAATACTATTCTTGACACTTTAAATCCTGATGGCATCCTGACGAGCATTCTAAATGATTTTGCTTTAGATGCCAGATATTTCAATGGCAAACCAACCACTAATGATTATTCAGAACTCTCCAACTATGATGTCCAACCTCCCCTGGCTTTTCTTGACTCCGGGCTGAATCTTATTGAAAACATTGACAGCTTGTCTTCTTATGTAAATAAAAGGCTTGACGGAAAAATCAGCAACAAAGAAGTAGAAATAAGTTTTTTCATTAGCCGGTTCGGAACAATTTCTGACTTGCATGTAATACATAATGACGACCCTGATTACAAGGAAATAATGAGTATCCTGAAAGGAATACGCGTAGTATCTCCGGCAACAATTAATGGATTTCCCATTTATACGATAATATATACAACCTTGATGATCAAATGATCAACTATCTGCTCCGCATATTGATAAAACAAAAACTGCTCATTGGCGCGCTGTGGCTCATGCTGCGCGGTCATTCCGCTGAATGCCAGGTCGACACATCGCAAAGCGTTCAGATGTGTTATATTCTTATCCCGGTTTCTCATGTATTTCAATCATTTGATCCTTCAATTAAGGGAAAAGTAAGTCATGACTGGCAGCAAAAGGCAGGCGGGATGTCGTTGTTAATCAACAGAGGCTGGATTTCGGCGGGAATCGAAACGCAGCTGTTTTATCCCGGTTATGATTTCAGTGCCGGTCCGGCCATCAGAGTTTATCATAGAAATCCGCTGCTGAGTACTCCTTTTTTCCTTGTTGCAGATCTGAATTTTCTTAAAGGCATTTCAAAATACAGCAGCAACGAAGCAAATGTTTCTCTTGGGCTGTTGCTGTTGGATGATAAAAAACCTATCGGCGTTGATTTTTTTGGAAATTACAATGTCAACATCACGGCCGGCTGGGAAACAAATTTTTTTATTGGAATGAAAGTCCATTATTACATCCATAAAAAATAACTCCGGAGATGAAAAAAATCGCGCACCATATCATCCATATAAAACTCCTCATCGGGTTGTTGTGGCTGATGCTGCGTGCAAACAGTGTCAGAGCGCAAGAATTGCGTCTGCCTGGAGGGATGAGATGCTATAAACCTATACAATATCCCAAAACAGAAATATTTTTATTGAACGATGCTGATATTTCAATTTCTGAGAAAGCAAACACCATTCATCTTGATCATTTTTCGACATCGGTGCAATGGGGACACAATTTTCGGAAAATGACATATGGAGCCGAACTGGAACTATTCAGAAAAAACGAAAAACCATTGATCGGGCCATATATCAGGGTTTTCCCATTCGACAAATCACGGCCCGCCATCTCCTGCATGCTTGAATTAAAATATCTGATATCAACCGAAAAACATTTTGGATCCGATGCTCTAAGTATTTCAACCGGATTTATTTTAAGCAATCATGGTTTTGATACTGGCATACTTGGACTGCCTCTGGGGATTGAATTGTACGAAAGCATGACAACCGATCTTACCGAGCCTTCCGGTGTTGCTTTTTATACGGGAATACGGGTTCATTACTATATAACCGGACTGTAACAATCCTTTATTTAATGAATAAAACACCAGTCTTTATATTCCGTTTCCTGATCAGACAAAAACTCTTTATTGGGTTGCTTTGGCTTTTCCTGCGCGGTAGTTGTGCAGATGGTCAGAATCTTTATGGCAGGGGCTTTGTGACATGTTATATACGACCACATCGCGACAAAATATTCAGTCACCTCGATTTATCTGCTGATTTTCAAGTTTCAAATCAACAGGAAAAGCAATTAATTCCAGGGCTGGAGATTGGCAGAAATTGCAGATATATTACTCCGGGTTTGTCAGTTAACTATTTTACACCAGAGAATTCAATGTTTACCGGGCCCTATTTACGTGTATTTTCTCCAGATATTCCCCTTGACACACTGTCAGTTCATGCCTGCCGTTACCGAATGAATGTATTTGTTGAATGCAAATACGAATTTGCGGTCAATAGTACATCGAACAATCATGGTTATTTTCTATCCGCAGGATTAATCTTTTTTCGTCTGGAACATTTTCATTCCTATGGAAAGTTTGGATTTGAACTTTATGAATCTTATTCAAATATATCCGGTAATTCAGGTGAACACTTTTTCTCTACCGGAATTCGCGTTCACTATTACATTACTCGTTAACCTTATATCCAAATTTTTAAAGATAATATTAATCAGACAAAAACTCCTCATTGGGTTGTTGTGGCTCATGTTTCGCGGAGACGGATTAAACGCCCAAAGCCTGACCAGGCCAGCACATCTGATGTGTTACAGATGTCAGCCGCAGCATCCGTTTTTACACAGGCGTGATATTTCGCTGGCACAAAGTTTTAAAAACACGCATTTTTCAGATCAGATTACATCGTTTTCGTTTGGGCTGAACAATAATAATTTCACTTTCGGACTCACGCTGAAAGAAAACAACACAAACGGTGATTTCTTCGCAGGCCCCACTATCAGATGGTTTCCGGTGACCTTCATCACAGATTCGACCGGTGTAATTTCAGATTATCCGAATAAATGGACATTCTTTACCGAAGCAGATTATACATTTGGAATTAATGCTGATCAGGAAAAAAATCTTGCTTCCCTGTCAGCGGGAATCATTTTCAGTTTTCGCAACAGAGTGGGCATCGAATTTTTTGAATCTGCATTCTATTCCTTTGAGTCTTCCAAAACCGGCTTCTATTCAGGCATTCGAATTCATTACTATACAAGAGGCCGCTAATTTCGCACCAAGATGAAAAAATTCGCACATCATATCATCCGAATTAAACTCTTCATTGGGTTGATTTGGCTCATGCTGCGCGGAAACAGTGCCGAAGCACAGGCAGTGCACCGGCGCGCCATGTGCTATAGAATCAGCTCAAATGCAACAATCAATCTGCAGGCCGATGCATCGCTTTCTCATCAGATCGATTTCAATGATCCGAAATCACAAATAACAACTTTTCAGTTCGGCGATAATTTTTTGTGGGAGACTCATGGTTTTGCAGCAGATTTTTCAGAAAAGGAAAAGCATTGGCGTATGGGCGGCTTCCTGCGCCTGTTTCCGTATGACGGAGAAAGAATTACGCTGATGACTGAATTCAAATACATGCTACCCATCCAGAAAAATCAGGGCATTGAATCATTCTCGCTGAGCACCGGCATCATACTCAGCGATCATAATCTCTATGGCATAGAACTTTTCGAAACTATGGAAACCGATTTGTCCATGCCCTCCGGAGTCCGCTTTTACACAGGTGTTCGCGTGCACTACTATTTCGTTGAGCGTCTTTGGAGACGCACGCGGTTAAATAAATAGGTTCTACGAATTTTTGCGTGAAGCAGCTATTAAAAAAAGATGCTGCATTCTTTTGCACGATATTGTTTTCTGCTGAAACTGACGTAAGGAATTTCACCAGACCTGCAGCGCAGGTCAAACAATAATAGCCCGGCGGCTTGTCACTTTTTACGTGAAGCCGGGTAAAGGATAAAATTCAATCGACCTCGGAGAGGTCAAATGAAGAATAATCCTGGAAATGATGATTTCTCGAATACATATGTATTGGACCCTTACAGGGTCTTGCTTTTGTGCACTTTTCCATCCGGCTTTCGCCGGATGCTATTATTGTTTGACATCCTCCGGATGTCTGAAATTTTCTTCAATAAAACCGTCAGCGCAAACAAGGTCAGTTCGAAAACCACCACACAAAAACTCGTAAAGCCAATAAATAAAACATTCCGCTGTGCGTAGTATAAATTTTGCACAGCGAAACTATATCTCAAACCGCTTCCGGATCTCATCACCGTAAACCTGGCCGCTGATGAGCTTTGTGCGTGCCTTGTCATTCATCACAAACACAAAACGTCCTCTGAAATATTTCTGAATTTCCAGAATGTAATCGCTGTTGACTATCTCCGATTTTGAAATTCTTATAAACTTTTCCGGAAGCTTCTGCGAAAGCAAAGTGAGTGTCTGATCAGTAAAATAGGTCATTCCAGCAGTGTTAAAAAAGTTCACGTATTTGTCATTCGCTTCAAAATACACTACCTCTTCCAGCTTGACAGGTATGATTTTATTTCCAAGTTTATGTGTTATTGTTACCGGAACAGGTTTCTGAATCACCATGTTTTCTATAGTGCGATAAAGCTCTGGTAAAGCTGATGAATTAAGGCGTTCAAGCTTTTGCAATGTCATGTCAAGCCGATCTTTTTCGACCGGTTTCAATAAATAATCAACCGAAAAAGTATTGAAAGCTTCCATCGCATACGAATCATACGCCGTACAAAAAACAATGGCTGGCTTGTGATCAAGCCCGGTGAGCATTTCGAACACATTGGGGCCCGGCATCTGTATATCGAGAAACACCAGTTCGGGCATCAGCATTTCTATTTTCTTTCCTGCATCAAAACTGTCAGCAGCCTCATCAACAATTTCAAAGCGGTCATCATATTTCCCCAGCAGCCTTCGAAGGCGCTCGCGGGCAGGCTTTTCATCATCCACAATAAGTGTTTTCCATTTATTGAACATGTCTTCAACTATTTATTCAACGTAATTACAACTTTCTTTTCCGGCGAATTTACAAACTCAACGTCAAATGGCTCTTTATACAGCAGATTTAATTTTTCGTACACATTCTGCAGCCCATAACCATTCAGCAGCCCACCCGGAAATTCAGGTCCGTTATCAGCCACTTCAAAAACAATCTTTTCATTTTTTTCAAATATCCTGATTTCAATATTGCCTTGTCCGGCCAGTTTCGAAATACCATGTTTCACTGCGTTTTCGGCTAATGGCTGCAAAAGGAATTTCGGAACTTTAATTTGTCGGAGCGACGCCTGAACATCAATGCTGAAATTCATTTTATCTTCGAAGCGGATTTTTTCAATCTCCAGATATGTAGCTGTCATCTCTGCTTCATCGTTGATGCTTGCATACATGTCATCTTCCTTATTCAGATTATATCGGAAGAGTTTCGAAAGCGACAACGCCATTTTTTCCGTTTTATCGGCATTGCTGTGAGCCAGCGAAGCAATTGAATTGAGCGAATTATACAGAAAATGCGGATTGATGCGGGCCTGCAAAGCATTCAGATCAGACTTGAATTTCAGCTCTTTCTGTTTGCTCAGTTCCAGTTCCTTTTGCTGCAGCAATCCGGCAATCTTCTGCGACTGCAGACGAATATACATGCGGTACAGAACAATCAGAAACCCGACCAGCAACACCTGCCAGCTTATTTCCGACAAAGAAATCAGCTCCGGTGAAATGAAAAAATAAACCAGCTGATATGAAATAAAAAGCACAGTAAAAGATAATATTAAATTGAAAACAGCTGCCAGCCAGGTCTTTTTAATTCTCTTCAGAAGTGGTTCTGCAGCTGCAAACAAGAGAGTGCAAAACAAAGCAAACGGCAGGAAAAAATATTCCACAAAAAGCAACAAATCCGCTTCGTGATAATCGCCCGCGAGAAATTTATCGGATAATTGTATCAGGACTGCCAGTAAAGGAATCTGAGCCAGCAAAGCAGCTTCCAGAAGTTTTCCCAGCAGGCCGAAACGCCATTTTTTTAAACGTATATCAAATCCATAATATTTAAACAGCTCCGAAAACAGAAAGAAAAGGCAGATTGAAAGTACCAATGTAATAATGAAAACCTCTGTTTTGCTTTCAATCGGGTCACCATAGGTAATCATTTGCTTTACTTTGTATTCACCGCCTTCGGAATACAGCAGTTTCAGCAGGTTTTTATCAAGCGAAGACAGATCATTTGCACCATCGAAAATTGTACTGTCTTTTCCGATTATCATGTTTCTACCACGAAAATTTCCAAGAAGCTCAACAATGCTACGTCTGAGCACCTTTTCAGAATAATATGAATCATTTGGATTAACGTACATTACGAAGTACTGCCTGAAAGGGAAAAACAGATTATTACCTTGGGATATCAGTCCGGCACTGTTTCGTACAAATCCTTGTTTAATCAAAGCTGAATCAGAAAATGTCGTATCAAAAACAATTCGCAGTGTGGGCTGATAATCAGTAATTTTCACTTTAATTGTCTGCAGAATGCCATTTAATTCATTCGCCAGATCCGTTACTGTTTTCCGGTTGTTTTCGCTGGCAAGTCCCTCAATACGTATTCTCAAATCAGTTTTCATCAAGCCCAGATCGCTGCTGTTGCGAAGAAACCAAACTGTTTTCCTGACAAATTCATTTTCATAGCTGTCAATAATTCTGAAAGACACTTGATGGCGCAATACATTTATTGATCCATCCGGTGCTTTCAGCATTATCTTTTCAATCCATAATGTGCCATTATCAAACCTGATGTTTTTAGTAATTAAGTCTTTTGGAAAACTTGTTGTTTTCATAAAAAGATCAACAAGATCCCCATTGTTATTCACATATGTGACAACGGCAGAAACAAATTTGAAATTTCCATAAGTTTGATCTACAATCAAACTATCTGAATTTTTCAGGTCTTCCATCGTAATAACCCCGTACCATCTTCGTGAATCACCACTTAAAAACACATCCGGATCAGGAGCAGGAGAAACATCGAGTATGAAATATTGTTTGTTGACAATCAACCCCATGTTGTTCAACGTGGTGGGAGTCACCCTGTACCTGTTGCCACCCAGCTTTTCAATGATGCCGTCTGTCACGGCAATGTCAACCGGAACAGCTGGATCGGAGGTTTCAATTTTTATGACCGATGGCACATAATAATGCAGAAAATTATTGGCAATGCTCACCCTGATTCCGTTTCCGCTGTTGGTCACAATCCAGGTCGTATCACCAACTGCAGCTTCTGAGAAAAACGAACAAGCCAGAAAAGACAGAATTAAAAGAAGTCTTGTTTTCATAATGAATGATTTTGCTTTGTTGATGCAAAGTAAATCCGCCGTGAATGTACATAAAAACTATTTCTGACAAACATGCATTTTTTTGGAATGAAATGACACGACGCTGTTCGAAGTTATTCAACTTCGAACAATCCTTTATCTTTGCACAAACCTTTTCCACATGCCCCGCCTCTTTTTTCTTTTATCTTTTTCCTTTTATCTTTTGTCTTCCGCTTCAGCGCAGACCGACAGCGTCTGGTACAACAGCGTCATTGCATGGCAACAGGAAATGAACAGGGAATATGCGGATTCAGCCACGTCGCCGCTGACGCCCGAAGACCGGGCAGTGTTTAAAGGACTTCCGTTTTACCCACCCAATGCCGATTTCTGCGTGAGTGCCGTTCTGGAATTAACTCCCGACGCAGAGCCATTCATCATGAAAACCAGCGGCACAAAAACACCAACCTACCGTCAATACGGTGTTTTTCATTTTGAAATAAAGGGACAATCATTTTCTCTTCCCGCTT
>Ga0208040_1003321_pt1 | contig 13167 bp, 17 predicted proteins | sample AD_UKC083_MetaG_FD_184431 | JGI IMG/M metagenome (GOLD analysis project Ga0208040, IMG submission 184431) | Active sludge microbial communities of municipal wastewater-treating anaerobic digesters from USA - AD_UKC083_MetaG (SPAdes) (version 2) | ecosystem: Engineered > Bioreactor > Anaerobic >...
TATGCACATTGCCGACACTTTCAACAAAGTTTTCAACTTTTCAACATATGTCACATTGCACAACTTTCAACACTAAAGTTTGTGCAGTATTTTCTTGTTTTCTCAACTTTACGCCCTGTATAATAAAAGCGTAAACACCGAACAGGTGCTTACAACTCTTTCCAGATTGCAAGGCCGTTAACGGTCGACAGGGTTTTCCCGTTGGCGGCCGCTCCTCTTTCTGGGTTCAACGTGTGACCGCTACACGATAAAAAGAGTGGCTAACGTAACCAAATCTATATTTTAAGGAAGGTAAAAACCATGAAAAACGAAAAGACAAACACAAACACACAGGGCTTTGCGCTCGCAGAAATCGACGAAGACGCATTTAGTGTACAGGCAGCAGGCACAGGCGCAGCAGTCAGAGAGACAACCACAACAGAAACAAGCACACTGTTCAACGCCGTATCAGGCGGCAGCAATGCAGTAAAGGAACTTATCGGCAAGGACCCTGTTTCCGTTGTTGATATCGTCATTACCTCCGCTGACGTCAACGAAGTGAAGGACGACGAAACAAGTCCAATTATCAGTCGCCCCGTCGTTCACTTCTTCACCGCTGACGGTGAACATTATTCAACACTGTCTAACGGTGTTGTACGTACCACAAAGAACCTTCTTGCGTGCGGTCTTGTCCCCACAAAGGAAACACCAATCAAGATAAGATTTAAGGAAATCGAAACAAAGAAGGGCAAAGCACATATCTTTGAACTTGCGTAAATCAATATCAAGAATCTGTTTCACGTGATACATTCCCATTGTTTCACGTGAAACATTTTCACAATTACGAAAGAAGGTGTTACAATGGGCGATTTATCAGAACACTTTGTAAAGCGTGAATTTACCTGTAAATGCGGTAAAGTACATGAATTTACCATTGACAAAGAACTGATAGAAAAGCTTGAAAAGCTGCATAAACTGACAGCGGCACAGGCAATTAAGATTACAAGCGGTTATCGCTGCCCCGAATACAGTAAAAGCGTCGGTGGATATTTCAACGACGCTCACACAAAAGGCATTGCAGCAGATATTGTCATAGACGGCAAATACAACCGCCTGACAAGTGACGCCGTGGCAGAAGCTGCGGAGCGCTGCGGCTTTACGGGTATCGGTATCATAGATAATACCGCTGTGCACGTTGACGTCAGAAACAATGACAACTATGTAAACCCTCATTGGTTTGGTGACGAAAGAACAGGTAACGACAATATCAAAACATTTATCACAGGCCGTAAATTTGACGGCGAAGAAACAACCAAAGGTCACAAGCTTACTATAATGCTTGACGACGAAATTATTTCAGAGAGGATGATATAAAGTATGAAAATACTGAATAGCGCAAATGTTGCGTCTCTTATGAACATTATGCTTAAAAACGCAAGGGGTACAACAACCACCACAGACGGTGCAGAGAGTGACGGCCTTATCGTTGCGGAGGATTTATCGAACCTCGTTGACGGCGGCGTTGAACTTTCCAACACACTTACTGTTGAGAACTTCAAAAATGTTTTGACAGGTATGCTTAACGGCGTAGGCCGTATTCTGTACGAAAACGCAAAGCTTTCAAGCCCTTCTCGCTATGATCTCTTTGTAGATATCTCCGAATATCTTACTATTTTGGAAAAGGTGAGAATTTCGGCCATTGAGTTTGAACAGTCTTATATGTATGCTACAAGCGGCGGCAGCAGCTTTGAAGATATGTTCAACAATCACCCCCTTACCTTTACAGTTAAGGTATACAACACTATCGGCAACTATCGCACAAAGCCATTTACTATCAGCATGAAACAGCTTGCGGATAGTGCAAGAAAACCCGAAGATATTACAAAGCTTATCGGTGAGATTTACGCCGTAGTAGAAACAACCTACTACACCGCTATACGTGAAGCAGAAAAGCGTGTAATTATGAATCAGGCCGCAAATTGTTGTATGTACCGCAACGGCGTAAACTGTATTGATGTACTCGCAGCATATAAGACAGCAACAGGCACAGCGCTGACAAAGGAAACAATGAACACAAGTGACGATTTCAAGCGTTGGATGTACGGTTTTTGGCAGCATTATAAAATGCTTATGGGAGAAGCAAGCGGCAACTTCAACGCTGAACAGAATCTCATCAACACCGATAATGAAGATATGCGCAGCTTTATCCTTGAACCATTCTATACACCACTTCGCACAATTTCCGTGTATCAGGACGGCGCTAACTTCAAGGACGCTTTCGACGGCGTAAAGGTCATTCCATTCATTCAGAATATCAACGAACCACAGAAAATTTATATTGAACCATCTGAGGACGCCCCATCAAATGTCAATTGGATTATTATTTCTGATATCGTCGGTATGATCTGGGATAGAAGGGGTACACTGTTAACTGCAACGGATATCGAAGCAGGCAGTCAGCACAATGATTTCGACAAGTGGGACAATTACGTGTACAATTTTTCGGTGCGTGAAATGTGTGATAAGGGCAGCAACGCCATTCTTTTTGTAGCACACGACGCCAACGGCGAAGCAGCATACACAATTGATACAGACTAATAAAACAATAGGCCGCTGAAATATGCGGCCTGTTTTTGAAATGAAGGTGAAAAAATGAGCAGAACGAATAACGTATTAAAGGCGCTGCGTGCACAGTTTGACAAGCATTTCTATATGACTGACCGCTGCGGTGTGTACGGCAGTATTATACAGATGATAGGCGCAGAACAATTCACGTGGAAGGGGCTGCCCGATACAACAAATTCGCATTGGACGGAGCGCGCAATAAATACAGGCATAGCAGCATTTTACAAAGTCCCCGACAGCCTGAGTGCTGTAAATAAGGGGTATACAATAACACCCTGTGCTTTCAAGGGCCTGTTAAATAATACGGGCGTCGGTCAGGCAATAACGGCACACGGCACAGACTACGAAATATCATTTGATATGGAGAAGGACAAAGACAAATTTGTGCTGATACGCAACAACGATTATTTCTACTCCGAATATCCAAATCTGGCGTGGTTTGCCGAAATGTTATCACGTACCGACGACAGCGAAAAAGCACTGATTATATGGTCAAAAATGCACCCTATAGCAAAGGCGCAGACAGGTATTGAAGCAGCAAAGCTACAGGAAATTTTACAGAACATTATCGAAAATGACGATATGTACAATGTCATTGACGACAATACAAAAGTGATCTCACCAAATGCATCTTCCCGTGATGATAGTGTGTTACGCCTGACGGACGAAAACGCCGTGGAGAAAATGCATTTTCTCTCCGAATTTCATTACGAACTGATACGCCGATACTGCACATTGTATAATATGCCATTCAGGACTAACAGCAAATCGGCGCAGAGCCTTGAAAGCGAACTGCATAACACTGATATCTTTTCGCAGGTTGTCAACGCAAACCGCCTGAAATGTCGTCAGGACGCCGCAAAAGAAATCAATGAAAAGTTTGGTTTATCGGTATCGGTAGACTTTAGCGAACTAATCAAAAAAGAAAATAAAATCATAGATAGTAACGTACAGGAAGAAGTTAACGAAGCGAAAAACAATGAAAATGTTTCACGTGAAACAACGGAGACAGAGACTGAAAGAAGTGAAGAAAATGGAGAAGGTGAAGCAGCTACAGCAGCCGAAAAAACAGCCGAATTGTCTTGACGAAAACGGCCATTTAGTGCTGCAGCCTATAATTGATATAGCGAAAGAATATGACTGTCCGTTTATCGGACTGATAGGCGAAAAGCGTATAGGTAAAACTTATAGCTGTTTTAGCTACGGCCTGAGAGAGTATTATAAAAGTGGCTGCGGAATGTTTTATGCAAGGCGCTATGACAAGACTTTCACTGAAAATATCTGCGGAAATCTTGTAAACGTCCACAGGCAAGATATTATAAATCTGTCAAAAGGTCGTCACAATGCAGGCCGATTAATGGGAAAGTATTTTGATTTGGTACGGGAAACAGAGACAGCGACGGGAACGATCGTTAGGAAGAACAGAAAACACTTTGCTTACTGCCGCAGCCTTAATAATATTGAGACTGAGACAGCAGACGATAAAGAAGAAATCAGCTGCATAGTGTATGATGAATTTTTGACACGTGGTAAAGAGCTCCCCGACGAATTTAATAAGTTGATGATATTGCACGCTAACGCTACAGGCAAACGAACTGACCGTTTTATACCTATGTTCCTTTTAGGAAATACAGTCAGCCGTGAAAGTAATGTGGCTGAATGTTTTGGTATATCCCTGAGAGACTTAAAGCGTGGTGTGAATATCATCACTAACAGTAAAGGCGAAGCAAGACTAATTTTATACTACGTTCCCGAAACAATCAAAGGTGAAAAGTCAGCAGCTACATATTACGATCGATTTGAAAACGACCATATCAACATGATATCGCACGGCGACTGGACGTTAGGTACATACCGCATAGCAAGTCAGAATGAACTTACATTGAAGGGGCTTGAAATACTTGTCGTGCATAAGTCGTTAGCCGTCGGCCTGACAGTAACAACCTACGGCATACAACCCCGAATTGTAGTTCACGCCCCGTCAGATAATTACACGCTGAGAGTGTGCAGCAACTTGTCAAAAACGGCGCTAAACTACATACCGTCTAATATAGTGCGGCTGATTCTCGGCGGCTACATGGTAGCGGAAAGCCCTGAAATCGGCGAAAATTTCCGTGATATCTGTAAGCACCTTAAGGGCTGCGAACAGATATTGAAACTATACGAATAAAGGAAGGTGCAAAGCATATGTTTTATAACGTGGGATATCCAAAAACGATATATGAACAGATTGACGATATATGGGCGCAGCCGTTAGCGGACTTTTGGGCGTTGATGGACGGCGACGGAAATATTATACTACCTGCACAAGATGTACTTGCATATTTACAGCAGATGTACGGCAACTATAAAACCCGTGCAGATATTGCATACTTGTGGACGTGCTACGGTACAACACACAACGCTGACTTCCACAAGGCATGGGAAGCATGGCAGGCCGAATATAATCCGTTAGACAACTTCAATGGCAGCGAAACAAATATTTACATGACTAACGACGGCGACGAAATAGAAACGATAACACACGGCAAAACAACCACAGTAACAGCAAACAGCATAGCTAACAGAACAGACGTCACAACCTTTGACAGCAGCTCGTTCAAACCCGAAGGACAGAACACGCAAACAGGCAGCAGCACGGACGCCGAAAGCGGCACAACTACAACCCGTAGAGATAGGACAAGCAAATCACTGACAGTTGACAACGTATCATACACGGCCGATAACGTACACGCCGAACTGAAAAAGCGCAACGGTAATTTAGGCTTGACAACCTCGCAGCAGATGATAACATCAGAAGTTAACATGAGAATGAATTCGTTGTTTATGATGTATCTGGACAATTTCATTGCAGATTATGCTTACTGCATTTTAGGTGAATGGAGTGGTGATAGTGAATATTAAGTTTTTCCGAATGACAGAAAATCCCGACGTTGTCAGCAAGGATATAAATGTAGACGCTCCTGTCGTTGCTTTTACAGACGCAAGGCCAACGGCAAATTGCAGTATCTTGTCTCCCGTGCTGCTGCTGACGTGGACGGCAGCGCTGCAAGGATGCAACTATGCATATATCCCCGATTTCGGCCGTTTTTATTTTGTGGGCGATATTACACTAATGACGGGCGGCCGCTGCGCCGTACCGTGCTATGTGGACGCCTTGACATCATGGGCGGCAGGCATAAAGGCCTGCAAGGGTACAGTGCTGCGTGCGGAAAATCCAAAGTCAATGCAGCTGCATGATAGCAAGTTTCCGCTGATAGCAAAAATGGGATTGGTGCAAACATTCTTTGATACAACCCCATTTTCAATCAATGATGACGGGTACAACTATTTACTAACGGTACAGGGAAAGGAAGGTGCAACAGGTGAAAATTAACGAAAGTGTATACGGCGCAGCTGCCGATTGGATAAAAATAGGTGTCATGACCGAAACTGACAGAAACAAGTTGTTTTTAATGGCCAATTTCGGAGACAATACAAGCAGCCTGCATGATGGTACAGTCAAAGGTAAGTTAGAATATGGCAAGCCTATTGATAAATCTTTAAGTTGGTGTGGCCTTGGTTTTAACTCGACATATAGTAATGTTGAATACTGGAATAGGGTATATAATACCTACACTGACCCTTCTACAGGCAAGGAAATAAAGTTTGAAAAATTCCGTGCAGAAAAGCGCAGCGTGACAAATTTTGCATGGATATACGATTCTAATGTTTCGCCGTCGTCAGGTGTAACAAAGTATTCACGTACTGACGGCGATATTGCAGATACAAGCGGCTTTAACCGTTGGTCACCGCTGCCCGCATTTTATAACAAACAGGCTAACGGCAACTGCAATAGCGCCCTAAAACCTATCACACAAATCCCTATGAAAAACTGTGTGCTTGTCCCTGTGCTGCGTGTGCGCAACGATCTAACCACGACCACAGCCGGCCATACTGTTTTATTATGGGAATATCTGGACGACAGCAGTCAATACAATTACAGCAACAATCCATATATAACAGCTATTGGTATGCGTGTAATGACGTATTTAAACAGTAGCCATACAACCCGCACAGCGTATCTAACGTCGACTTCTGCAGCGTCAGGGGTGTGTGTTCTTGATGAATTGAATTATCAGAAAGACGAACCACGATTTTATGATGTACCTAATAAAAAAATGGGGCTTGTATACTCCTATAGTTCAAATTATTTCGGTTCAACAAATATCGAAAGACTTGTTTTCGGCACGTTAACTTTAGGTATGACAAGTGTTAACTGCGATACTGTACAGCTTGCTAATGCAGCGCAAAGCGGCGCAGCAGGCATAACGAACAGGGCGCAGCTTATCCCCGTTTTACCTCATCCGAATGCACAGTGGACTGACCCTATAACAACTAACCTGAATACACGTATATACTATATCACATATTACGACGGTTTACAGGAATGGATAAGACGCCAAATCGCTTGTTTCGGTTTATTCTTTACCGACGACGAACAGACAGCGCTAAACGGTGAACTTGACGACGATAAAATGTTTCTCGGTACACTTGTTAGCGGCGTCGGAAATGGCGATTATACACACGGCGCAGACAATAGGAAGCAGCCACAGTGGAATTGGAATACAACCAATGACGGCGACTACGACCCGTTAGACACCCCTGAGATTGACGACAACACATACGGCCGCCCATGGGGCTTTAATCCTGTATCGCTTGCAGATAGTACAATAAGACGCTACGTTATGTCACCTGCCGAACTTGCAAACCTCGGTCAATGCTTATGGGATATCATCGACACGACCGACCCCGACGCCCTTATACAGAACCAGACGCTTACCAATTTTTTGACAAACAATCCGCTTGATTGTATTGTATCGCTTAAATATTTCCCCTTCTCGGATATGTCGCAGGCGTCCTTGACAAATTTAGTACTCGGTAAAGTTACAGTGCCAAACGTGGCAGGCAGGCCGTTTGCCTCTGACAGTACGACCCGTAGCTGCGGCGTGAAACATATCTATCGAAGGTTTAATGATTGGCGTGACTTTATCTGTGAATACTTCTTGTATTTGCCATTCTGCGGCACGCTGAAACTGGACGCCGAAACAGTAGTTGGCCGTGATATATGCGTATACTATGCGATAGACTATACAACAGGTACGTGCACGGCCTATGTCACAACGTGGGACGACGACGGCGCAGAATGCTATATAGACAGTGCGTCAGGTAATTGCTGCGTAGATATACCGCTGTCAGGCGTTGAAACTGCGACGCTGACGGGCGAACTGTACAACGCAAATGAAAACCTCAAAGCACTGAAATTCAACGGCATAGTGGGGGCTGCACAGGGTGCACTAAACATAGCAGGCGCAGCAGGCAGCGGCAGCAAGTTAGCAGCAGCAGGCGCAGGACTACAGGCAGGCGCAGGCATAGTCAACGCTATTCACGACAAAACCGTCGCAGAGTGGAATATATCGCAGACACAAATTCCGCTGAAAATGATCGGAGCGTCAAGCGGCTGCAATAGTTTTCAGGGAGAGTTAACGCCGTGTGTATTGATCTTTTACCCTGAGACAGACGACAAGTTTAATCGTGCGGATTATCTGCATACCGTCGGCGCAGCGTGCTGCGAAAGTGGTACTATTGGAGACTACAAAGGATATACCGAAATTGTCAACGCTGACTTGTCAGGCCTTGCAGCAACAGCGGACGAAATCAACACGATTAGAAATCAACTTGCAAAGGGAGTGTATTTATAATATGGCGTTCAAAGTCAAAGACAAAACAATTTACCTGTCGTTAATGTCGCTAGTTACTGTGCTTTTTGCAATAGTGTACACGGTGTTAGCCTTAAACGACATACACGGGAATTACACAGAAACGACCAAAAATATCATACTTGTGATAGTTGGCGCATTCTTCAACAATGGCACGAACATAAAACAGGACGACGGCACGAAAAAAGAATAATGTTTCACGTGAAACAAAAAAAGCAGCTGATTAATTCAGCTGCTTTACTTTTTGGAATTGTCGTATTAACTTCAAATATTCAGGTGCTACAGACAGCGTAAAATCAATTGGTATCAATGCGTGATATGATGATACAGGCTGCAGCACTGTTTCCCCTTTATAGTCTTTGATAGGCGTGTATGTGGTTGTCATACGGTCGTCATAGGCGCTTGCAAATTTATTGGTGAACAGGTGCTTTATAATTACATCGGCGTCCAGATATACGGGATTGTATCGGCTAAAAATGTGCTTTACCCTGTAGCGGTGTATTTCCTTTGGAATAGCCTGTTTCGGCAGGCCTGCAATTACGGTTACAATATCGCCGTTCTGTTCTTCCTTGATGTACTTCTTTGCACCTAAACACAAAAAGCGCTTGTACTGTTCATCAAAATCCCATGTACCTAAAGTTGTCAGATACTGCGAATTGTCAAGGTGTTTAAACCTTCTCACGTTGGCAGCCTTGCAGCTGTGATTGAAGCTTTCCAACTCTTTTTCAAGTTGCAAGCCCTGTTTGTTTGTCTTATAGTATAGACTGTCCGTATCGTACTGCACTACGCTGTCAGGGTATTTTATAATATACTGTATCAACATACGGCGTGCATATGACGTTATGTAAAAAGCCCAATAGGGATTTAGCCATGTATTGCGGCGCAGGTTGTCAAATGTAAATTCTTTTTCAGGGGTAAACAGTGCTATTTCGTCAAGGGCGTTATAAATGTCGTCAGGGCGTGTTGCAAGTGTACCAAAATAGGTGTTAACACGGGCTTTGCTGTCACGGTATTCAACTGTTTTCTGCGCTTCTTTTCCCTGCTCTTTCAGCTTGCTTTTCGTGATATAGTCCTCAATTACACAATCACGCAGCCATTGCGGCAGCTTCTTGTACCCCCATGGAAAATACCATAGTTTAAGCAATACGACGCCTTCCAGATTGTACGCCCTGTTGTAAATATCATAGTCAACGTCATTCATCACGCATAATAAATTTTTAGCGTGCAGCAGCTTGCCGTTGTTAACAATAGCGTCTTTCGGCAGGCCGTGGCGCTCTTTGTATTCGTCAAGGCCGTAATGCTTATGGTTGATTATTTTATGTTCCGACAAAAAAGCGTGCTGCGTGTTAGCCGTCAATTCCTTGATATACAGCAGCGCAAACCATGGCAAGCCCTTTTCTTTGCAGTCGTTCCACTCTTTCAAATGACCTGTTTCAATTTTTCCCTGCGGAAAGTCCTGAGACAGCATTTGATATGGATAGTCGGACGTGATATCCGCACACTTCACACCGTGTAATTCCTTGCCGACTTCACATATATTGCTGCCGACGCTGCCGCCTGCAAAGGCGTATGATCGGAGCAAATTCCAGTCAGCAGCATTTATAAAGATACTGTAATTCCGCTTTTTCAGCAGCTGCACGTTGCTTTTTTCAAGCCATTTGCCGCCTAAATTTTCACGGGCTGCTGTCAATCCTTCATCCGCTTCAATGCGTTCTTTCAGTCGCAGACGCACAAATCCGGATGTTGTATATGGTATGTATATAACACCGTTCGGGCGTGTATACGCTGCAAAAATAGCCGTGTGCATTTCAGTTAGTATATATACATCATTCATCATGTAGCGCTTTTCTTTTGGCGTGATAGGTGTGTTAAAGGTACGGATTTTGTTATAGTCCAAATCGCCCTTCATTTTAACGTACTTTGTGCACCAGTTTTTAGATATATCCGCAAGGCTATGACCGAACAAGCCTATTGCTTCACGGAATTGTATGCAGCTTTCAAGTTCTACTAACAGCACGTCACGGCGTGACTTTGAAAAAATCTTGCTTATCTCATAGCGGCCACCCTGAATATAGTTTTTCATAAACGCCCATTCATGTGCAAAGTTTGCAACCCATATTATCATTTTTGGATTTGTTTCACGTGAAACACTGTCAGCTTTGACGGCAGCAATGAAGGTATCGAACCATTTGAAAAAGTCGTCGTAGTGACGGAAGGAAAAGTATTTTTCGCCTATTGCAAACTGTATGTGATACACAAAACAAGCGTCAACTACAGTTCGTTTGTCAATCGTCTTTCCATCTTTATCAATTACGTTCTCTGTGCGTAACAGCGTGCTGCTTTCCGTATCGTATCCGCAGCCTATTGTGTAGTAGCTGTCACAGTCGTTAACGGACGCCGTGCAAGGTATATCCTGCACGGGGTATAGATTGTATAATATATCAGTCATATTCAAATAGCACCTCTCCTGTATCTGTATCTATCAACACTGCATTTCCGTTTTCGTTGTACACTATATCAGTGCTGCGCACGTCGCTTTCGTCCTCTGCATACAGTTCATTATCTATTTCCTGCAGCTTATCAAACAAATATGACGGGTCCTTAAAAGCGTCATATGCATTAAAATCAATATCATTTTCAAGCGCTAATTCCTGTAATTCATAGACTTTTTCTGTTAGATCGTCAAGCGCCTTTTGTCTTTCCTCAAATGCTTTAATGCTGCTATACTGTGATTTGCTGTTCTTGTTTTTGTTGTACTTTTCCATTGCAGCCGTTAACGCCGCTTTCGCTTTCCTGATATTCAGATTGTCGTTTCGGCGTGCTCTGATTGACTGATGATATTTGCTGTTTGCCTTTGCGTTCTGCAACTGTAAAACGCCCTCTTTGTTTGTCCTGACTTTAAAACGGAATAAATCCATAGTGGCCGCTTCATACTGTCTTGAATGTATGCCGAAAGTGGCGGCGATATTCCGCAAGTTGCGGTTAATGCTGTCTATATTGCGCTGTGTGGCGCTGCGACGTTTAGCCATGGTATGCACCGCCTAACACGTCAAGTGCAGCTATATGCAGCATACAGCAGCGCACACGGTATTTACAGTATGCGCAAATATCGCCGTAGCATTCGCCTGTTATTGCAAATTCATTCAAGATCACATTAAAAATGTCACGTGTATTCATTTTAAAACCTTCCTTCCAGTATCATTTTGGCGGCCATATATGCCATATTGGAGCCCGTTTTTTCAACGCCTGATATATGAAACTCAACGCCTGATATATAAATCGTATAAACGAGGTCGGTTTGATAATACCATTCATCAAAAGCCATTTCCCATAAATCCTTATTTGTTTTCATTCGGTGCACCTTCTTTCATTGCCTTTTCTTCGCGGCTTTTCTGTGCCGCATATGTGCAGCTGCTTCTTGGTCTTGTCAGCAGATATCCAAACCATTCACGACCAACGGTATCTAAAAATTCAGCTGCCTCATCCCCGTTGTTGTACCGCTTACATTCATCCTGATAGCCGTTTGCGTCGCTTGCGGCCTGTATCAGTATAGCGTGTATTAGGTTGTCAATAGTAGTTGTATACGTCCCCCACACGTTAGGTTTGCGGATATGGTGTGCTGCACTGCGGTTAATTTTCATTGTTTGCACCTTCTTTCATTATACACTTACAGCGGCCTTTACCGTCGCAGCAGATATTTTCCAGTATGCACGTATCGTGTGATAACCAATGGCACAGGGGTATTATTTCCCCTGTGCTTTTGTTGACTTCGTATTCGTGGCCATTGATGATTATGCGTTCATTCATAGTAGTATACCTCTCTTTCCTCTGTGTACTGTATGGAAACTGCTGTTGTATCGGTTACTATATCATAACAACTTACGACAATAGCGTCCATCGGTATATTTTCGGCACGTCTTATTACAGTATGGCGCTCCGTCCAGTCGCCCTTTAATCTTAAATTAATTACTACGGTCTTTTTCATTTTGTGTTTACCTCTCTTTCAATTAATCGGTGTTCATTTCTTTCTGTACGACATCATTTCCACGCTGTCGTACATCACGAGCCTGCCATTCTGCGTGGGCAAGGTCGTTTGCCTGTTCCTCGGTCATGCCTTGTTCCATGAAGTAGTCCACCATTTCTTTCTGTACGACATCATTTCCACGCTGTCGTACATCACGAGCCTGCCATTCTGCGTGGGCAAGGTCGTTTGCCTGTTCCTCGGTCATGCCTTGTTCCATGAAGTAGTCCACCATTTCAAGGATATTCATTTCTTCCAATGGTTTTTCTTCGGTCTCCATCGCCATTTCCGCTTCACGCTCTTTCATAATCTCCGCATAGTTGCGGTCGATGTCAGTGATAAGCTCGGAGGATGTTTTGTTGATGGTTTCAAGACTTGCACGAAGCTCTTTCAGCTCCTGATAAGCAAGGTTTTCGATATCCTCTTTAATGTACATTTCCATTGATAACGGTGCGTTTTTCTGCTCTGCTGATTTTAATACTTTCATTTTAATACCTCTTTCCCACGGTGTGCCCGTGATTTATTTTCTATACTAATTATACACCCGTTTTTGCCAAATATCAATACTTAATTTCGGAGAAAACAAGAAAATACTGCACAAACTTTAGTGTTGAAAGTTGTGCAATGTGACATATGTTGAAAAGTTGAAAACTTTGTTGAAAGTGTCGGCAATGTGCATAGAAATGGCTGTTGAAAGTTGTGCATATTGTGGTTGAAAACTTGTTGAAAGTGTGTGGAAAAGTTGAAAGATTGTTACCGATTTGTAATAAAAAAGGTAGAAAA
>Ga0208040_1003336_pt1 | contig 13142 bp, 13 predicted proteins | sample AD_UKC083_MetaG_FD_184431 | JGI IMG/M metagenome (GOLD analysis project Ga0208040, IMG submission 184431) | Active sludge microbial communities of municipal wastewater-treating anaerobic digesters from USA - AD_UKC083_MetaG (SPAdes) (version 2) | ecosystem: Engineered > Bioreactor > Anaerobic >...
CTATGACTTGTAATTACTGAAGTAATAGCGCTATACTGATCAAGATCAGCATACATCATCGGACCAGCAAGCGCTATTCCTGCTGCAAGAGTCAAAGGCCTAATTGCTTGTCCTAATAAATTTAGTTGCATAACTCGATCAGTTTATCTGTGACATTACCAAAGAAAATGTCGTTTTTCACCTTTCTCAAATCTGAAAGTACGGCTAAAATGGAATCAACATCAAAGATAAGGTTACTTTGATTTAAGACATCAATGTCAAAAATGTAATTCGTCTTCTCAGAAACCTTATCAAATTCTTGTTTGACAATTGAATATGTGCTATCGTTCACCGGAATAACCAGATTGAATGCATACTTCCCAACAGGGTAAGGAACGGCATTCGGATCAGAGGCGGAAATAGTGGTCTTGAAGTACTTGAGCGGATCGCTAAAATCATCCAATACAAACCTATTAATGAATCGGATAGAAATACGGGTTATTAGATGATTATCAAATGATTCTTTAAAAACTTCGATGTATTTTCTAACATTTTGTGCAAAAACTCCCCAACCTTGGTAAGGATGCTCTTCTATGTAAGTAAAGATGCCCTCACGAATTTCAATCTTGCTCTTTTGATCGGTGCTCATATAGAGATATCCAGCTACTTTTGTTTTTGATGTTCCTGTAACTTGAGCTATGCCGAGCGGAAAGCGAGAATTAGGAAAATTAAATTCAGCCGAAAAGCTTTCGCGCTTAATTGGAAATTCTGAAGAAATTATTGAGTCAAATCGCGTAAAGTCAGCCAATGTTGACTGCCCGAAGTCGAATTTCAACTGAAAAAGTGCGACATCAACAGGCGGGGTAGTTAATATTGGCCATTCGTTCTGCATAATCTTTCTTAATATTAAGCAAATATAAAACTTATTTTTGAAATCAGGAAATAATCCTTTTGGGCTTAATTTAGTCAATTATCGCCTAGCTCTACCCTCTATATTATCAATACTGTAACGATCCGGATTACATAGATACTCGACTATATACTTCCTTTACAATATGAGCCTAAAGCAAAAATTGGAAACAACTTTCGTTATTTCCAATTTTTTACTCGCAAGACGTAAGCCGTAACTCGCACCACTTACTATAATCCTATGATTCTCCTAATCCACGATTTCTTTTTGGGTTTAGTATCCGTGTAACTGTAGCCATACCCGGCATATCCATAGCCATATCCATAACCATGGCCATAACCATATTTACGACCATAACCGTAACCATAGCCATAACCATAATTGCCGTAAGAGGCTATCTTTTTCACATTGATTCCGTTTAGCAAAAGGCTCATATTAATCATCTTTCCGGAGTCGTACAGTTCTTGTATATCGGGTAATGAACGTTTGTCGATACCCGAACGCAATACATATATAGTCTGATCAGCTGCACGTGCACACAGTTGTACGTCCACCACAACACCATAAGGAGGAGTGTCAATCAAAACATAGTCGTATTTGGCTTTAAGTTCGGCTATCATATTGTCAAATCGGCTGCTCTTCAAGAGGTCTGCCGGATTGGGCGGTATGGTACCGGAAGGAATGATATCCAGCAGGCCGTTCTCATTGGAGGGATGAATCAAGTCAAAAATATTATCCTCCATACCGCCCAAATAGTTAGATACTCCGGGGCGTTTGGTGCCTATACCCAGCCTTCGGGTAAGAGTGCCTTTTCTCAAGTCCAAATCTACGACAACGACTTTCTCATTTAGCGTTGCGATACTCATACCGAGATTTGCAGATATAAAGGTCTTACCGGCATCGGGACTGATAGAGGTCACCATAATGACCTTTCCTCCCTCTTTGTGCTCAGTATCCATGAAATCGAGGTTGGATTGCACTATTTTAAAGGCTTCGCAAATAGGCTCATTACTATTCTCTTTTACCACGATCAGTTCATTCGATTTGGTTTTAACTAACGGGATTTCGCCCAAGAAAGGAACAGTAAGCGCCTCTTTTAATTCTTTCTTCGTATATACAGCAGTATTGAGCAAAGAACGGATATAAAGCCACAAAGCGGGGATAAAAAGACCGGCCAACAGGCTGATTAAAACTACTACCATTTTCCGTGGAGATACAGGCAAGTTGGCTCCATCAGCCGGATCGAGAATTCGGCAATTACTCTCTATGATGGTCGATTGAAGTTCGTTCTCCTCCTTTTTATTCAACAGATATAGATAGAGTTCTTCCTTGATTTTTTGTTGACGCTCGATACTGGTAATATATTTATGCTGCATAGGCACGGTAGAGATTTTTCCTCTGGTGAGCATCTCTTTTTGCCTCATATTTTCAATCTGTATCTTCAAGCCTGCTATGAGGTTATCTACAGCTTTGGATATAGAGAAACGTGTTGCTGCCAGGGTATTATCCATCTCTCTTACCAGAGGGTTATTGAGGCTGCTGTTTGCCAACAACTTATTGCGTTGAGCAAGTACCGAATTGTATTCGGCAATCTGAGTTTGAATACCGGAGTCGGCAATACCAATACTTGCGGGAATAGGGTCTGTGAGTTTGGAGTTATCCTGCAGATACTCTTTCATATACTCAGCCATATCCAGCTGGTTTTCCATACTCAAAGCCTCGGTGTCCAGTCTACCGGTGCTTTGCAGATAGAGAGCACTCTCGGAAGTAATATCCGTTAGTTGATGATCTCTTTTGTACTGCTCAATTTTCGAGTCAACATCTGACAATTCGGATTCGATAATAATCAATCGCTCCCTGATAAAGTTAGCAGTGTTGACCAAAACCTGGTTTTTATCTTCAATAGCATCGTTTTTGTAAACCTCTATCAGCGTGTTTAACACATCCTCCGCACGTTTTATATTCTCGTCTTTCAGAGTCAGGTTGATAATGGAAGACTGTTTATTAGCCACATCTACCACTAGTCGCGCATTATAGGTATTTGCCACCGCTTTTAGGCTTCTTTTGGTTATCTGCACGGGCTTGCCTATATAATCTTGCTCTATTAAAGGGGCAACGGTTACCACCATCTCACCTACAGGTGTTTGCAATGTATCACCGGACTGTAGCACACGCACTTCACTATCCTCCTCCTTTCCACATACAAGATCTTTCAACTCCACTTCTCGATTTTCCAATAGAGTTGCTGTCATACTTAAAGTCTGCAAGGGATCAATATCAGGAAAATCCACTATTATAGGCGTACTGCTATAGAGCTCACGATCACGCAGACCATCACGTATTTTGTAGCTGACATCAAGTCTTAACTGTTTCGCCACGTCATACATCAGCCGCTTGCTTTTAAATACTCCAATCTCGTTATCTACCGAGCTTCTCATAGAGTAAAAAATATCTTGAAAAGCGGCAGATTCACTCCTTAAACCACCTCCTTTTCTCTCATCTTTTACCAATACCGTAGCGGTACGCTGAAAAGTTTTGGGAGTACTGCGCACATATAGGAATCCTATCAATCCGCAAATTAATACCGATAAAATAAACCATTTTCTATGAAACAGTACCGTATTAAACAGTTCGGCTAATGATGTGCTCTCACGGTCGGACCTCTCTTCAAGAGCGACATAGTCCTTCTCTTCGTAAATATCTTTCTTTGCCATAGCTATCTATATTATAATTATCTAAAAATCACGACCGCCAATGATGCCAATGATGCCAATACCGAGAGTATGGAGGCAAATGTGGAGACTGAACGGTTCTGGTTTATTTCGCGTTGTCCTGCACGTGCCTTATTCGGCTCCACATAGACAATATCGTTCTGTTTAAGGTAGTAGTAAGGGGAATTCATCAGATTCTTGCTACGCAGGTCAACTAAAGCCACGGTACGCTCACCATTCTCCTCTCTGATCACTTTCACGTTATCTCTTCGTCCATAGATAGTCAGGTCACCTGCAAGACTTAGTGCATCAAGTAGTGTAATACGATCGCTATCCACATCGAAGGTACCGGGACGTCCTACTTCACCCATTACCGATACCTTAAAATTGAGAAACTGCACAGTTACAACTGCATCATTGACCAATCCCCTTTCCTTCAACTCTCTGCTTATCCGCTCCGAAAGTTCAAAACGAGTCAAACCACGTACATTAATTTCGCCTAATTGCGGAAAGTTTATATTTCCGTTTGGATCAACTAAATATCCTAACATACGGTATTGTCCTCCGGAATATCCGGTCGCGGTAACCTGATAACTTACCATCGGCAGATTGAACATCTGCACCAATTCCGGATCTTTACTGTTTACCATAATCGAGAGTAGGTCATCGCTATTGATGCGAACATCGTAATCGTGTACTATTGTTTGACGGTAATTTCTCGTTACATCTTGCATATAGGTGATGTTTTTTTGTGATGCACAACCGCCTAAAAGGAGCAGGGACAACGCTATATATACGAGATGACTGATTTTTGTATTCATTAGTGTATTTTTAAAATTAGAAACTAAAAAAATAATTTTTATTTTTTTGTAATTTAATATAATTAGTTATGGTATTCTTTAAGTTCCGCAAAAGTAACTCTTTTATCAATAATAACCCAAAAATATTTCATCGTAGCGAATATCGGGTTATCATTATCTTAGTTGGCCATTTGACCACATTATGGTTTCTATCTACATATCCATTTTTTTTACCAAAGCACTACCTTCAATAACAACTGCACCGTCTTGATTAATACATGTAGTATTTAGCGTTACCAGTTGCTTTTCATAATTAATATCAGTGATAGAAACAACAGCCGTTACTGTATCACCAATATAAACAGGTTTTACAAATTTCATATCCTGTTTTAAATAAATAGATCCCTCTCCCGGCATCTTGGTGCCGAGAATGGCACTGAAAAGCGATCCCACTAAAAAACCATGTACAATATTGCCCTTGAATATAGTTTGAGTGGCATATACCGGATCAAGATGAACCGGATTAAAATCTTGTGTAATGCCGGCAAAAGCCTTTACTTGTTCCATAGAAAACTGGGCAGACATTCTTTCTTCTTGGCCAATATACAAATCACTTAATTTCATAGTAATTAAATTTTATAAAAAAAACACTGGAGTTTAAACTTCCTAAGCCGATAAATCGTAAATATGTGTTGTTTTTATATTCTTCTTTCTAATTTGATGAGTGAGGGTACCCTTGTATCAACTATCTTGATCATATTTTTCTGACGATAAATCGTTTTACAATATTCTTTAGATTTTGCAAAAGTAACTCTTTTATCCATGATAGCCCAAAATTATTCCAGCGTTGCGGATGCACGGTTATCATTATTTTATCAGGCAATTTGTCTGCATCAATGGCATTAATAATTTCTTTTGTGGTATGAAACGTTAACCCTCTCTTATCCCACTCCCCTTGATAGTCTACTATCTTATCTCTCACGCTAACCTTATATCCATCCCAACGTCTGCCAGTATCTGTAAGATAAAATATTTTAGAGAAATCAGCATCAAAATAAGGTTCCCCTACTATGCCTAAATCTTTGTATGAATACTCTTTCCAAATTTCTCTGCTATCGTGAGGCGAGCGTGGACTGCCATGCATACAAATAGTTTTTACAGGCACTAATTTACGTAGTTTTTGCAAATTAGTCTGAAAATCATGATATGCATTTTGTAAATCTCCTTTGCATATTGTCAAATTTTCGTAATGGTATCCCACCTCATGTCCCAATTCAGCAACCTCTTTGATAACACTTTCATCCCAACTTTCGGGAACTGACCGAAAATAGTAAACTCCTTTAATTCCCAAATCATGTTCAATACGAGCTGTGTGCAAAGAGTTTAACGGTAGTAAATCGACATCGTGCCTTAACACTACAAGTTTATCAGGCAGAGAAGAGGTAAGATATTCATGAAATGTGATAAACTTATACTCTGCACCTAATAAAGACTCCAACAGTAAACGATAAATTTTTATAGTAAAATCCATATTATTTAAAGCTATACTGATAATTCGGATTTTATTTCATTTCTAAAACGAATAATTTGGCGGGGTTTCCACCAACAATAGCAAAATCAGGAATATCGATTCTTTCAAAGTTGTGCTGTCCACCCAAAATAAGTACATCTTCTCCCATTAATAAATAATTTTTTATTATTAGCTTTCGATTCAAGTCTTTAAAATTTTTTCCAATTCCTATATCGTTCCCTACATTAACATCTTTTCCATTCCCACTATATGTATAGTTGATTTTGGGAGTTTTCTTGCAATCAAGTAATATGTGATCAAGTAAATAATTCTCATATCAATAATGTTACTAGGATTGTATATTACACGCTATATTCATCTAATATTCTATCGAAATCTGCATCAACAATTACTCCTGCAGCGTATGTAACTATCTCCATCATTCTGTTTCTGGTGTGAGCTTAACACATGATTTTTCAAAAAAATTACCTTTTATAACTCTAGTAATATTTCCACAATTCGCTCAGCCGCATGGCCATCCCAAAGCTCAGGAATAGCACCTTTCTTCCATTGTCCGGCAAAGAGCAAGTCCAAAGCAGGTTTGATGGCTTCGGGTTTTGTGCCGATAAGTTCATTGGTACCGATGGTGCAAGTTTCAGGACGTTCTGTACTATCGCGCAGAGTAATACATGGAATGCCCATTACGGTGGTTTCTTCGGTAATGCCACCACTATCGGTAACGACTGCCTTGGCGCGTTCCACCAAATAATTGAATTCCAAATAGCCCATTGGCTCAGATATGTGAAGATTGGGAAAACGCCGTTTCAATTGCGATTCATCACCCCAAAGATTACAAAATATTTTCGCAGTACGTGGATGAATCGGAAATACTATAGGTAAGCCGTGCACATTAGTGATTATTTGCTCAATAAGTTGGCGCAAATGATTTTCCTCATCCACATTGGCCGGACGGTGCATGGTCACAATGATGTACTCACGTTCACGGAGTTGCAATTCATCCCACAATCTCGGCTTTCGGAAACGCGAACGATTTTTCAACAAGGTGTCAATCATTACGTTACCGACACGAAATATCCTTTGCGGTACACGCTCGAAAGCATACTTGTCCTCGATCAATGCATCGATGTCGCTATTTTGGGCATTGCCCAACACCGCCCCAGTGCGAAGAAGGTTCCTGTCGGCCACATGAGTAGTGGTGAACATATAATCAGCCAACGCGTCAGTAACCATACGGTTGATTTCCTCTGGCATGCTTAGGTCCCACGAGCGAATGCCCGCTTCAACATGTGCCACCTTAGTGTTAAGTTTTTTGGCTACAATCGAACAAGCCATGGTGGAAGTGACGTCGCCTACCACAAGTACCAAATCGGTGGGATACGCTACCAACTCTTTTTCAAATGCCATCATAATATTGGCAGTCTGCTCGGCTTGTGTTCCGCCACCGCAACCGAGATTGACATCTGGCTGTGGGATACACAACTCCTCAAAAAAAGTATCGGACATGTTCTTGTCGTAGTGTTGACCGGTATGCACTAAACGATAGCTAATGTTTTTGCCCTCACTTTGCGCCTTTTGTATTGCATGAATCAACGGAGCAATCTTCATAAAATTGGGACGTGCACCGGCTATTAGTGTGATATGTTCCATGGCTTATTTTATTTCAACTTCGTTAATAATACTATCAAAAATATCAAGCACCTCTTGCAAAACGATTTTGCTTCTTTCCAAAGACACCTTCGATCGCTTGGCATTATTGACATAATTCTTGATTTCCTGTGGATTTCTTGATTTGAATTCTTTTCCTTGCTCTTGTAAAATTACGTCAACCGTAAGAAATTCATTTCTTGGGAAAAAACTCACAGCCGGAACGCCTAACAAAGCAGCTTCTCTAGCGAAAGTCCCGGCACCCGTCAACATGGCTTTGGTATAATAACAGACATCTAATCCAACTAGTGGTTTTTCAGGGTACCAGATATTCTCATATCCTTCCGCAAATCTCTTCTCAGATTCATACCTCGGCAAAAAAAGAATATTTTCATCTTTAAAGACTTCGAAAAGTTGAGGAATGATGGTAACAGCATCTTTGGGCACATATGCAGCCTTAAGATTCTCTGGGCGAATTGTAATAAAATCCTTAAAGGGTAATTGCTCTAAAAAATGTTTATCGACTTTGTAATCGGCAATATAAATATCCTCTTTAAAACCATCGAAAGTTTTTATTTGATGATTCTTTATCTTATATTTCTTTTGGAGGCTTTGATATTTCAAGTATTTAGGAAAAATAAAATAATCGCTCAACATATAAGTAAGAAACTTATGTGACGAGAAATCATTGTCTGAAAACGAGATTGATTTCTTACGCCGAAGCGTTGCTATCAACGATGTATAAACCCCGCCAAGCGAAAAAGCCAAATCAAATTTTGGTACCCCGAACACCAATTTAATGAGTCGTGCAACCAACCCTAAAGATTTCTTTAATTTGTTTTTACCTTGATGTGAACCGTAAACTATCGGTTCAATACCATTTTGTCGAAGCAATGGCACTGTCTCTGAAAAATCTCTTGCTGTTATAATCAACTCATGACCTTGTTTTCTCAGATGCTTATAAATAGGCATCAGCACATTCACATGAGGAGTATTTGTAATATCAATCCAAATTCGCATAACTTTTTATGTCGTCTCAAAGATCTTTATTCCTTCGGTTGAAATGTCTTAATCACTTTTGCGGGCGTTCCTACGGCAACGCAATATGGCGGAATGTCACGTGTAACCACGCTCCCTGCTCCAATGACTGCTCCTTCGCCTATTGTAACGCCAGGCATAATGATGGAACCGATACCTATGTGAGCTCCATCTTTGATTATTACTTTTCCCTCCTTAAATGGGCAATGCATAGCGTACATTCCAGGCTTATAATTTGTTAAATCTCTTTGATGACAAAGAATCATAACTCCGGAAGTGATTGCTACTCCCGCTCCAATATATATCAAATCCGGATTCCTATCATCAAGAATCACACCTCTCGCAATATGAGTTTTCTTTCCGACATGGACTCCTCTTAATTTGTGAAAAAAAACTGTAACCTGATATGGAAACGTAAACATTGTCAAAATACTTAAGGAATGAGTCCATACCCCTTTGATTATTGACCACAGTGGTCTGCGAGTAACTATAGACATTTTTTTAAATCAATATTATTTTAACACCTCATTAAAAATCTAATAATTATGTGATTTTCAAACACTCACAACAAAAAAAGCACTTTTTGAGATGCTGTGTTTCACCAATCTAATGAACTTTAGAAATAACATATCTGAATTTTTCAGATTTAGGCACCTCAATCGAGTCAACAATTTTAGCTTTAACTTTTACTTCTTCTCCACAATGAAATGAAAGCATTTTTTCAATAGATTCTATATGTTCTTGAGTGAGTTCACCTCTGGGAACTAATAAAACTTCAACCCTATCCGAAGCCTCTTGTACAATTTGAAATTTTTCGACCTCAGTCGTTAACTCCTCAAATGGAATAGATAATCCGTTTATTACACGTCCGTTGATTAATTTAATAATATCAGACGAACGTCCAATTATTTTATCTATCATTGGAAACGAGCGTCCGCAATCACACTTTTTATCCGATTTAATAGCCATGTCGCCCGGTGCATATCGAATGAATGGCATACTATAGTTGTATAACGAGGTCAAAACTACCTCACCGGTATCTCCGGCTTTAACCTCCTGACCTGATTCATCCACAATATGCATGATGCTCAACTCAGGACAAATATGCATTCCATTGTGTTTTTCACATTCTACAGCCATTCCCATACCGTCTCGACAACCATAAGTGTCAAAAACATCGCAAGCGAAGACCTTTTTCATTAAATCCCGTTGATGAGGATATAACATCTCGGCAGTAGTAATAACAGCCTCCAAAGGCAATTGTTTTTGTTTTTCTGACAAATATTCTGCGAAAGAGTAAATGGCACTCGGATACCCTCTTAAGAATCGTATTTTCTGTTTTTTAATTTCAGAATAATACTCATCCATAATAGTTGAATCCATGTGTGTAATTTGCATGGTAAAGTAATTATTAACATAGTGCATAATTCTCTTCTTAAACCCTTTACCTTCAGTAGGCACTAACGATCCTCCTGCCATAACAGCCAAACGGTCTTTGCCATATTGATAACCTGCCCAATCAAAAGTACGCATATTAACAGCCCAGTTCATCCCCCATGCTTTTATATCTACATAATAAGGGAAAGGTGAGCCGGAAGTTCCACCTGTATGTCCTTTCTTATGTTTAAAATTTTTATAATTGTCAGGTATGAAATCATGTGGATTTTGCATAATATCCTGCTTCCGAATAACAGGCAATATATGAAGGTCTGAAGTTTTCCTAATATCAATAGGCTTGAGGTTAAGAGAATCAAATAATCTGCGATAGTAGGGGACATGATCAAAGGCATGCTGCAAAAGAGGAGTTAGCATCTCCATTTGGTATTTTTCTATCTGTTCTGGCGACCAGTATTGACTCTCGTTTACAAAACGCTTATAAGCTGACATGTTGAATCCATTCGTCAGCCCCAAAAGATAAAAAAACAGTTTACTTTTCATATAATTTGATATTAACTCATTTGTATTTTATCGGGTACCTGTGATTTTATCACATTGAAGCTTGGACAGTACACCATTCCAAATTTCGGTATTCTTATTCACTGAAATCTTACGATTAATTTTGCGGGACTCTTCACTCATTCTTATTAACTGCGACTTGTTATCAAACAACTTTGATAAATATAGTATTAATTCCTTAGGATTATCGGTGTCATCAAACAGATAACCATTAACTCCTTGTTCGATCGCATCCGCAATATCTCCGACATTTGAGACTAATGGCACACAGCCACAACACATTGCTTCGAGCAAAGATACAGGGAAACCTTCAGTTTTGGAAGTGGAGACAAAAATCTTCGCTTTTGTGTATGCATCTATTTTATCTTCTATTTTAGAGATATAGCCTTTAAAATCAACATACTCATTCAAACCTGATTCGGAAACTAGATTCTGCATTCTCACAAGATCCGGCCCATCACCAACTACCAATACTTTTGGATAGTATTTCTTTTTCAAAATTGATAATGCTTTCAACAACAGTTCGAGGTTCTTATCTTTATCAATGCGTGACATAAAAATAATATCATACTCCCTCTCTCCAATTGCGGAAATATTTTGTAAATTTAGAAAAACGTTGTCCGGGATATTAGGTATAACAACAACTCTGTTGGGCTTGAACTTCATACTCTCAAGATATTTTTTAGTTCGAGTACCTGTTACCATTGTAAAAGCTGAATGTCTAAATATCAAACAACCCAACTTTTCAAAATTATTTCCGTAGTTAGAAAACTCTTGATAGCCGGCAATGATAAGATGAACGTACGGCAAATGAGTAAAAAAGGCTATCGTCTTTCCAATAAACCCATGAGGTTTGCTTAAAACCCCAAATACTGCATCAATTTTAAATTTACGACAATAATAAATACCTCTGAAAAATTTTGGGATATGCCTAAATATAGTTTTAAAGTGCCTTTTAGGAGACAGATAGATGACTTTACTGTCAAAATTGACACCGGGAAAATCCCTTAAAACATATATATTGTCTATATAAGGGGAATTTGCTAAAGGCACAAGCTTTTCCTTTAACTTACTGTCACTCAATCGGGCAACGTATAAAATATTCATTATTGTAAATGTTCATTTCAAATTATTCCAACACTACTCAAAAAAATATTCACCTCCAAAAAGCACTATATTTTGAATTATATTCCAAAATTCTATTAGTTTATTCTATGATATAGGCATCAACAAATCTTACAGCTTTAAAATTCTTACAAATAATTGAATAGTAAAAAATCGCATATATAAAATACTGACACGAACTATAGGGATTTGAAAAAAGTGAAATAAATAAAGGTATTAATAAGAATGGACCAAAACCTTTTCTAAGACCTGGAGGGTTAAATCTCCACACAGCAATGGCAAACGCAATGAAACCTAACCATCCCCACGCGCGTAATAACGCTGCCAATGCATTGGCAGCGGTTATCTCTCCATATTTTTTCACAATATAGGAGCTCAAATTGATACCATCTCCCCAGGGATGCACTAAAGAATTCTCCAGACTGATTCTACCCATGGCAATACGATTAACTCTTTCCCAGGATTCTTCGCCAAATGTTTGCTCTCTCACCTCCATTCCTGCTTCCTCATAAGCATCTATTTTTTCTGACATAAAATCAGCCGTATTGAACAACTTCACAGAGCCATACACAAAAGCCAACAAAGCAAAAGGAAGCAGCAATAGAGCTGTTCTGGTTCCACGCTTGATGAGATAGAAGATAATTATGAAAAACAAACCAAAATAACCTGCTGTTGAGAATGTCGAAACAAGGGCAAGAACAAGTAGTAAAATTTTCTTATCAAGCACATAATTGTCTCTGTGCAACTTATAGACTATCATAAAGTTGAGAATCCACGCGTATGCACCCGGTTCCCACATGAAACCGCAATTCCTCGGAAAAATACCATAATATTTAGCAAGCTCGCCAAGATGATTATAAACAATGATATAGAAATCTCCATTTGCGAGCATTCTCCCGTGCACTAAAAAGTTCAGGTATGGAGTAAGACTATTCACGAATGAGGGTGCAATTACTTCTACTATATAAAAACAGGAGGATATTATGACTAGGATATAAAAAAAACGGAATAATTTTTCAAAGAATGAGGCACCTATGATTTTTACCACAAAATATGGAATACACATTCTTAAAATCGAACCAAGAAAAGTGTTTATAGGTAACTTGTCATTAACAAGATAGGATATAAAATTAATCGCAATCCAGAGTGCCAATACAATGAAGAATTCTACATCAAAACTACATTTCCTATACAGAAATATTGCCAAGAGTACGAGAAATACCCCTATTACAAATGGCTCGAATGCCAAAAAAAATGATGATCCCTCCAAAAAAAGCAGAAAAATCAGCAGTAATAAAAAATCTAACTTCGAAAACTTCACCTTTTGAAACGCAACCATAAGCCCTATTTATCAGCCAACTCAATCAAAAATTCCACTATTCGTTTTGCCTGAACAGTACTATTAAAATTCGCCTCTGCCACCTTATATCCTTCTCTTCCGATAGACT
>Ga0208040_1003345_pt1 | contig 13126 bp, 16 predicted proteins | sample AD_UKC083_MetaG_FD_184431 | JGI IMG/M metagenome (GOLD analysis project Ga0208040, IMG submission 184431) | Active sludge microbial communities of municipal wastewater-treating anaerobic digesters from USA - AD_UKC083_MetaG (SPAdes) (version 2) | ecosystem: Engineered > Bioreactor > Anaerobic >...
AAGCATCTTTGCAAACATGGACGTCATAAATCGGTCCGTGTCTTTTAAGTCTTTCAAAGGTAAGCAGTCGCCTTGAGCATAGAAGGACGGTATTTGTTTCCTCTTCCTTTGCTTGACGAATACCCATTTCCCCACAATCAAGACACCGTTCAAGATTTTCTCCCCGCTCAAATGCAAAATGGAATTTTCAAAGACATATACCATAATCTACTTGTTTATAAAAAAGATTAGGAACCCTCCGGCGATCATCAAAACCACCTGTCCCGCTCCGAGTCCTGTGTCCCGCTCCATGGCGTTAATATAAGGAAAAGCGGTAAAATACCGCACCCGCACGGTCGATGTTCCATCGGCTTTCAGATAGACCGAATCTCCAATCTTCTTTGTAAATCCGTTAATCTCTTTTCCATCGGGAAGGATAAATGAGTAACTGATATTGTAAGTATACCGCCCCGGCTTGCCATCCGTGCGTTCGCCTCCCTCACGCCGAATATCGGTGATAACGGCGGACGCGCTTTTTCCAACAAATCCGAGAATGGCCTGGGATGCACCCATAAAAATGAGGCCAATGCCCAGCAACGTGACCAGGACACGAGGAATCAGTCCCTTTTTCATAATCAGTCCCCCCTAAGGCTGCTCATTCCGGTAAACCCCATCCTCACCGAGCCGCAGTGTGATAAAGCTTTCGACATAAAAGGTCTTTGTCTTTCTGTCATAAGCAATGGTGAAATTTCTTTGGGAGCTTTTATCTTCCACCCATATCACCGCTCCGGCCCGTCCGGGGGAGCGGTGGGGTACCTGCATTTCCTCGTATATCAATTCCAGCGGCGCTATTTGGACATTGTTGGAGGCCGTTACTGCCTGCAAAATATGTTCATCGGTGGGGGTAGGCGCAAGCAGCGCACAGGAGCAAAGCAACAGCACGGTTAAAAGCACAGCCCAGATCAAATGCCTGAACCTTATGCGGCCAAAAAACTTTTCCGCATATGCGATCACTTAAATGATTGAAAAACTTCCAGTATCTGCTCGCTTTTCGGATGTTCCGTAACCTGAAATTCAGCGACAACCGCTCCGTTTTCAAGGACAGAGCATGTGTTTGTCAGCAGAAACTCCTGATTGTGCCAAGCAGGATCATTGGTTTTTGAATCATATCCGTTTTCATCTATAAACTTTATGTATCTTTCAGCCGTACTGGTGAGGTTTTTAAGGTCGTACTCAAGAAGCATGAATTGTTCGTCATCCAGTAATACCATATACTGATTAATACAACCATACATGGAATTAAGGGTGGAACTGCTGCTTTTCTCCTTGAGCTCAGCATTGATCCCAGCCGCGTCCCATGCTTTAACCAAATCATCTATGCGCGCACTGTTCTTTTCGGATGTAACCGTTTGCTCCGAATTTCCCTTTTTGACGTCGGAGATTTTTTCCGGGGCATCTCCGCAAGAGGTAAGAATCAATACGGGTACGATTCCCACCAATATCAATGACAAAAGGGTAACCATTTTCGTTTTTTGCATGTAATTCGCGCTCCTTTTCTCACTATCATATATTTGTGATATAAGCGGTTGTCATGAGCCGATTTTCTCATCAGCGTTTCTATCTCAAATGGATTGTACAGGTCATAACTTCGCGCTCGACCGGCGAATAATTATCCCCCGTGCAGAACAATGCAACCTGTTCCGTCCACCCTCCGCGAAGGAGGATGGTGTGACTTTTCGGCTTGTATTTGACCTTCGTGACGCGGTTCCATTTGAGAAAAGTCTCCTGCCGTGACTGCGCCAGCATCCCCGCGCCCGCCACGGCGAGTTTACCAGAAAGCAGCCCCAATACGACCGTCAGGACATTTGTAATTCGGTTCTTCTTTGCCTGTTTTGCCTGCGTGCGGCAGAGTACGCCCTTGTCGTCCAGCACAAATTCCGCCTCATATTTTCCCCGATAGACCGCCATGATGAAAAGCCAGGTGAAAAACAGCAATGCGGCAATGAGCCCCAGCCCATAGAGCACATAGACGCTTTTGCCCGACGCAAGCCCGATGACCAGCGCGACAAAGCCGAAAGGGATGCCGATGGCAATCCCCAACTGCTTCAAAATAACCGTGTTTCTGAATATGGGTACGCTGATCTGCCATTGTATTTTTTCCGTTGTCTTTTCCATCGCCACCCTCTTTTCCATGGTCGACTTTTATTATAGCCGTCTATCGGCTTTTGTTTCGGGACCGGGATTTTCTTTTGACGGTAATCACAAGCAACAAAGCACCTAATCCCGTCATAACAGGACCAGCAAGGCCCGCCGTTTCGCCGTCCTCCGCATTGACATGAGGCCAGAAGGGAAGATAGCGCACCGGGATAGTCTGCCGCATATGGGTGCCGCCCGGGAATACCCTTGTCACCGAGCCGGTATAACGCTCGCTTTTCACGGAAAATGTATATTCCAGTTTGTAGCGGCTGGAATTCCTCGTGGATTCGTCATTGTTAATGAAATACTTCTGCTCATATCCGGTCACCTGGGCGGTGGTTGTACTGCCCACTACCGAAAGGGCCAACTGGCCGATCCCCAACAGAATAAGTATGACCGCAACGGGAATCATCAGCAGTTCCAACAGTTTATTTTTGAGTGGTGGTTGTGCGGACGGGGGTTTAGTTACCGGTGTTGACTGCGGAGCAGTCGGTTGAGCACCCGTTTTCGCCCCGCAGCCTGAACAAAAGCTGTCCTGAGCCGAAATCTCGGGTCCGCAATTACTGCAAAACATAGGCTTCACCCCCTTATCTCTTTACCCCAGCAACGCGTAGGTATAAGAAACCAATATTACCGTCCCCCTTGTCAGCGTCTCCTTTATCCGGATGCAATACAACATAAAAGTATAAACCTTCGCCTCCAAGCTTAGAAAGAGAATCCTCCTCGCCGATATGCTTTATGCGGATTGGTTTGTCTTTCACATCGTGATAACCGAACTCCGTTACATATAAACCGTTGAAGACCAACGTCGGATTACCATAAGTATTGGTATCGGCATGAAATAGGTCGTCATCTCCTTTTTTCCCGTCATATTTGATCGTAATATCGGATTTTATATTAACTTCTACACCCGATGATTCATGCACTGTATCCACGTCCAGTGCTATATTTACATTCTTGCCCTTTTCCAAGAGTATCTCACCGTTTTGAGGTACCGTTTCATAATACGCTCTGTAATAAAATGCTGATTGAAGCAGTAGGGCTTTAGGCGGCTTCTCTCTCATGGCTTCCAACAAGTCGAAGAAATCTCCTTTTTCCAGACCATAAGCAACATATGGATTTTCCATTGCTCCGCCGCCTTTTGTCTCCGTATTGTCTTCATTACAGCCTGTCAAAGCAACAGCCATAAGTATGGTCAGGAAAAGGTACAGGATATTTTTCGTTATCCTCTTTGATTTGCTCATGGGTTTTCTCCCTTCAGCTTATTTTAATTTTCCACCGCAGTTAGCGCAAAACGCAGTTTCGGCAGAGAGCTTAGCGCCGCAGTAACGGCAGAATTTCGGAGCAGACGGCCCGGCTGCGGCCTTTGTATGACTGGAGGTGCTCTCGGATTTTTCGGTCGTCTCAGGCGTGTAAGAGATTGCATCAATCTGAGCGGTGGCAGGTGCGGTCTGAGCGGATTCTAAAGTAGATACGATGGTGGACTGACGTGCCCCCGATTGCCAAACCACTTTATCGTAGAGGAAAGCCTCTGGTTTCGCAGTAGTAACAATAGTATTCAGAGCGTTGAAAGGTGCGGAAACGCAGCCCCCAACGGAGGGACTTGAACCCGAAAGTGGATGCATAGTCTCTCCGTACGGAGCCGATCTACCAGCCTAAAAACCAAGTATTCTCATAACCAAACCCTTCAATAGCCCCAAATCATGGCAACTGATCATCTTTCACTTTACGGACGTCCGGACAACCCAGGAACTCCTCCATCATCTTCAGGAGCTGGCGCCCGGATATAGACGCAATCTCTGTTGCTCCCTCCCGAAAAGCCAGAGAAATGATTTCACGCATTCCCGCCCATACACACAAGACCCCTGCGCCTGCAAGCTCCTTGTCCTCTATATGATTAAAGGTTTCTAACATGACAAGGGCTTGAGGAATCAGAAATTTCTCTGCAAATCCTTCGTAGGCTCCGACAAGAAAGTATCCCACCTGGTCTTCTCCTGCCTGAAAGCCTATTATCTCTGCGATGATAAGCCTATCCAGGATCTTCTTCGTGTTCTCTATGTCAGGGATAGAATACTTGTAATGGCCGGTGAGAATGCTGGTCAGACTGCCCGGTCTGGGTTTCTCGAGCTGTTCCCGAATCCGCGAGAATGGTATTCTGCTCTCCACGTTTTGCCCAAGATAGGACATTAGCTCTTTTTCACGGCGGATGTCCGCCATAGACAGAAATACTATAAGCTCGTCGTTGGAAAGGGCTGTATTGATATCCAAGGTTTTGAAATCCGAGATACCCACCCACTGGGAAAGCTGAAACAAAACCTCCTCCAACTGCTCACCGGACGAAAAAACAAGCTCGCCTCCGTCATTTTCCACAAGAACATAATCTTTGTTTGTCTTGTAGGCATATTTTTCAACGAAATATTCACCGTCCTTCAGGACCAGCCGTGTGCAACGCTGGGGATCCGCCGCTGTAGATAGCAGCTTGTGGGCTTCCGCCACCGGACGTCCTCCTTTTAGAATGTCTTTTTCTTCCAGAAGCTTCTCCTCATTCCCTTGAAGAACGGCACCTTCGCCAGAAAAAAGACTGAGAGGATTTGAATTCTTATAAACCTTTGATAAAAAAGATAGTTCATTTTTAGTAAGCCTCATGGCATATTCTCCTTTCTCATCCTTGCTCGAGCTTGCTTTTAATCCCCCATAACGACGGGCTTGACTGCGTATTCATCTGCCAGCGTTGAAGCAATTTTGATCCCTGCCGGTTTGCTGACAAGAACGTTTTTCAGGTTTGGAACCGCCCTAAATGATCCTCTGTTTACAACTGGCGTCGGCAGATCTCCTGCAATCGTATCTGTGACGAAACCGACGGCGGCCTTATATGCGCCGTCCTTCAATCCGCTTCCGACTGCTTCTCCAAAATCCTCACCCCGAAGCGCCGCTCCGATTCCCGAACCTGCTCCTTCTCCGGCCATGGTGAGGGCACCCTTCCCGACAGCACTCAAGGCTTCGCCCACAAGTCCGTCACCACCCGGCATCTTATCCAGGGCGGCATCGGTAGCACCTTTGATAAATCCTTCGGCAGCATTTGCCAGGGTAAATGCATCTTTTCCTTTTGCCCCAGCTTCCGCCATAGTGCCGGCCATTCCCTTGGCAACCTTATATCCGGCTTTGATTGCACTCCCGCCTGGCACTATCACCGAAAGGCCGTCGATTCCTATGTCAGCAGCGGTGCCCACTACTACGGCGCCGACTTCCATGGTACCGAGAATCCTATCATTTCTCTGCCAGATATTTGCCCATTCTTCCGCATTTGCTTGTCGCTCCCCAACGATTCTTTTGATCTCGTCCAAATCGTCAGTTCCATATTTCGACCGCAGGGCATTTTCCTTGGCTGTCTTCTGCTCCTGCTCTCTGATTTTCTGCATGTTTGCCCTTAGTTCCTTGTCATGTTCGCTTCCGCCACGGGCGGCTATTTCCTCTTCCCTTGCGGCGCTCCAGTCCTTATTTTGCTGCAACTGTTCCATGGCTTCCGGATATTTCTCCAGATCTAAAACACCTCCGGTTTCAGAGTTCACCCATTCTCCGGTCAATGGATCCTTTACATAGAGGCTTTCTGCGCCGCTGGCCGATGTCTTCAGCACCATTGTCTCCGGCTCCTTTGGAAGCTGTTCTTTTTCGTGTGTGGATCCGTCTTCCGGTTCTGCAGCGGAGCTTTCCGGTGTGGAAGAATCAGCATCTCCCGACTCTAAGGATGGCTCCTCGTATGGTTCCTCGTCAGGAATATTATCGCTTTCATAATTCGACTCGTAATCGCCTCCAAGAACGCCACCTGCAGCTTCGGGAGTGGTTTTTGCCGATTCGTTGTCCCCTATGGAAACAGCGTCGCCTTCATCAGGCTCATCAGTATTACCCATGGCATCCGCCAGCATGATCATAGCCAGCTGCTCCTGAGTCTTTCCTGGGTATTTCTTTTTATACCAGTTCAGATCTCTCGCTGCTTTCTTAGCAGGAGCCTTGGGTTTGAGTGTCTCCTGCAGCGCATTTACCACAAGCCCAACAAGAGGCGGGAAGAGCATTCCTGCCGCAGCCTGAGCGGCATTGTCAGGCCCCGGAACGCTGCCCGTGCTTCCTGCTTTTCCAAGAGCGGTCATAACAAAGGGAGGAAGCTCCCGCTGGGTCATGAGACCGGTGACGCTTATATCATAGGTGTTATAATCCGCGCCTTTTTCTGCACTGGCCGCACGATCGTAAACGCCGACACCCGATAGGGCAATTTGCGGCCTGCCGTTTCCATCCACGGAAAGTGTCAGGGTGGCGTCTGCCGAAATCTTCGCCTTATAAGGTAAATTTGACAGATCCGCAGCAAAGGCAAAGTGAGCAGTGACCGTTTCCAATGTCTCCTCTATAACCTGGCAGCCCTGTGAAAAGGGCACCCCTTCATATTTTCCGATCAACTCCACTTCTCCGTCCTTATCCAGAACTGTCAGCTCGAAATCCTTGAGGGAAAAGCTGCTTTCTGCTTCTGATGCCGGTCCCATGAGGGTACTTGTTTTAAACGCATCCAGATTAATCTGGTAGGTTCCGGTAAAGTCCGGGCGCAGTTGCACGGGAATTGAGGCTTTCACATAAAAGAGAGGCTCCCCTTCTGGGTCGTAGCTCAATAGCTCCGGCTGCGAAATAGCAATCAAATAGTATCCCTGGGGAAGCAGGACATCAGGGGCGATTTTCCAGGCAGCATTGGGAATTCCCTCCATAGAGACGCCATAGGCCTGGCCGGAATAATAAGTCTTACCGTCCTCTCCAATCACGGCGATGATTCCCGGCAGAGCCCCCTGACCGTCATTGTAAGTGCTTACTATGATTTCATCAATCTGATATTCTTCATCAAGTCCAAAAACAGGCTGATTGAGCGCAGCGGTATCCCCATAGCTATATTCCGCATCTACCTCTGTAAGGGTTTCTTCGCCAAAGACTTGGCCAGCTTCCTTCTCTGCACTCATTCCGGGATTGTTTTCAATCTCCCATTGAATCAAGGCTTCCCTGTATTTTTCATAAGCACCGGCGTGGATGCCCTTGATCAGAAAAGCATCGGTCAGGCCACCGGATCCTTCTGCCGTCAGAGTATAATTCCCCGCCTTAAGGGTAATATCGCCTGGAGGCTTAAAGATCAAAAGAAAATGTTCGCCGCTTATTTGTTTTTCCATTGAAAAACCTTTGTAAGTATTGCCCTGGGCGTCTACAAGACTCAAAGCGATCTCGCCTTCTCCTGTTTTCCAAGCGGGTATGTAGACGCCTGTGAGCACAATTTCTTCTTTCACCTTCAAGCTCATATCGAAGGCTCCGCCGCCTTCCCAGTCTCCCTTATAACCGATCACAAGATTGGATGTTCCTTCGTATGACAGCTGGTCCGCATACCAACTTCCGCTTTTGGCCACAACCTTTTCATAAGGTTTTTCCGGTTCATAAGGTTTTTCCGGCGGAGTAGTGCTGCCTGCCGCGAGGACGGCAAGGGGCATCAAGTTTGCAATCAGGAAACACAGCAGCAATATCTGTACAAATTTCTTTCTCATAAACCGCCACCTCCTATCAGCGAGCGCAGCAGGCCAATTCCGCCCTCAATCATAGATGAGGCCATGCTCAGATATGTAAAGGACACGGTCCACAAAAATGAAAAGGCGAAGGAAACTCCTGACGCAGCCACGGTGTTTTTGATTTTCTGTTTTCCCTGCATTTTACCCATTTCGATAGCCGAGGCAGTACCCACCGCCATGATTCCCGCGGAAATGAAGGGAATGGTCATGGTCCAACCCAGATAAAAGACGGCTAAGGCAAGCATCAGGGTAAAAGGCACCAGAAACAGCATCCCGTTGTCCACGGCATAGCGTATGGCTTCTTTGCCTTGCTCTTTTTTAAAGCGGCCGTTGAGCATTCCAAGAAATCCTTTCAGAAACATTCTGAAAAGCCCTCCGAATAAAAGGCCGCAAATAATTCCTAATCCGATGTTGTACAAATTAAGAAGATCCAACGGGTTTATCAGGGCGCAAACTCCTATAACCATAAAGCACAGGAGTCGTACAAGTTTCCTCAATCCCTTGCCTTTACTGTATTCCAACTGGGTCTCCTGCATAATTTTCTCTTCCAATTTCAACACCTCCTACAGGTTCCCGAAAGCCGACCAGGAAATGAGCACTACTGCGCTCACCAGAGCGGCGATGGGTACGCTCAGTGAATTCTTTCCTCCCGTCAGTTCCCGAATTGTAATGATTATAGGCCCGATGGCCCATAAAACACCGGTGATGCCAAAAGCAAGGGAGGTTTTCCAGCCCAAGATAAGAGAAAATGCGATACCGAGCACACCGTAAATCAGTGCCCCGCTGTAGCTTAAGCAAAATGACGAAACGGCCTGCATAAGGCTGTTCTCCGTTTTGGCCACTTTTAGAATGAGCCAAATGATTCCGGCCAGCAGCGGAATCACCAAAAGGCCGTAAGCGACGCCCGCTCCCACTGAAAGAAGAACGAAGCTTATATCCTTCTGCCCAGTTTTATAAAGGTCCAGTCCTGTCTGTACAAAGAACAGGCCAAAGGCCAAGGCTGAGACCATAACGGACAGATACCATTTGCTAGACAATGCCCCCTTAAGCGCCCCTGCCGGATTGATCATCATGCCGAAAATCGTCCGGACCAGCGATGGATTTGCACTGTTTTTCATTTTTCCACCTTCCTTCATTTATTCACTTTTCTTTTTAACAAACACTCCCTGAATTCTATTTGTCCTTCAGGCTGCCTCTGACTTCTGTAAATCCGCAGTTGTCAGACTGAGAGTTGTGGGACCAGGTGTCAGGATCAGAATCCACCACCTGGTACTTGCCCTTTTTAAGCTCTATGTTCGGAAAGGCGTCCCAATAAGCGTCTTTCACATCGCCCTGTCCCACTCGGCCTACGGCCTGCCATGGGCCGTATTTTTTCCCATCTTCACCGATGAGCTCTATGGTGCCGGGCTTTACTCCTCCGTTAAAATAGTGGTAATTTGTAATAGCAGCCGCCACACAGTCCTGCTCCAGGACAATAAAGGTGGGACTTAAAGGCTTGTTTTCCACCCCTGCAATATTATTGTTGGTCCATATCACCGGCTTTTCCAAGGCTGCCTCCTCTTTTGCTCCGCATCCGGCAAGCAGCAAAACTATCAGGCCAAAAATGAGAATAATAGAAAAGATTCTTTTCATACGCATACTATATTCACGCTCCTTACTTTCAATATAGCTACTCTACCTGTGTGAAGGATGAACCATCCCATTCGACAACGGCAAGTTTGTTGTATGTTCCGGAGACTGTGACGGTGTAAACCTTTCCCATCGCCTCGGGGTAAAACTTTTCCCACACCGGGTCTAAATACAGATATTCTTCTTCCTCCGGCACGGAACCTGCCGCATAGTATTTGGTCATTTCATAAGTTGTTGGGGATGTTTCAACAATCCATCCATTCTTAACACCTTCTTCGGCGTCAAAATGAGCGATGCCGAGCGAGCCTGTCTCTTTGGTAAAATCTTCGACCCAAAGCCCGTCCAGATTGTCCCAATCGCCGGCATCCAAACCACTATCCAGCACCATGGGGGCGCCGCTGACATTTCTCATCTCATACATAACCTCTTTTTCCGTGTTGCCTGTTGTTGCCTTATCTCCCTCGCAGGCACTGAGGCTTAAAACCATAACGCAGACCAACAGCAGGGCAAATAAGCTGCCTGCTGTTCTTGCTGCCCATGATTTTTTCTGTAAGGCTAATTTGCTTTCCATGAATGATCCTCCTTTTCAACCGACTTATTTTGGTTTATTTTGCATCGTCCCTCAACGTGGAATCACCATTTTGTTGCTTATTTTGTCTTTATCAGATAAAGAGTGAATTCGTTCACGCCGTCGGACGGCTCGGGGTTTTCAAAGTGCTCTCTTTCAAAGGTCTGGGTAAAAACGAATGTCGCGTGGATTCCGTCCGCGTCCTTTGTAAAGGTGACGGCGGTACTTACTGTGCCTAATGGATAATCTGCCTTGTGTTCCCATTGCCCTGTGTCGGAATTGTAAACCAGCTCTCCGTTTGAGCCGGTACGCTTGTTCTGGTACAAGATTGTATCCTCGTCATCCTCTTCGAAGGTAATGACAAGGCTGTCAAACTCTCCCTGCACCTCGCGCTCATCCCCCGTTATAAACAGATACCGTTGGTTTTTTATATCGGCCTGGTTCCGCTCGACCTCGTATTTGGTCGCGCTTCCCGAGCCTTCATAAGTGCCGTAAATATCTTTCGTTTTCAAAGTGCCGCCCTCCTTCTCGTTCTCCGAACAGCCTGCAAACAGCAGGCAGAAAACGAGCGGTAGCGCTAAGATGAATCTTTTTTTCATAGAAGTCTCCTTTCTGGGATATCAGGCCGGCAATCCCCCGGCCTTATTCGGGGATAAAACTGAAGGAGGCATAGCTCTACTCCACCTTCTCATACGCGCTTTCCTCCGTGTCGCCGTCATAGGACTGCGTCAGCTTGCCGCTTCTTTTCACATCGAAATAGCCGTCTTTTGCCGACAGGCTGATCTCCTCAAGCTTTTTAAGTCTTCTTCCTTGTCTACCTGATCGACGAGTACCCATGCGTAGCTTCCCTCGCCGCCCGCACTGCCCGCGCGCGATTCGCCGCAGGCGGTGAGGGAGAGTAGCATCACTGACAATAATATCCAGCTTATTATTTTTATATAAATTCTCCTTTCAAAACTATACGGTACATCGCTTAAAAGCGTACAGTTGTCGCAAACCCCAGACAGACGCCGCCTTCTAACGCCGGTCTGGCTGAGCACTGATGATTTTTGGCGGCGTTCAAAGCAAATCGGAAAGCGGTAAAAGGCACAATCGCTTTCCCTTCATTTTGGCCCAACCCCCTTCATAATTACGATCCGAGCACCTATTTCAGCAGCGGGCATTTACAGCGGAAGCAGACGTCCTCGTTTATGTCGCACAATGTCCCGCAGGCATTGCAGGGAATAAACCTGTCGCCGGTCTTGTCATACTTTTCATATGAGTTCAGCCCCGCATGGTGCCGCACCCGGTCGCCGATCTGATAATAGTTATACAGAACATCGCTGTCTTGAGATTTGACGGTGTATCGTTTGCCCCGGTCGCTGCGTATGACAACGGAATATTCCAGATAGTCCTCGTCTTGAACATTATCGTCGCCATAATTGTGTCGTCTGGTTTTCTTTTTGATCTTCTTGTCCTCCACCGTGCCATCCCAGGTCTTACCGCGCTTTCTGCCCAGTATCTGAAACATTGCGATTACCAAAAACATGCCGCCGATCCCAAAGCCGATATAGAGCGATTGAGGATTGCTCATATCTTCCAAACCCATCTCGCCTGCAATATAAAAGCCAACGACAGCGGCAACAGCAAGAAATATGGAAAACAGAGCCGCCCAGCGGTTGCTGTTTTTGACATATTTGGCAAAGGCTGGGTCGTCGATGCGAGGCGAGAATCCGCGTAGACCTGCGGACTGCAGCGCGCTTTCGGGCAGCTGACTTATTTCGCTGCCGCAAGCGGGGCAAAATCTTGCGCTTTCCGATATTTGTGTTCCGCAATTTGAGCAATACATATCCCGTTCCTCCTGCCGGATTGTTTAACATAACCACCCTTAAGAAAAGCGAAGGTTTTACCCGTTTCGAGTATTCCGGTTTATCCATTCGATATCTTTACCGAAACCAATATTTATGCAGACAGATCTCTTTTGTCCTTTTCAGCGGCTTAAAAAATCAAGTCCGTCAGTCGTTTTAGTCACCTGTTCGCTTTAACTCCAGCGTGATCTCCTGCGTATAGCCTTCCCCCGTCTCATTCGAGGTCATGGTTCCCTTGGCCACGATGGTGTCTCCCTCGCGGGAAAAGACAAGGTTCCATGTAAAACCGTAATCCAGGGAAAACTCGCCCGTTTCCGGGTTATAAGTCCCGTCAACGCTGATTCCGTCGCGCAGGAGCGTCGCGGTTCCGTTATCGTTTTGTACGATGCGAAATTCCAAGGGATTAACCTCTCCCAAAGTATCGTTTTTTGCCGCCGTGACGGTTGTCGTTCCCTCGTAGAGGCCAGTGATATCCATTTTCCCCGGAGCTGCCGTATCCTGCGACTTTGCGCAGGCGCAAAGACCACAGAGCATTGCGACCGTCAGAAGCACAGCCAGAAAGCGCCTGATTGTTTTTGCCGTGCAAGGTTTTTGAAAAAGACTGTTTTTCATCTTTGTCCCCCCCGTCAAGATAGCAATGTCGGTGTGATTCCTGTTTCATAGCGAAATTTTTCAGAGATTTGCTCCAGCATGGCCGGATTGATTGCCGGGCGCAAAAGCCGGATGTTCTGTGTCCGCTTTTCCGTGCCGTAGGTGAAGGAAATGAAATCCGCTCCGATCTCCACGGCCCTGAGTCGGATGCCGTCCTGGTTGAACTTAATAATTTTTTCGTCCAGCAGAATGCCGAAGTACGAGACGATTACCTCGGTATTTTCGATATTCTCCGGCTGCGCCGCTTCACCGGACAGGTCGCTGATTACGGCGGTGCTGATATGGAGGATCGGATTTTCTGCAATGAGCCGCGCGATCTTTAGCTTGCCTACCCCCTGTAGCCAAAACGCCGCCGCAACTCCGCTGGCAATCACTACGCCTGCCAGAAGTATCTGTGTCTGGATTTCAGACATTGCTCCCCCGAAAACAAGAAGCATACCGCCCGTCAATATGCCAAAGCCGGTTAGAGCTGCCAAAACGAAGTTTTTTCTTTTGATCGCTTTCAAACGTACTCCCCCTTGTCCGGTAGGATTTTATTCTTCAAGAGTAGCATAGCAAAAGCGGGGCCATAATAAATCACCCGACCGGGTAGTTTGTATGAAAAAAGCCCCTACCTTTTTTGGGTAGGGGCTCAAAGTACATGATTTTCAGGGGTATTATACGGGAGGAAG
>Ga0208040_1003349_pt1 | contig 13121 bp, 11 predicted proteins | sample AD_UKC083_MetaG_FD_184431 | JGI IMG/M metagenome (GOLD analysis project Ga0208040, IMG submission 184431) | Active sludge microbial communities of municipal wastewater-treating anaerobic digesters from USA - AD_UKC083_MetaG (SPAdes) (version 2) | ecosystem: Engineered > Bioreactor > Anaerobic >...
CAGCATCGGTCAGATGCTGCATTTCGGAAAATCTTTCAAGGCTTATTTCCAGCGACGATATTGTTTCACCAGGCTAACACAGTCATCCGGGTTATATTCATTAACGGTGGTTGTAAGTTCAAGCGCCTTGGCTTTGGGACTCCAGAAAATAACATTCATGTAGTCTTTATTTCCATAGGTTCCATTGGTAGACTCAAACGATTCGCTGTCGATTGTCTGACCAACATTGAAGCAAATGGGGCTTTTCTTGTTCATTTGATAAAGACGTACAGCCTCAAGTGACTCAAAATTCATTGTCACTTCTCCATTCAGCTGTCCGTTTTCTTCATAAAGTCTTTTCTGAATATCTTTTGCGAGCGGGAAGTTTTCGGCAAATTTTTCACCGTTGAGATAATCATTGATGAGTTCGTCAAAATCCTGCTCCGAAACATCAGTTGAGTCATCCATCTGGCTAAAAATGTTGACATAGGTGATGGTGAGTTTGCCGGTATTTTTTCCAGTGATTTCAAATTTATATTTCTTCTTCTCAACTGTGAGACAGCTGCTTATCAGAAATGCCAGGACGGCTACGGCGACAAATTTTAAAATTTTCATAGTTCAGTTGTTTGTTTATTAAGACAAAAATACAATTTCTTTTCAATTTCTTAGATGAAATAGTGTTTTTTTTGTTTTTTAGGCAGAATTTATCGTTTCTATTTGTTTGCGTTTTTCAGCTTAATTTCCTTTTTTCTCAGTTGTTCTATAATAAAATCATTTTTATTTAGTTGCAGGAGCAAACCTTTCATGTTACTGACAGTCACGAAATATTCTTTATGCAATTCCGCCAGATATTGCTGCTCTGTCTGGCCTTTTGTAGGAAATATGATGGCCGACCGTCCTGCTGCAATCAAATCCATAAGTGTGCTGTAGCCCGCATGTGAAATTATGACGGCAGATTCAGCGACCAGTTTTCGCAATTGCTCGTCTGATGCGGATTTCAGGCAAGAAATGTTTTCAGAACAACAATTGCAGCCCGCCCCGGCAATGGTAATCTGCCATCCGGTTTCGGAAAGCATCGCAGAAAGCTTTTCCGCCATTTCAAGACGATGCTTATCAGGTCCCGAAGCGATTATCAGAACTGAGTTTGTTTGTCGCTCCGCATTGGATCGTATACCTTTCTCAAATCGGCTCAGCGGGCCAATGTATTTTGCATTGGGTACAAAAGTCTTTGGGTGACTAAGTATACCTGCTAGTCCCGGATATGCTTCGTAATCCGGCACCCATATTTCGGAAAAAGCAGCATATATTTTTCTCAGAAAGCGTCTCAGAACGGGTGTTCCGAAGCGCAGCCACCAAGGCGGGATTGGTTCCAGCTGGTGGGTAATCAGAATTGATTTGACTGCATTGCACCTGAATCCGTAACGATTGTCCGATATAATCAGACCGAAATTATTTGCGGCACAAAGTTCCGAACACCGCATTTGATCTGACTTCAGCAGTTTTCTGATTTTCAGGATCAACCCGATCAGGCGGAAAAAGCCTGTTCCGTTGAGGCTATAACTGACAGGTCTGGTCTCATCGTGAATGTAATTTATATCAGGAAAGCGATTCTGCAGGTATCTGCATATTCCTGCCGAAGCGAAAACCGTCACTGGTGTTTCTTCACTAAGAAACTGCCGTATCAACGGAATACAGCGGGCCGCATGACCAAGTCCCCAGTCGAGCGGTGAAATCAGAACACCGGAACTATTTCCCAAGTGGTTAAACTTTTATTGACAACTGAATGATGAATGTGCGTGGCGGCTGAACATCGCCGGGGCGCATCATGTATTCTTTGTTGAAGAGATTTTTGGCTGTGAAATTCAAATGAATCATTTCATTGATTTTCCAACCTACCCGAACATCAAAAACGATGAACCCCTTATTGTTCTTTTCCCTGTATTCTTTTAGTCCTGGCAAAATCATGGCGTATTCGCCGGTGGCGGGGTCAAACAACGGAGTGACACCATCGGGTCCCCGCACGGTATCTTCAAATATTTTATCGATGTTAATGATGTGGCTCTGATACTCAAAATTGGCTCCCAGTGTGAGTTTTTTGAACTCGACTGAAAAATCGGCTTTGGCGCTGTGATAGAAACGATACTTCAGAATATTCGCTTTTGTTGATTTCATGGAATCGGCCGTAGCATCAAGGTCGATCGGGTTGTTATAGGTATAGCCCAGCAGCAATGTAGCCGGCAGGCCAATGAATTTACCTTCGCCGGTCACTACAATTTCAAATCCTGAAATTTCGGCATTCCGCACATTTTCAGCTTTGAATCCGACCCAGTTGAGGAAATAATTGGGTGATGTAGGAGGAAATGGAATTAGCACCACACTATCGGGATTGTGATAGTTGAACATGAACTCAATCATATTCTGATATCGGGTATAAAATCCGGCCACATCGGCATAGCCGTTCCATCCCCACAAGCGGAAACCCTGTTTGAATGCGATCTCAGCGCTGTATCCGGTTTCGGGCTGCAATTCGGGGTTGGGAAAAACTTTCAGATCACCGGTACTTGTAGCCGTGTATCTTTCCGCAATGGTCGGATATCGGTAACCCATTCCAAACGATGCGCGCAGAAACGATTGCTCTGTCACCGAATAATTGACACCGGAGCGGAAAACCGGTTTGAATTTCATTTCATCCACATCAATGCGGTATCCTTCAATACGCGCACCAAGAGAGACGCTCAGCCTGTTGAATTTCTTATCGGCCTGTGAGAAAAAACCAACACTGGATCCAAAATGATGTACGCCTCCATAAATTTCCGCAACACTTTCGTTGTAATTGGCACACAGGCCATTGGTCCAATTGAGCGACTTTGAAGGGAAACCTTTATAGAAGTTGTATTCGGCATAATACATATCATCGAAATTGTCCTGTCCGGTGTTATTGGTATTATGCACCTGAAAAAACCTGCCTTTCAGACTATGTTTTGTACTGTCATTTTTATACCAGATTACAGAAGGATAAAGGTTCAGATATGAATTGTTGATTTGCTGCATAAACGATTCGTTGCATCGGTAAACACCGCTGTCGCCATCTGCCCAGAGCAGGAAAATATCGCCGACGCGGCGCATGTAGTTGGCCGACAATTCATACGAAAGCCCTTTTACTTTTTTATCGCGGTAGCGCACTGAGCCATTAAGCCGGTACCGCTCCTCCTCGTTGTTTGTTCGATAACCGTTGTTTGATGATACGAATCCCCCGAAGGTAATATCGAAATTTCCTGCCTGACGGCTATGCAGGAACCGCGTACTGCCGAAAATGGGTGCATTGTTTCCCCACCACGCAATTTCTTCTCTGTCAGGCATGGTGTACTGTCCAAAAATCGTAGTGATATATGTTTTCGGAACAAGTCCGGGATACGAGGTTCTGTAATTAATAACACCATTCAGAGCCGACGAGCCGTACAAGGCAGAACTGGCGCCTTTAATCACTTCGACCTGCTGCACATTTTCGATGGGGGCAAAGTCCCAGCGCGCCTCGCCGGAAGCACCAGTAATCATGGGCATGTCATCGACCAGAAAAAGCACACGGCTACCCGCACCATAACTGTAGCCGCTTCCACCTCGAATGGATGGCTGCTTGTCCATGATGTTCAGCCCTGGAATTTTCTGTAGTCCCTCTTCGAGCGAATTCACGTTGGTGTTCCGGATGAAATCGGCCTTTATAACCTCCATTGAGACGGTCACATCGGAAAGTTTCTGCTCATATTTACCTGCACTGATTACTACTGCATCAAGCACCCGCGATTCTGTTGTCATTTTCATGTCAAGTACAAGGGTTTCGCCTTCTTTCAGATTGACAATTCTGATTTCTTCTGTGTAGCCGACAAACCTGAACGCAATCGAATGTGTTCCTTTTTCCAATGTCAATGAATAATTGCCATCTACATCTGTTGCGACACCGGTCGTTTTATTCACGACCACGTTTACACCGGGTAAAGTCAAACCTGTTTCAGCATCTGATACGGTTCCTTTCAGTATGGCTTGCTGAGAAAAAACAAGAAACGGAGAAAACAGCATTAAGAAAACGAATGGAGTAAAAATTTTCATAGGCCAATTAAATTTTTAGACTAACTTTGCTCACCTATTGCCTCAACAGCCCTTTTCATGGGAATTTGAATAACCAAAAGTAATTAAAATTTCCAACTGCAACTTGAATAACAATCTTTTATATCTGATAGCATTAAAGTGCATTCCCCTGGTTGGCGACATAGTTGCCCGAAGACTCATTGAAACTACCGGAGATGCATCTGCTGTTTTCTCCATGCCGGAAGAAAAGCTTGAAAAAATTGCCGGACTTACTCCGAAAACCATCCGGATGATTAAGGAAAACCGGACACAAGCATTAAAAAGGGCAGAAACGGAAATTGAATTTATCCAAAAGCACAAAATTGAGTGTATCAGCTCATTTGACGATAATTATCCAGCACGGCTCAAACATTGTCTCGATGCTCCGTTGTTTCTCTTTTACCGCGGATCGGCACCTGTTGAGTCAACTTATATGACCGCAGTGGTTGGAACCCGAAAGTCAACAGTCTATGGCCGGAAAATGACCGAACAACTGGTTTCGGGGCTGAATCTCAGCGGCATGACCATCGTTAGCGGTCTTGCCTATGGCATTGACACCGTGGCCCATCAGACGGCAGTTGATCAGGGAATTCCAACAATTGGCGTCATGGCTCATGGCTTCAAGCATTTATATCCCGAAGAAAACAGAAAGCTGGCAACACAGATGCTGAAAAACGGCGGCCTGATGACTGAATTTCTGTCGGATGAACTTCCTGAAAAACAAAACTTTCCGATCCGGAACCGGATTATAGCAGGTATGGCCGATGCAGTGGTGGTAGTTGAAGCTCAAAGTAAAGGCGGAGCACTCATCACCGCGGAAATTGCCAATTCGTACTCACGCGATGTATTTACAATTCCCGGTCGCGTAGATGATCAGAAGTCGCGCGGCTGCAACTGGCTGATACGCACCCAGCGCGCTACGCTGATTGAATCGGCCGAGCATCTGAAATATTTCATGAACTGGACTCAGGCCGAAAAACCTCAGGTAAGGCAGGTTCGCATGGAAGTACTGCTTGATGCCGGAGCTCAAACGGTGTATGATTATCTGCACGAGCATGGCGAAAAATCAATTGATTCCATATGCAATGAACTGGGAATCAGCATTAATTCAGCGGCAATGATTCTTCTCGAGCTTGAGTTTCAGGGCGTTATTGCTGCCCTGCCAGGAAAAAGATACCGGCTGAAATACATTTAATTTATTTGTATCGACTGCATTTTTATTTGAACCGTATCCGGGTTATGAGTTCAATGAGACCATATTGAGAAAAAATGTGTACTTTTATCAAATAAAACCATCAAACCATGAAACAAGTTTTTCTATCTATTGCATTATTTGTTATCTGTGCAGTTACATTGCAGGCACAGGTAATTATCACTCAGAACTTTGATGCTCTGACAGCCGGGCCTTATGCTGCACAGCAACTCGGCGCTCCATGGACAACCTGGAGTGGTACAACCGGAAATGCCGAAGATCCCGCTGTTTCGGCAACACAATCTTCCAGCGCCCCAAATGCGGTGTATGTTGCCACAACCAGCAACGACTTTGTGTGTCATCTTGGTGATAAAACAACCGGCCGGTACAAAATCAGTTTCAGCTATTTTGTAGAAAGCGGCAAAATGGGTTATTTCAACATTTTGAATGATTTTGCAGGAACCAATAGTGTCTGGGCAATGCAGGCCTATTTCAGATCAAACGGCTACTGCATTGTTGATGCCGGCGGCGCTTCGGTTGACTCTGTTGCATATACTACCAACACCTGGAACAATATCGTTTTCATCATTGATGTCGATGATGACTTTGCCACCATGTATTTCAACGGTACCGAACTGGTCAGCTGGATTTTCAGCTCAGGATCATTTGGTGATGGCACTACTCACAAACTGGACGCTGTAAACTTCTATGGATTAGGTGAAGATCTTCAGCCAGGTTACTATATTGATAATTTCATTTTTGAGCAGGTTACTGTACCCGAAGCTCCGATGAATCTTACTGCTGCAGTTACTGGCAACAATGTGGCTGTTGCATGGACCGCTCCTTCAGGTTCTCCGACATCTTACACATTAATGAGAAACAACGGCATTATTGCCGATGGCCTTACAGTGCTTACATATGCCGACAACAACCTGTATCCTCAATCTTATAACTATGCTGCCAAAGCACATTATGCCGGACTAGGATATTCCCATTCATCAAACGACACCACAGTGACCATTGCCGGTGGTATTGCCCGTGAATTAGTTCTGTTTGAAGTTACAACGAGTACCTCTTGTACATATTGTCCTGGTGCAGCTTTGGGAATGGAAGATCTAGTAAGTAACGGGAAAAGCGTCGCCGTTGTAGAGTACCATAATGACTGGATTGGTGCGGATCCTTATATTTCAGCAGTCAGTCAGGAAAGATCCGATGCTATCGGTGCATATCTTTCAGGTCTTGGAGAAACTGTTGGAGATCCAATCGCAATGGCCGATGGTGATACATACATTATTGGCGGAAACCACACAACCAGTCTCTATACCAGCTATCTCCCGATGTATGATGCCCGCATTGCCCGCAATTCCATTCACGACATTAATCTCACAATTGTGAAAACCGGTGCCGATACCTACGAAGCAACTGTGGTTGTTGAGCAGATGAGCGGTTATTACCCAAGCAACCTCAAACTCAGAACAGCCCTCACTGAATCAAGCATTTCCTACTCATGGCAGGGACAAACTGAGCTTAATTGGGTTTGCCGCAACATGTATCCCAATAGTACAGGAACTGCACTCGATTTCTCTTCAGTTTCCACCCAGACTTACACAACAACATTCTCAACTGCCGGATACGTTGCCGACAACTGTGAATTTACCGCATGGGTTCAGCTTGGTGCCACCGGCGATGTTACACAGGCCGTTAAAGTTGACCTTTCAACCATTACCGGAGTTGAAGAAGCCAATGCAACCTCATGGAGCGTTTATCCAAATCCCGCCAATGACCAGATTACTATTGCCGGTATGGAAAAAGCACAGTACGAAATCGTAAACATCAATGGTCAGGTTGTTATGTCAGGTATGATTGAAAATGGTTTTGAAACCATCAATACCAGCAATCTGAATCAGGGAAGCTACTTCGCTCGCATCATCGGCAGCGAAGTGATTGTAAAATCATTTGTGATTGAATAATCATTCTCTCATTTCATTCAAAGCCATCCTTCGGGGTGGCTTTTTTTGCTCCATCGCGCCCGGAAAGCAGCACGAATTATTTGTTTTGGTCGTTCTAAAAAGCATGAATCATTTCAGACCTGAATGACAAAATTATTTGCATATTTGTAAAACAAAACAATAAACATGACTTTAAGTGAAAGGATAAAACACATGAAACACAAAAACCAATTGAATGCAAAGTGTTATCACATTCGGCTTGTTTTGAGTGCATGCCTGTTGATGTGTTTATGTTCATTTCAAATTGCGACAAGTCCTCACCTGATTGTTGGCTTCTGGGAAAACAATGAAAAAAACACTTATCCTTTCAAGTACAAGGATGACAGCTCGTGTCTAAGCCAAATGTTTTTCAGCAGTGACGAATTCACGGCAACCATATCTTTAGTAAACAAAAGCGGCGAAACTGAAGAACTCAGTCTGGCATATAAAATATATGACGTTAATGAAGAATTTGAAAAACCGGTAATGGTTTTCAAAAACACCTGTGACAAAGAATTCCGTTTGGTCTTTTCTGTTGAGTTGCTGAGCAAAGAGCTTCTGGAATTTAAATTTCAGAAAAAATACTCCAGCGAAAACATGAGTATGTCTGACAAAATTATCGGATTCAGAAGAACGGCCGGACCACCTGAAAACATGGACTAAATATCAGTTTCACCCCACCTCCATCTCGCCAGAAAGCAGCACGGATTCCTTGTTCCGGTCATACACCACGGCGAACTGGCCGGGCGCTTGTACCTTACGTCAGATCAATTGATATATCACACGCAATCAACAAGTTGGAAATTTATGTAAAAAAACGCTTGAAATTTGGGAAATAAATGTATATTTGCATTTAAATAACCGAAGAATTGTGTCATTTAATGTCTTATTAATCGAGAAATAAATGTATAGAAACACCATCAACAAATTGATTAATTGGAAATTATCAACCAATCGCAAACCACTCGTCTTTCTTGGTGCAAGACAGGTTGGCAAGACTTATCTTTTGAAAGAGTTTGGAAAAGCTGAATATAAACAAATAGCGTATGTGAATTTTGAACGTCCTGATGCCCCAAAAACTCTTTTTGAAGTTGATTTTGATGCAGACCGTATCATTACCGTGCTCAATGCATACTGCAAAATAAAAATCGATGCTGAAGACACATTGATCATTTTCGACGAAATTCAGGCTGCAGCCGGAGGAATTACATCACTGAAGTATTTTCAGGAGGATACACCTCAATACCATATTATAGCAGCGGGCTCATTGCTTGGAGTAAACATTCATCCCAGAGAATCGTTTCCGGTTGGGAAAGTGGATTTTCTAAAACTGCATCCCATGACATTTTGCGAATTTTTGCTGGCAATGAACGAACCCGGGTTGGCAGAATTACTTGAAAAAAAGGATTTGAACAATCTGAATTTTTTCAACGAGAAACTGGTGAATTATTTACGATACTATTTATTTACCGGCGGAATGCCTGAAGTGGTTGCAGACTTTGTTGAAAACCGCGATTGGCAACGAGTCCGCAAGATTCAAAATCAGATTATTCTTTCCTATCGCAACGACTTTTCAAAGCATGCTCCCAAAGAAATTTTGCCTCGGATAAACATGGTTTGGGATAGTATTCCATCGCAATTATCAAAGGAAAATAAAAAGTTTATTTACGGAGTAATTAAAGAAGGAGCCCGTGCGAAAGATTTTGAACTGGCCATTCAATGGCTGACCGATGCAGGACTGTTGCACAAGGTGTACAATACAACAAAACCTGCTGTGCCGCTGGTCGCCTATCAGGAGTTATCCGCGTTCAAACTTTTCATTAACGATGTTGGTTTATTAGGTGCAATGTCAAAGCTCAATTCGAAAACAATTGCACTAGGCAACGCCATATTTGCTGAATTCAAAGGGGCTTTGGCTGAGCAATTTGCTTTCCAGCAACTCATTCAAAACGAAAACTTATCCGTGTTTTATCACACATTTAGTAATAGCAAATATGAACTGGATTTTCTCATTCAAACCGAAAATGATGAAATCGTTCCAATAGAAGTAAAAGCCGGTGAGAATCTTCATGCAAACAGTTTCAGACTTTTCTGTCAGAAACACAAGCCACAAAAGGCAATACGAGCTTCATTGGCTCCATACAAAGCAGAAGAGTGGATGATAAACCTTCCTTTGTACGCAATTGAAACAATTGTCTGAGTTATGTTCTGCCCAACAGTTCACCATCACCCCACCTCCATCTCACCCGAAAGCAGCACGAATTCCTTGTTGCGGTCGTACACCATAATGAACTGTTACTTACATCAACGCTGAGGTGATGAGGTGAAAACATTGATCTGATTTTTGTAGATTTGTATTATATCCTGAAACAATATGGCAAAAAGTAAAATTATAACCGTTCAAGGACGCAATATTTCACTGATTTCAGATCAGGTAAACGACTACATTTCTTTGACAGATATGGCCCGATACAGAGATTCTGAACGTACGAACTATATAATTCAAAACTGGATGCGCACAAGAAGTGCCATTGAGTTTTGCGGCCTCTGGGAGCAACTTAACAACCCTGGTTTTAAAAGCATCGAATTCGATGCCTTTAAAAATGAATCAGGATCAAACAGTTTTGCACTTACCCCGCAAAAGTGGATTGATGCAACCAATGCCAAAGGGATTATCTCCAAATCGGGGCGATATGGAGGAACTTATGCACACCGCGATATTGCATTCGAATTTGCCACATGGATAAGTGCCGAATTTAAATTCTATTTTATTAAAGAATTTCAACGCTTAAAAGAAGATGAAAGTGATCGGTTAAAACTCACGTGGAACCTGCAACGCACGCTGGCGAAAGTAAATTACCGCATTCATACCGATGCTATTAAAGAAAATCTTATTCCCGAATCGCTTTCAAAAGAACAGATAAACTTTTTATATGCCGATGAAGCCGATATGCTGAATATGGCTCTGTTCGGAATGACCGCAAGACAGTGGCGCGATGCGAACCCGGAAGCCGAAGGGAATATCCGCGATGCAGCCACCATTGAGCAACTTGTTGTATTAAGCAATATGGAAAGTATCAATGCTTTATTGATCCATCAAAATTTGCCTCAGAATGAGCGACTTTTACAACTTAACAAAGTCGCCATAACACAGATGAAATCATTGCTTGAAAGTAAAGGACTGCGAAAATTGAAATAAAGGTTGAATTATTCGAATAGACTACATTTAAAATTTACCCCGCCTCTATATCGCCCGAAAGCAGCACGAATTCTTTGTTTAGGTCGTACACTACGGCGAACTGGCCAGGTGCGGAGACATGATTTTTTTCAACAGTATTTGAAAAGCAACAAAAAGTCTTATCTTTGTAATATGTCACAGGATGAAGTAAATAAGATTATTCTGGATCATCTGAAAAAGTACAATCCACAATACATTGGTTTGTTCGGGTCCTATGCACGGGCAGAACAAACCAGCGAAAGCGACATGGATATTCTTGTCTCTTTTTCAGAAGCCATTTCTTTGCTTACGCTTATCCGGATAGAAAATGAACTCTCCGAAAAGCTGCAAATAAAAGTAGATCTGGTGACAGCTGGAGCCATAAAAAACAAACGTATTTATAAGGAAATATTTAAGGATCTGCAGATAATTTATAGGGCATGAAAGGAAATGCTGCAGCTGAAATATAAAGCATTTAGTGTTTTCAAAACAGGTGCTGAAAATAGAGCTTCTCGGAATGACCTCCAGACAGACTGTTGAAAAAAATTATTAACTTTTTGATTCCATAAATAAAAATGAATTATCTTTGACAATAATTGTCAACACAGCAAATGTCAACAGCCGGTGAAAAATTGAGAGATATCAGAGAGAAAGCAGGACTAACTCTGCGTAAAGCAGCCATGAAGGCCGATATTGACGTAGCAGTTCTTAGCAAAGTAGAGCGCGGTGAAAGAAAACTTACAAAAGAGCTCATATTACGACTTTCTGAATTATATAACGTAAAACCTGAAAAACTCATTATCGGGTTTTTATCAGAAAAAATTCTTTATGAAATTAGAGATGAAGAATTTGGTCTTGAAGCATTAAAAGTTGCTGAGAAAGAACTTAAATACAAGAAAAAAGATGTCGAAAAACGGTAATAAAAAACGGGCAAAACTACTCTGCCAACGAAAAAAAGAAAGGGAACAGCAAGCCCTGTCAGATAATATTTTGCAAAAGAATAAACAGATATTATGCGAAAAAGCTGAAAAGAAAAATATAAAAATCATTGACAGGTCTTTGCTCGGCACACAAGAAAAAATTTCAGCCGTTTTAATTGAAATGATTAAACCCATTTTATTTGTTGCCAAAGATGAAGAAGATGCAAGAGGGATGGTTTCAATGGGCGTAGTTGCATGGAATTGCGGGATTATTAAGCAAACATTAGGGGAAGAAAAACTAAAACTGGCTCTGAAATCTTTTCAAAGTAAAAAATACAGCAAAGAGAAAAATATACTTGATAAATTCATTGAAATCAAGTGTACACTATATGGCGGGTATAATGATTTTATTACCGACTTTCAAATTTCATTTGATCATGACGGAAGTATGAATTTTACCGTACTAACAGGAATTACCGACGATATTGCAAGAACTTTAAATATTTAGAGCTATGCCAACACTCCAATTCAAAGGAAAAAACATAATCTGGAATCACCATTTAGCTGTTCCGTTTCATACATTGGACGAAGTACCGGAACTGCATTACCAGCCAGAAAAAGCAAACGGTAATATGATTATTGAGGGCGATAATCTTATTGGGTTGAAAGCTTTATTACCTTTATTTACAAACAAGATTAAATGTGTTTTTATAGACCCACCTTATAATACAGGTAATGATGTTGAAGAGGGTAAAAGTTGGGTATATTCTGACAATGTAAATAATCCATTAATCAAAGACTGGCTTGGCAAAGAAGTATCAAGAGATGATTTAACACGACACGATAAATGGCTTTGCATGATAGTACCTCGTTTGAAACTTTTGAAAGAATTACTTCACGACGATGGAGCAATTTTTATTGCGATTGATGATAATGAGTATGCCTCTTTGAAAATGATTATGGATGAAATATTTCTTGAAGAAAATTTTGTTGCCAATATTGTATGGCAAGCAAGAAAATCTGTCCAGAATGATACTGATATAAGTGTAAATCATAATTACATTTTAGTTTACGGTAAAAACAGAAGGCAAACTGACAGACGTTTAAAAGAAATCAATGCTGAAAGGTGGTACCAAATGCCTGGTTTCGTGTTTAGACCATTACTTTTAGATAAATCAAAATTTAGCAATCCTGATGATGATCCACGGGGCCCATGGAAAGCTGATCCTTTTGATGCCCCTCATATTCGTGAAAATCTGACTTACACCATTATAAATCCCAACACAGGAAAAGAATATTTGCCACCTAAAGGTCGATGCTGGCGTACAGAAGAAAAGAATTACGAGAAACTCATGAAGGATAATAGGATACTATTCGGCAAAAAGGGGACAAGTGGTCCTCAATTAAAAGTGTTTTGGGATGATAAAAAAGAATATGGCGAAGTTGAAACATCGTGGTGGGGAGAAGGTTCGGCTGACACATATTTAAATGAAGATTTTGATTTTGAAGCAGTATCAGAATGGACAAATTATGGTACTACCACAAGCGGTTCTAAAATGCTGCAATTCCTTTTTGATTCCGAAAAAGTTTTTAATAATCCTAAACCCGTCGAATTATTAAAGCATATAATTAAACAAACAACCGGAAAAAATGATGTAATACTTGATTCTTTTGCTGGTTCCGGAACAACAATGAATGCAGTA
>Ga0208040_1003358_pt1 | contig 13102 bp, 9 predicted proteins | sample AD_UKC083_MetaG_FD_184431 | JGI IMG/M metagenome (GOLD analysis project Ga0208040, IMG submission 184431) | Active sludge microbial communities of municipal wastewater-treating anaerobic digesters from USA - AD_UKC083_MetaG (SPAdes) (version 2) | ecosystem: Engineered > Bioreactor > Anaerobic >...
GGTATTCGAATCTCATAAGCATAATGAAAATACTGTTTACAATTTTCAACCTTTTAAATTTAATGGGTACGATAATAAACCCAGCAATTATTTTATACGCTTTATCAGTGCCGGCATCGAATATGAGTACTCATTTTCATTTACCCGATTTAAGATTTTAACTGAAAGCTTGTATTATTATCCCAAGGGCAGAATAACTAAAGTATTTACCCGTGATGAACGAACAGGCAAAACCAAGAAAGAAAAATATTCCTTTGGGGACCAGATAAAAAGACCCCTGGATGTGGCTGAGAATACATCGGAAAAGACCCTGTATATTTCCAGGGCAAGCCAGATGGACAGGGAAATTGCCAAAGAGATTTTTACCTATTTTCATAGCAGGTTCATATTGCAGTATGTTGGTTTTGGTGTTTCGACGATAGAAACACTTTCGAATCAAAATAAGCAGCAGCTTATTGAAGCATTAAAAATTGCTGACAGTGATATTGTAGATGTAAGGATCAAGGTCCTTAAAAAACCAGGTAAAAACATTAGTGCTGACCTTACAAGTATGACTCTTAAAGTTGAAGATATCGTGCAGGACCATTTACAAATAAAGACTTATCACAAAGCATCACCAGATATAGCATTCGATTTTTTATCAGAGGAATCTCAGGGTACGATTAAGTTGTTTTTTATCATGCTTACCATACTTGATGTTGTGAAGAATAACAAGGTACTTTTAATTGATGAAATCGAAGATAGTTTGCACCCTAAGATCATTGAATATATTTTTAACATTTTCAGGAGTGGAGAAAAGGCTCAACTTATCTGTACAACTCATAACACAAAGTTTTTAGACTTAAAGAAGTTCAGAAAAGACCAGATTTTTTTCGCAAATAAAAAAGAGGATGGTTCTACAGACTTATATTCACTTTATGACTATAGTGATTTTCGGGATACTATGGATTTGGAAAAAGCCTATTTGCAGGGACGTTTTGATGCCGTGCCATTAATAAATGACTCACAGGAGAAATTAAAAACTTTATTTAATGGCTAGGAAACGTTCAGCATCAAAAGGCAAAAAAATAAATCCTCATTTCTGGGTTTTTTGTGAAGGAAAGACTGAAGAAGCCTATATATCCTGTTTAAGGTCAAAGTACCGCATCCCCATAGATATTGTTTCAAAGATAGTAGGCAACAGAATTACAGATCGCTTCATCAGAGAATACAAGAGAGGTAAGCCAACCCATGAAAAGGATAAGGATTTTTTAATATACGACGCCGATGTTCCGGAAATTCTTGACCGGTTAAGAGGAATTAGTACTGCAACGTTGATTGCATCAACTCCCTCCATGGAGTTATGGTTTTTATTACATTATAAAAACCAGACAGCATCTATCAGCTCACAGGACTGCATCAGAGAATTAAGTAAAAGGAATAAAAATTCATATCAAAAAGGAGTTATTGATAAAAACCTTGAGGTCAAACTGACAGAAAATCTTACAAAAGCCTGTGAACGAGCTTCTCACCTGATATTATTTAATAATCCTTCTTCCAATATGAACGTTTTTATTAACGAACTCGAGCAGGCAAAAAGAAACAAATCCTGAAAAGAATCCCTGGGACGTTAATAATATCCCTTCCTCATGGGTTAAATAAGAACTCCATTAGGTTTCAGAAATATCTCAGATATGGGGTAAGTGAAACTAAAATCTGATCACCCTCTCTTTAGTAAGCAATTTATAATTGATATACAATGCATTGCGCAAAGATTGGTTGTTTCACTATTTGCAAAAGTGAAACTAACCCCGTTTAATTCTTTCACGGATTTGATTAACAATCTCATATTTTTCCTCACCCTCTGCAACTTCCAATGCTAACCTTAAGCCGTCACATTCTTTAATATTTACCCTTTCCAGCATCATTTTGAACAAATCCATTTTGTCGAATGCTCCTATTAAAGAAAGATCACATACAGATGCATTCTTGTCAAGCAGGTATCTTACCACATGAAATTGTCCTTCTTCAGAGGCAGCTGCTAGGGCAGTTTTTCCACAGAAATCCATGAAGTAATCAATATCCGCCCCTTGTTCCAGTGCTTTTTTGACACCTGGCATAAATCCAGCTCTGGCACAGGTAAATAGCAATAGATTCGTGGATAATCTGGTCATGCCATCCCAGATTTCGCTTTCTGATTTCGGTTTTAAAATCTCAGTCATTTTCATAGCAAAATATTATTTATGTACCCCTTATAGAGCAAAATCTCGCCGGGGTTTTTATCGGACTTAATTTTTTTAAAAATATTTACAAGGTATTAGATGGATTCAAGAATTGTGTTTCGTAATAAGGATCGATCGCAAAATGAGAAGTGAGCTTTCTTTGCTGCAACATTATTAAATCACTATCTTAGAGAGTTTATTTTCATTGCATGAGTGACAATATCGCAAAATCAGGCCCTCATTACATTGACCACCGGACAAGACTAAGGTCCAGATTGAATAACTATGGTATTGAATCTCTGCAATCTTATGAGGTTATAGAACTGTTTTTGACATTCGTAATTCCCCAGAGGGATGTCAAAGCTGCTGCCAAACAGGCTATCGGCCAGTTTAAAACAATAAAAGGTTTCTTTGATGCGGATGAAAAGGAACTGGCAAAAATCCCCTATTTCAAGGACAAGGCATTGACCCTGAGGAAATTTATTAAAGAAGTATCATTACTTTACCAAAAGGAACAAGCAGTACAAAACCCCATTTCAGTCTCCAACACTGACCTGGTTAAATACTGTAAAACTAAGCTTGGATACAACAAACATGAGGAATTCTGGCTTCTCTCTCTTGATAGTAAAAATTCAGTCATCAAGGAAGATTTAATTTCAAGGGGATTGCAGGATAAGACGACCGTCTACCCCAGACAGGTCATCGAGACAGCAATAAGAAATAGCGCAAGTTCAATTTTGCTTCTTCATAATCACACAAATGGAGATCCTCATCCCTCGGAACAGGATAAAAACATCACAAAAGCAATTGAAATACCTGTCAGGATTTTAAATATTTCGATTTATGACCATCTGATAGTGTCAAATGATAATTATTTCAGTTTCAGGGAAAACAAGATAATTTAACGAATGGACGATTTAAAACATAAGTTTATTGACACTTTTGATCTTGGAAATGACAGAGAAAAGCAAAAGGCAGTTTTTGATGTTGAAGGACCGACTTTAATTATTGCCGGACCGGGAACCGGTAAAACATACACTTTAGTTTTAAGGACTCTATATCTGATCCTTTCTGGCAAAGCGAAACCTTCTGAAATTATCCTTACGACTTTCACTGAAAAATCTGCTTTTGAACTAAGAGACCGGCTTAGCCTATTCGCCAGAAAATTGGATGAAAAAATCAACTTGCATGAATTGCTTACAGGCACGATACATAGTATTTGTGATCAGTTTAATATTAAGTTCATCAAAAACACACCTCTTAAGAAAAACTACATAGTACTTGATGAGTTAACATGCTCTCTTTTTATTAACGAGTACTTCGATCTTATTATCGAGCCATTTAATGACGGGGAGAGATTTTTTGGAAAGTGGAAAGGGAAATGGGATACTATCGGGAGAATAAAAGGCTTTTTTGATAAAATTACAGAAGAACTTATTGATCCTGATATCTTAATAGAAAAAGGAGATGCGTTTTTAATTCAGATTGGTGAAGCATATAAAATATATCGAGATCTTTTAATAGAACATAACCGAGTTGATTTCTCCTTTCAGCAAAGGATATTCTATGACCTGCTTCAGGATTCCGGCACAAGAGATAAAATTGCCTCAAAGATAAAATACCTGTTAATTGATGAATATCAGGACACTAACTATATACAGGAACAGATTGCTCTGTCACTCGTAAAGCCCCATAATAACCTTACAGTTGTTGGAGATGAGGATCAGGCTTTATATCGTTTTCGTGGTGCTACTGTTAGAAATATTCTTGAATTTGAGACACATTTTGAAGATTGCCGGAGGATAAAACTGCTTGAAAATTATAGATCACATAAAGTAATTATTGAACATTATAACGCTTTCATTCAGAACATTGACTGGGCCAATCCAGAGAGCTTGATTCAATTCCGTTATCCCGATAAAGAGGTAATACCAGCAAGATCAACTATCTCCCCTGATTATCCTGCAGTCTTTTGCATCTGGGTAGATACTTTGGGACAAGAAGCCGAAAGATTTGCAGATATGGTTGAATATCTGCTTAAGAATAAGATCATTAATGATCCGAGCGATGTTGCTTTACTGATGAGAAGCGTGATGCTTGAATATAGTGGGCCATTTATTGAAGCGTTAAATAGAAGGAATATAAAAGCATTCTGTCCAAGGGCAAAAGCTTATTTTGAAAATGAAGAAATAAAAGTCCTTATAGCCTGCTTTGCCCTGATATTCAACTTTGTAGGTGAAGATCTGGACGATTATTCACACAAAGAAATAATCTATGAAGGAATAAAACTCATCGGTAGATATGCGTCATCTCCACTTGGAGCTTATATAAGGAGAATGAATGAGCATATTGAAGGTTTGATTATTGGTGAAAGTCTTGATGAAATCCCATCCGATATACCATTTCAGTTGTTTGCTTATTCCCCGTTTACTGAATACCTGAAAGATGAGAACGCTTCAAGAAACTTATCTCAATTCACAGCTTTGATCAGCTCATTTATGAATTATTACAGAGTACCTGTAATTACAGGGAATAATAAAGTCGCGTTGAAATATAAATTATTCAATAGTTTTTTTAATCTGCTTTTTAATTCAGGTCAGAACGAATTTGAGGACAAAAATAATCCCATCCCCAAGGGATATGTTCAGATAATGACAATTCACCAGTCGAAAGGATTGGAATTTCCGGTAGTAGTTGTAACTTCTCTTGATAAGCAATTTAGTGTCAATAAACAAACCGATCGGCTTTTATCTTCTTTTTATAGGAGGGAGCCATTTGAACCTGAGAAACGTATTACCCAGTTCGATCATGCACGCTTATTTTATGTAGCTTTTTCACGACCTCAAAAACTCCTTGTTCTTTCCTCATCTAGTTCACCAAAAGATTTATTCACCTCTGTATGGGAAGGACTTGATCAATGGCCTCATGTGAAACGGGAGACTCTCAAAGCTCAAAAGTTTCAATCCAAAGCTCCATTTATTCCAAAAAAGACGTTATCCCTTACTTCTCATATAAATGTGTACGAGACATGTCCGAGACAGTATCTTTATTATAAGGAATATGAATTTACACCCAGCAGGACCGGGCAGGTATTATTTGGAACGTTGGTACATGAGACTATTGAAGATTTGCACCGAAGAATTCTTGACGGTGAAGGAGTAAATGAAAAGATAATAGCAGCTGATTTTGAAAACAATTACCTGGGATTACTGGCAAACGGGCACAGACCGTTAGGTCCTCAGCCTAAAGAAGGAGCTTTGCGTCATGCAATAAATTATTTTCAGAAGAATAAAGATCTTTTAAGTCGTGTAATTGAGACAGAAGTAGACGTTTCCTATGAAAAAGATGATTATATCATCAACGGGAAGGTTGATTTGCTTCTAGGTAAGGACAATAAGCTTGAAATTCTCGATTTTAAAACACAGCAAAAGCCCGATCTTTCGGACAAAATAATGCTGAAATACAAGTATCAATTGCACATATATGCACATATACTAAAGGAGAGATATAGAAAAGATCCTGATAGACTTTATATATACTGGACTGCTGAAGAAGACCGCAAAGATGCTTTAATGGAGATAGATTATGATGAACAACTAGTCAAATCAGCAGGAAGTCACTTTGATGAAGTAGCAAAATGCATTATTGATAAGGATTTTGAAATAAAAACCATACCTGATAAAACCAGAGTATGCAAGGAATGTGACTTTAAACATTACTGCCGTATAGAAGTTAAATAATCAATATATTACAATGAATGATATGGGTAAATTAGAAATAAAAAAAACAGAACTTGTTTGGAGAGGCAAATATGATGATGAAGGCAAATTAGTACCTGTGGAAAAGCCCGGTCCTTTCCCTTTTCAAATCGTTGAAAGTATTAATGAGCCTCGCATTGAAAAAGGAAGTGTTGATGCTCATCAATCCACTTTGTTTGATTATTGGAAAGGAGACGAAGGAAACACCTTTGAAGCAGGTTGGAAAAACAAACTTATCTGGGGTGATAATAAATTTGTTATGAGTAGTTTATTAGAAAAGTTTGCCGGAGGAATAGATCTCATTTATATTGACCCTCCTTTTGCAACTGGAGCAGATTTCACCGTTGATATTGAAATTGGTGAGCATGGAGAAGTTATTCATAAAGAACATTCTATTATAGAAGAAAAAGCTTACAGGGATACTTGGGGTCAAGGAACTGATTCTTTCCTTGAGATGATGTATGAGAGACTTACTCTAATGAAAGATCTGCTCTCTGAAAAGGGATCAATTTATATTCATTTAGACTGGAGAATGAATCCCTTAATCAAGCTTATGGCAGATGAAATATTTGGTAGTGATAATTTTCGTAATGAAATCATTTGGAGTTATTTCAGATATACAGCTAGGTCAAATGACTTCCAAAGGATGCATGATAATATTTTGAAATACTCAGTTACTAATAAATATACTTTCAACCAACTTTTTGAGGAATATCAAGAAACTACTCTCAAATATCATAAATGGGAATTTGATAATGATGGTAAAGAATTTTATTGGAAGAGAGGGAGGGATATAGAACCCTATAAAATTTACAAAAGTGAAGGTGTTTCTTTAAATGATGTTTGGAAATTACCTCAAATTGGTCCAATTGGTACTGAGAGAATTGGATATCCAACACAAAAACCTGAAGGTCTCTTAAACAGGATAATTAAAGCTTCAACAAATGAAGGTGATTTGATCGCAGATTTTTTCTGTGGGAGCGGAACAACCTTGGCTGTCGCTGAGAAGCTAAATAGAAGGTGGATAGGTGTAGACATTGGAAGATATGCAATTCATACGACACGCAAAAGATTCCTTGAAATAGAGTATAGTAAATGCATCTCAGATGCTGATAAAAAACATGGTAAAAAGGCAAAACCATTTGAAATATTGAACCTCGGAAAATATGAAAGGCAATTCTGGCAGGTAAAAGCATTCGGCAAAAAGGATGAAAAACAAGCTTTATATGAATACCTTGCTTTTATCCTTAAACTTTATTCTGCTGAACCAATTTCCGGATCTTCACATATTCATGGTAAAAAGGGAAATGCATTAGTTTACATTGGTGCAGTAGATTCACCGGTAACCATCCAGGAAGTAACTGACGCTTTGAAAGAAACTAAAGAGATGGCCATGAAAGAACTACATATACTAGGATGGGAATGGGAAATGGGATTAAATGATGCCATACAGGAAGTGGCAAAACAAATGGGGGTTCGTCTTAAGCTTCGGATAATACCTATGGATGCTATTGATCCGCAGGCATCGGGTACGAGTGATATAAAGTTCTTTGAGCTAGCTTATTTTAAAACAACTATGGAAACCAAAGGGCTGAAAATCAAAGTTAAACTTGAAGATTTTGTTATTCCACATACCGATCTGGTTCCAATAGAAGTAAAAGCAAGTATAAAGAAATGGAGTGATTGGGTTGATTACTGGGCAGTGGATTTTGAATTTCAAAATGATACTTTTAATAATGGATGGACTAGCTACCGTACCAAGCAAGAGCGAAAACTAAAACTCACTGCTGACTATGAATACAAGATTCCAGGTACTTATAAAGTTTTTGTAAAAATCATTGACATTTTTGGAATTGACACCTCACAGGTTTATGAAATAAAAATTAGATAGACATGCCTCAATCAATAGTTCAATACAACAAAGAACTTCCATATGTAGAGGATCGAAATCCCTGGGAGGTTCCAACATGTTATTTAAAGAAGAAGTCAAGCAATGAATATGATATTGTTCAGGGTCGCAGACCCAGCAGAATGTTGCTTGTCAATAAACTTCGTGCCGAAATTGACAAATGGAGAAACGATGGTTACCCAGGGTCAACTACAACTTCTCAGGAATTATTAAATTATTGGTTCGAACAGTCCCATTCACCTGTTTTTGGTAATGAACCATTTCATTTTTACTTCTGCCAGAGAGAGGCTATTGAGTCTATTATCTACTTATTTGAAATTAAAAGGTTTAATGACATAATTCCCCTAATTGAGCAGTATCACCAAAAATTTTCAGGTAAACTATTCCCTTCAACAATTGAATTTAGTGAAGATCTTGATGGAAAGCGAAGAGTAAAAAGATACTTTCCTGAACTGGACCAGGAGGGTGAACAGGAATTGCCAGAAAAAGAACTTTTGCGCTATGCAATTAAAATGGCCACAGGTTCAGGTAAAACATTTATTATGGCATTTGTTGCGGTTTGGAGTTACTTTAACAGGCTTAAAGAAAGGGACAGAAGATATGCCAATAACTTCTTACTGGTAGCCCCTAATGTCATTGTATATGAACGCCTTGCAAAGGATTTCTCCAATGGTGAAATATTTGAAAAACTTCCTTTTATACCCAAGGCATGGAAATCGAGCTGGAAGTTGAGCATAAAATTAAGGAATGATGAAAGTCCGTTGGCAGCAGAAAATAATTTCATCCTTAATAATATTCACCAGCTCTATGAAAGCCGTACAAAAGAATTTCATCCAAATACAATAATTGAAGCGATACTTGGCCGTAAGCCTCAAAGTGATCCCGGCAAATCACCACAGACTTTGTTAGAAAGAATAAAAGAACTTGATAATCTACTTATCATGAATGATGAAGCTCACCATGTTCATGATGATGAATTAAAATGGAATGAGAGTTTGATTGCGATACACAAAAACATTCCGGGTGGTTTAAAAATGTGGCTCGATTTTTCTGCTACTCCGAAAACTCCCAATAACACTTATTTTCCCTGGATTATTTGTGATTATCCACTTGCGCAGGCAGTTGAAGACAGGATTGTTAAGGTTCCTCTTATCGTACATACTGTAAATAAGAAGGAACCCGAAAGAATTACGAAAGACAATGTAGTTCAGAAATATGGAGACTGGATTTCGGCTGCTTTGGCTAGATGGAAGGAACATTTTGATGCGTACAAGGGAGTTGGAAAGAAACCGGTCCTATTTATTATGGCTGAAAAAAACGCTTTTGCAGACAAAATAAAGGAAGCAATTTCAAGAAGAGGGGCCAATTACGGTATTGATGAAAAAGAGATTATGGTCATACATACCGATAACACGGGAGAAGTAAGAAAAAGTGATTTGGAAGAGTTGCGGGAGGAAGCACGCAATGTGGATGATCCCGAAAATAAAATCAAAGTAATTGTGAGTGTTCTGATGTTACGTGAAGGTTGGGATGTACAGAACGTTACTATTGTCTTGGGATTACGTGCGTTTGATTCGCCAATTCTTCCTGAACAGACCATTGGAAGAGGATTGAGGCTCATGAGAGATATTAGCCCTGACAGGACCCAAACATTAGAAGTAATTGGTAATGATAATTTTGAAAAGATTGTTAAACAACTCGAATTAGAAGGTGTCGGTATTAATACAACAAAAATCCCGCCTCCCTTACCTCAAACAATTGCACCGGAAAAGAGACGTTTGATATTTGATATAGTAATACCTGCAACAGATTTTTCATATTCAAGAGCTTATAAGAACCTAAGTGGAATTAATGGGAAGAAATTTCCCTCCTTGTTTGCTTCTAACAAACTATCAGAGGACCGAAAAACTCTTTTACGAATGGAGGTGATGAATCTGGGATTAGAGGTCCATCAAACAGAGGTAGAGTCAGAATATATCGAACTTGGCCGTGACCTCACTGCTTATATTACTAACCAGACAATGAAAAAAGCAGGATTGACAGATTGTTTTCAATTTGTCTATCCTATCTGTGAAGAGTTTATTTTGAACAAATGCTTTGAGGTTCTTATTGATGATATTGAAAAAGAGGAATTAAGAAAAGTTTTAAGGGAATTGTCAATTCAAGAAGCAATAATCGAACTTTTAGCAAAAGAGATTGGGAAAGCAACAGTGGAAAAGAAACATGTAACAGTAAGGGGGGAAAGCATAAAACTTTCCGATACTTCTAAGTTTACATGGAGACGTGGTCATGTAAGGTGTAAGAAGACTGTCTTTAACTTTGTTGCAACTTATAATCCATTTGAAACTGAGTTTGCTGAATTTTTAGATAAGGCAGAAGATATTGAGGCATTTGCTGCCTTGGCAAATATCTTTAGGATAGACTATTTGTCAAATTCCGGTGCAATCCGCTATTATTTCCCTGATTTTGTTGCAATTCAGACCGTTGGCAAAAAGAAAGTCAATTGGATTCTCGAAACAAAGGGTCGAGAATATCCGGATCTTGATAATAAGAATAAGGCAATAGAAAGGTGGTGTAGAGCAGTTACTGAACAAACCGGAAAAGAATGGAAATACTTGTTAGTAAGGCAATCACATTATAATATGATCAGACGAAGTCTCAAAACTTTTAGTAACCTTGAAGATTCACTCAAAGAAAATATTAACCTTCTGTAATTTTTAAAAGAATGAAAAAAGAGGTTAAACACCTTTACAATAAGGCTATTGACTCTTTGATTTTAAGCGTTGAATTATTTAATCGCCCATATAATATTGGAAGAATTCATGGGGTATTAATTTTCCTTGATCATTCATTCGAGATGTTACTAAAAGCAGCCATTTTGCATAAAGGAGGGAAGATTAGGGAAAAAAGAGCTAAGGAAACAATTGGCATTAGCGCTTGTATTCGAAAATCCTTTAGTGATGCTCTGATTAAATTCTTAGATGAAGAAGATGTTTTGACTCTTCAAACAATAAATGGTTTCAGAGATGCTGCTCAACATTATACCTTGGAGATTTCAGAACAGTTTTTTTATGTGCAGGCGCAAGCTGGTCTCACATTGTTTAGAGATATTGTAAATAAGGTTTTTGGTATTGATCTTAAGGTTGAACTGCCGACCAGAGTATTACCGTTATCAACAACACCGCCTATGGATATGGCAGCCCTATTTAATCATGAAGTTGAAGAAGTAAAAAAATTACTTGTACCAACCAGTAGGCGAAAATTGGAGGCTCTGGAAAAATTAAGAGCGTTGGCAATAATGGAAAATTCTATTCAGGGTATTGAAGCTCAACCATCTGATTCTGAATTAAAAGTAATCGCATCAAAACTTAAGCAGGGTTTAACATGGGATCAGGTTTTTCCTGGGACATCAACAATAAACCTAACCACTGAGGGCCATGGAATCTCTTTCGACCTAAGGATTACAAAGACCGAGGAAGGAATTCCATTCACTCCTGTTCCAGAAGGAACTCCCGGTGCGGCAGTAGTTGCTATAAAGAGAGTAAATGAGCTTGATTATTATAATCTTACATTAACTGATCTTTGCACCAAAACTAAAGTCGGTCAAAATAAATTATTGGCCGTGATCAAAGAATTAGAAATTCAAGAAGATAAAGATGCATTTAAAGCTATTAAACTCAGCAGTCAAACACACAAAAGGTATAGTCCAAAAGCTTTAGACAGGCTTAAAAAAGAACTACCAAAATTGGACGTTGAAGAAGTTTGGAAAAGAAATCGGCCAAAATACAAGTCCAAGAATTAGTTTCGAGGCAATTTTTTATTTGCTATCATCCCACGGATTCGAAAATTATTATATTTGCCTGTAAATGAGGCATATATAATATAAATGAGTCTCGCAAAATCTAAAACGGTTTGTTCAGGTATAGAATGGAATTCTATGCTCGGATTGCTGGTCCGTTTAAAAAAGGACAGCAAAATCATGCCTTATCTTCTCATAGGTACAGGTGCATATTTGGGTCTCAGGGCAAAAGACTTATTGAATATCCGTTGGATTGATGTTCTCGGGAAGGAAGAAATTACTGTCACAGAAAGTAAGACCGGTAAAGTCAGAACCATTACGATCAATGAATCTCTGAAAGAAATTCTGAAGTATGCTTCAAACCAGATAGCATTGTCAGGCCGGTTTAAAATTGATAACTACCTTTTTGCCAACAGAAAATGTCAGAGATTTACGATCCAGTATGCAAACAGGCTTTTGAAAAGCACCCTGAAAACATATGGGATAAAAACTCAAAATGCCTCAACCCATACTTTACGTAAAACATTCGGCAAACGGGTGTGGGAAATGGATGGCCAGAGTGAACGAAGCCTGGTATATCTGTCTCAGATTTTCAACCACTCAAATGTGGGCATAACAAGAAGATATATTGGTATTGTTCAGGAAGACATAAGGAACATTTATTTAAATCTGTAGGCCATAAAATTCATAACCAATTACATTTCATAAGACCAACACATTGAAAAACAAAGTCACAAAAGTTGCAGAGGTAAGCCTTAAATACAAGACCCGAATAAAACCATCTGAAAGGATACAGATCAAGTCATCTGCTGATGCCTATAATATTTTCATCCAGGGGTGGAATGAGGACACACTTGAGCATGTTGAGGAATTTAAGATATTACTACTTAACAGGGCAAACAAAGCCCTTGGAACTGCTCAGATTTCACTTGGAGGCACAGCCGGAACGGTAACAGATGTGAAACTTATATTTCAATATGCGCTTAAAACCAATGCTCAGGGATTAATAATCTGCCACAATCATCCTTCAGGAAATAACCAGCCATCCGAGGCTGACAAAAAGATTACCTTAAAGATCAGGGAAGCTGCCGAATTGCTCGATATGCATCTTATGGACCATATCATAATAACACCGCATGACGGATATTATTCATTTGCAGATGATGGATTATTGTGACTTTGAGAATTATAACAGGAACAGAAATGCTAACAAAAACAAACAAAATGATGATCTTATTTGACGGAAAGTTTATTCAATTGTTTCTCCCATTAAAACACAAACCAGTTGGAAAAATCTCCAACTGGTTGAGTGTCAATTGTGGGCCCAGCTGGGATCGAACCAGCGACCCCCTGATTATGAGTCAGGTGCTGCTAACCATCTGAGCTATGGGCCCGAAATATCAGGGTGCAAATATAATATCAAATTGAAATATGT
>Ga0208040_1003359_pt1 | contig 13101 bp, 11 predicted proteins | sample AD_UKC083_MetaG_FD_184431 | JGI IMG/M metagenome (GOLD analysis project Ga0208040, IMG submission 184431) | Active sludge microbial communities of municipal wastewater-treating anaerobic digesters from USA - AD_UKC083_MetaG (SPAdes) (version 2) | ecosystem: Engineered > Bioreactor > Anaerobic >...
AACTGCTTTGCGACCGGGCTTTCATCCTCAAGGATGGCAGGCTCAGCAGCATGCAGGATATAGACAGCGATTCAGCATACAGGTAACCATGCAAATTGAATACGATAATACCAAACCGATCTATCTGCAAATCATGCGCCTTCTGAATTACAAAATCGTGCGCGGTGAATACAAACCTGGCGACAAGTTGCCCTCCTGGGTGGATGCCGGTCTGATGTTCAATGTCAACCACAACACCATTGCGCGCACCTACCTTGCGATGTCTATGGAAGGAATCGTCAACACCCGCAGGGGTGAGGGCACCTTCGTCACCGAAGATCAAAGCATTCTCGATGAATTACATGAAAGAATGAAGCAGGAACTGCTGCAGGATTTTGTCTCGGAGATGAATCGTCTCGGATATTCGCTCAGTGAGATCTCCAAAACCCTTGATGAGTACATCGATGGGATGACGGAGAGTATCCAGAAGTAATCCCGATGGGAGAAAACAGATTGGAAAACCAAATGCTTATCAGCAAGATAACATCATACTCCTGCCCCAAGGTGAAGGCAAAGGGAAGCGTTCTTAGAGAAGAACTGGCTCGTGCTCTTTGGAACCCGCGTTGGCTGTTTATCGTGCTCATCGCCGGCGTCATCGTCGTTCTGGGCAGTTACAACTGGAGCCAAAGACCACCTCATCCGGTCAACTGGCTGATGCTGCAACTATTTTTTGGTCATTATCAGATGTTGGCGCCCTTTTTAGCCGCAGTGCCTTTCACTGACTCCTTTGTCAATGACAGCGACCAGGGTTTCGGTCGCCTGATCCTTCAGCGCGCGCCGTACAAAAAGTATTTGCGCAGCAAGGCACTGGCTGTGTTTGTATCCGGCGGAATAAGCCTGGCGCTGGTATTGCTGGTCATGCTTGGCATCAACGCGCTGGGGGATGCTGACTGGGCAAGCCGTGTTTTCGTCAGCAACGGGACCTTAACATCCGCGGGCGGACCTTTCGGTTTCCTGTACGCCATCAATCCGCTCTATTACTTCGGCTATCTTCTGTTACTTAACTTCTTCATGGGGGGCAGCTTTGCCCTCATTGGTCTTGCGTTTTCCGTTTTGGTCGGGAACCGCTACGTTGCCATCGTTGGTCCTGTCGTGATCACCCAGTTATGGAGTTTTCTCGTCCAGCGAACGCGCAGTCTGACGGAATTAGCCGATCCGCTTGAAAGCTTAATGCCCTGGTATGGGATTCATGAGGCAGCAGAATCCGCCATGCTCCCTGCTCAGATTGTTCAGGTCTCTATCCTCTCGTTCGCTTCGCTGCTGCTCTTTTTCCTGTTCACGCGCAAGGCTCGCAACAAGTATTAGAGAAAGGTTGTTATGAAGCGCTTGTTTCAATTCATAAAGTATCAGCTTAGTGTCCAGCTCCTGCGGCGCAGGTGGTTACTGCCTTTGCCGGTCTTTCTCTTTTTGAGCTACCGCGCCTGGAACTATCTGACGACTCCGGGCGCTTTGCCTGTATTGGCAACCTCCGCCTCAGTTAATGCCTGGGATATGCTCTTTCTGGTTTTTGGGAACGTGTTTAATGTCTACTTTGCGATTTGTTTGCTTTTTATGTATTTGGTCAGTGACCTGAGCCCCGAAAACGACCTGGGTCAGCAGATGCTTGTCCGCCTGAAATCAAGACGTCTCTGGTGGATCGGAAAAACAGTCACGCTGCTTTGCCTGGTGCTGATCTACCTCGCCATTGCCGTACTGCTTGTGGGAATCATCGCTGGAGCGACTCTCCCGTGGGGTTCTGATTACAGTTCGCAAGCTCAATCTGCCCCAGAATCAGTTAATCTTTCAATGAGATTCTTCAGGGTCGAGGAACCCCCAGCCGGACCTTTTGGTTTTCTCTTGCTTGAACTTTCCATGATCGCCCTCGGTTTATTTAGCTTTGGTTTGGCGATGCTGATCATTAATCAGTTGACAGGCAAGTACTACATCGGTCTGATCACCATTTTTGCCCTGATCATGTTGAGTTACTCGGCAGGCATGTTGAACGGTCCTCCGGAATGGACGCTGTATTTACCCGGCAGGCACCTCACTTTTATCGACAGCATGCCCGTCAGGAAGGTTCCTTTCGAATACAGTTTCATCTATTGGGGCATTTGGATCCTGCTGACATGGGTTGCCGGGTTTTTCATCAGCAGACGGCAAAACCATTATGCCATTCAGGAGTAAACAGTGCGTAAAAAACGTCCAATCCCATGGTTCCTGATTGGAGCTTTGCTCATATTGGTCATTGTAGCCGCGTTCCTGTTTACCAGACCCAGACTGAACGAGGGATCACCTACCATGCCAGCGCCCAGCCTGCCCCAACCTAGCACATCTATCTCGACCCTGGCTCCCTTGCCGGAACTGCCCGACCCTGCAGCACCGTTCAAAGAAACACCGGCAAATTACGAGCTCATCACGCGGGAAAACGCAGCCGATCTTGAATTATTGGGGCAAATCGGTGAGGGCATTCTGGGGGATGACTTCGACCTCAGCCCGGACGGAAAAACCCTGGCGATCAGTTCAGGCGGAGGCGTTATTCTGGCAGATGCCGAAACAATGAGACGTATCGGTTTCATCCCCTTGATGAGAGGCGCCTGGGAAGTGGATATCTCTCCGGACGGGAGCAAACTGGCGGTGAGCCATTCTCAGGTGGGCAACGAAAGCATAAACGCACAAGGCGCGGGAGAAATCAAGCTGATTGAGACTTTTCTCTCAATATACGACCTGCCGAGCCAACAATTGCAAACACGCATCCGCCTCCGCGAAGGGGACTGCGCAGGAACCAGCGCTGAAGACCTGCAATTTTCCAGCGATGGGAAGTTTATTGCCATTTTTGGTTTCACACCCCGCAATCTGCCCAATGGCGGTAGCGCCTTATGCTTTTATACTGCTTTCGATGGCGGTCTGGAACACATTTTCCAACCCAGGGATGCTTACGGTGGAATAGTTTTGTTTAACCGCGAAGGCAGATTGCTCTATACCTTCTATTTTGAAAGTTTGACACAGAGGACTTCAAACTGTTTAGCAGCCTTAGATCTAATTCAGAGAAGCATGGTGAGAAAATACCCGATACCGCTCGAGACTGTGCAGGACGCTCATCTCACCAGCGATGGTCAGCGCATCTTGATCAGCGATTATCACTGCATGGGCTGGTTGAACCCCAATGATGGCAGTTGGAGCGAATTGCCCCTGCCTGATCTGCAGCAACAAGACATTGAAAAAGTGGTCATAAATGAAGATGGCAGCCGAATCGCTGTCGTTTTCTGGCCACAGGGAAAGATCTACCTCCTGGATGGAAACAGCGGCGCCGTCATCTGGGGACCGCTTGACAGCAAGCTTTATCCGACCTGGGATGGTCAGCAATTAAGTCAGTATGCTTTGCAAAGCTCCAAACTGATCATCAGCCCCGATGGGCAAAGTCTGTATCAGCTTTATCAAGGTCATTCACTGCGAAAACTCAGCCTTTTGGACGGCTCGGTGCAGGCTGTTTTAGGCGGACTCAGCGAAGAGCATATCTACGCCGTGAATCCGGATGCTTCGCAAGCGGCTTTCGGCGGATACTCGGATAACAGCGATCGTGTTTGGTCTCTTTTTGAGAACCGTGAGCTTTTTTCTCTGGAAGGACACACGGGCATGGTGCGGGGGATTGCCTATTCTCCCGATGGTGCCCAAATTGGAACGGTCTCAGAGGACGGCACGCTCAGGCTCTGGGATGCCCAAAGCGGGGCTCTGCTCCAGACGCTCAACGCCAATACAGGCGCTGCCTGGGCGCTTGATTTTTCCCCGGATGGCAGCTTGGTGGCAAGTTGTGGGGATGACGACCAATTGCGCATTTGGAGCCCTCAAGATGGCACGCTTCTAAAGAGCCTGTCGATCGGCGGAAGCGGGCAATCGCATCGCATCTTGCATTTGCTGCCAGATAATAACTCAGCATTAATCGCGTCCTATTGCTTTCATGAAGAGACCTGCCCTGCCGAAGCGATGACAGGAGATTTGCTGCAAATGGATCTGAACACAGGGCAAATCCTGGAACGGTTCCCTGAAATGACTTTTGGACTTGAAACGTCCCGGGACGGGCAATTCATGGGCGTGGTCAGTGCCAGACGCGGCTGGTGTTACGGAAATCCGCTGACCAACCCCGGCGCATTGAGATGTTTGGCAAATGGATATACCGGGCTTGGCGTAAGCCCGGATGGTGCCCTGTACTTTAGTACCAATGGTCAGCATATTCAGGTTTACGATTCGATTTCCGGCGACCTGATCACAGAGAAGTCGCCCGGAATGGATTATGCCAGAACGCGCGTTTCTCCTGACCAAAAGATTCTTTGGGTCTCCGGCGCAAGGCTGCAGTTCTGGGCTATTCCGCAGAATTAACCACAACCCGATCATGTTGCGAGGTCTTCATCTTCATTTCTTTACAAAATCATCCAAACGAATGATTACCAAGCCAAGTCGATGAGAGCAATGCTGTTGGAAAAGGAGCAACAAACAATGAAAAATGTTATTGAGGCAGACAATATTTGCAAGTCATTTGGGAAAAACCATGTACTGAAAGGATTGTCTTTTCAGGTGCCTGAGGGTGCGATCTATGCGATTTGCGGGAAAAATGGTATCGGCAAGTCAGTGCTATTCCGCATACTGACCGGATTCATCCTGCCTGATACAGGCAGCGTCAAAATTCACGGTCAGCAGATTGGAATTGACCTTGAATTCCCAAAGTCTACTGGAATATTAATTGACCGCCCGGGCTACATGCCCGACAGCAGCGGCTATGCCAACCTTGCTTTGTTGGGTCAAATCAGCGGGCTCGCAGACGAAGAAACCATTCGGGCTTCACTCGAATTGGTTGGTTTGGATCCGGACGACAGAAAGCCCGTCCGCACGTATTCGGTTGGCATGTTGCAGCGGCTGGGTTTGGCGCAAGCCATCATGGAAGACCCACAATTGATTTTATTGGACGAACCCACTTCCGGTTTGGACTACGAAAGTCAGATCGAAATGCACGAACTCTTCCTGAAACTTCGCGACCAAGGCAAAACCATAGTTTTTACCAGTCACAGTCCCTGGGAAGTCAGCAGGGTCAGTGAAAAAGCTTTTTGGTTGGTGAACGGCAAACTTCAGGAAGAAGCGCCAGCTCACGTAAACGGTAAGTAGGCAGAAAACCTTATGAAAATAAATGAGGAAAGAATAAATGATCATATTCTGAAGGTCGAACTGCAAAGAGCCTTCCAAAACCCGCGCTGGATTTTGATCGTATTAATTGGAGTCGTCCTTTTTGTCATCGGTAAAACAAGGTTTCCCCAAATCACCGTGACCGGAGAATATGCTATTAACACCACGAACCGATTGATGCTGGCAATGTCTTACAGCGAGTTGGCTTTCATCGTTCCATTGCTGGTTTTGATACCCTATGCTGACTCTCTATTGAATGACATTCAAAGCCGGGCGATAGATTTTTTGATTTTCAGGTCTGGTCGGAAAGATTACCTTCGCTCAAAACTTTTTGCTATCGCGCTTAGTGGCGGAGTTTGTCTGGTCGTGGTTTTATTGGTTATGGTCTTGTCTTCGTCCGTCTATGGAATCAATTTCAAAAGCGGGGTTTATGCCACAGGAATGGTCAATGAGACCGAACCTTTTGGACCCTTCAATTGGCTGTTCATGACCAAACCGGCTTTGTACCTGATATATCTATTCATATCTGCATTCCTGTTTGGGATTACCTATTCCTTGTTTGGAACCGCGATGTCTTTGGTTTTCAAAAATAAATTTATCGGTTTTAGTATCCCGATTTTTGTTTTCCAGATCGTGGATTTTATTGGCGTAAGTATGAATCCTCAACCATGGTATCTCATTCCACTGCGTGGTCTCATGCCCTTTGATACCGCGCGCCAGGTTGGCGATCACGATCTATTATTGCAGTTATTCCAATATCTGGTCGTATTTCTTTCAAGCCTTATCATAATCAGATTGGTAATGAAGTCTTATGGAAAAAAATAAAAAAGAAAACAAACTTTCAGCATTTTTTACTTTCACACGTTATCAGATACAAAGTCAGATACAGCGTAACCGTTGGCTGTTCCCTATCGTTTTGGGCTTGCTGATTGGTTTACGAAATGCAACTATTTTACAGGGTGACCCGGCTTTGCACATTATGAAACCTGCAAATGTCTGGGATGTCATTTTTTCAACCCTGGGAAGCACCTATTTTGTACATCTGGTCATTTTGACCACCTTCTTATATTTGATTGGAGACTTGTTGCCAGAAAAGAGCTATGGCCAATTGATTTTGTTTCGTTTAAAGTCAAGACGTCAATGGTGGCTAAGTAAAATACTGACCCTGCTCACACTGACAGTCGTTTATATGTTCCTTTTCGTCGCACCGGTCGTTTTGGTTGGCGGACTTACGCATGGTTGGAGCTTGGATTATTCTGAACAAACTTTTTTTAACCGTTTCATGTCCGGCGTGCCAGCCAATCTGTTTGCTACAGCTACAGAAGCAGCCTACATAACACCCCCTGATCTATTCGCTCAAACCTTATTGCTGATCTTTCTGGCGCTTTTCACCTGCGGTTTGTTTGCAACAGTCATTACCCTGTTCACCTCTCGTTCCTTGTTCGGGTTGATAGGAGGCTTTTCGTTTGTTTTCGTTTCATTAATTGGAAATTCGCTTAGCGGACCGCCTTCCCGGGTGAAATTTTTGCCATCCCATCATGTTGCTTATCTTGGCAGTCTTCCGGTGCGAACTATACCGGTGCCGATCTCTGTCTTGTATTGGATGATCTGGATTTGTTTGTTGATCAGCCTTGGCTTTTTCAGATCATTGAAACAAAATATTTTCTCGGTCGCGAAGGAATGATGCACAGGATTTTTTTGTCCTGCTATAAGAGGTAACTATGCATATCTTAGAAACTCTGACGAACAAAAAAATATCAAAAATAAGTATGTTTTTCTCCGTCATCCTGACAGCCACCCTGCTTCTTGGCTGCAATACCAGCTTACCTACACCAGTTCCCACTCCGGAGCAAGCGCAGCTTCCTGCCCCGAACGTCGAGGCTGTCATGGCAACAGAACTCCCCGCGTTCACAGACACGCCTCTAAATAAAGAAACATCACCCACTGAGGATTGTAAACTGGCTCTGGAAATCCCATGGGAATATGATGAGAGCAACCCGATCACGGATGAAAACAAGATGCTGGAAATTTTGAACGCACTCTTTGGCTTTGAAACCTGTCATCTTCCCCGGCAGGAAGGCTGGTTACTTCGATATGATATCTGGGAAGGAAAACAGGAAGAAGACCGCAGAGAATATTTGACCCACATCACCGGAGTTTCCGGCGCTTGCGACCTGCAATTATTGTTAAGGCGCTCAAATGGCAAACTGACACCCTATCGGTTATATGACGCCAGAGATCCTGACACTGAACCAAACTTGTTATATATGGATTATGACCTGTGTGAGAGTTTCCCGGAACCCTGCAATTTAATAAACGGTTATCCCAACCTCGGGACAGGAACTGATCCATACTTTCTGAGTGATTATTCAAGTGATTTCCTGCAAGATCAAACCTTTAAGGCTAATCCGCAGAATGGGATTGTTGAGTCAAAGGGCTGGTTCATCAGAGATAGGGAACAGAATGGCGAAGGACTGTTTGTTTATGAAAGAACGGTTAGTGGAGGGAACGCTGCCATCCATACTGACCTTGTAACCGGGCAAACATATACACCTATAAAACAAGTCAGGCATATCTATTTTGACCTCGCTTCCGGCAGACCAGTGAGGGAGGTTTTTGAGAGAACTTCCACAGAAGGCAATGTGTATAAAACCTCCCGGGATATGGTTTTGTCTTTTTATACTGATTTACCTCAAGATTTGCGGTCACTTCTCGATTCCGCTGAGGCTTACAGAAAAAATCTTCCAGGCTGTCCGTGAGGAGCTGACTGGCTGGAAATGGTTTTTAGCAGACAGGACTTATTTATGAAAACCAAAACACTACGGTTGATCTCACTTTTACTGACAGCGACCCTGCTCTTTGGCTGCAATACCAACTTACCGACGCCTGTCCCCACCCCGGAACAAGCCCAGCTTCCTGCTCCAATCGTTGCATTGTCCCCCGCAACCGACCTCGCGCCACTCACAGACCTTCCTCTGGATGACGAGCTCTTGTCCCCGGAAAACTGCCAGCTTGGTTTTGAAATCCCCTGGGAGCATGATGAGAGCAATCCGATCACGGATGAAACCCAGATCATGGAAATTCTGCGGGCATTGGGCAACCTTGAGGAGTGCCTTTTTGCCCGACAGGACGGTTGGCTTCATAATTTTGTCCTGGAGAACGGGCAACGAACTGAAGAGGAAGTGCTTGCCCACCTGATTGAAGGAGGAAGATCCATTGACCTGCGGTATGACCTTTTTTATAACCAGGGACAATTGACTGCTAAAAAGTATTACGACGGAAGAATAGCTGAAAACCAATGGTGCAATATCTCCGATGATGCCAACAAGCAAGTCATTCAGGTTAAGCGGAACTGCAAGACGACAGAAGTGTATCATTTGCTGACTGGCAACGGTACAGTCGATGGATATGTTGAAAACTTTGCTATTAATATTTCATTATTCAAGAAACAGCCTGCCGCTCCCGGATATTATGGACTTAAAGCCTGGTTTATTCAGGAAAACGATGCCTCTTTCTTTGTCATAGAAATGAAATATGATATGAGCGAAGTTCAAGGCGGTGAGGATTTTTCTAACAAACCGTTTACCGATGAAGTGAGACGTCATTTCATTGATCTAAACAGCGGCAGGCTAACCAGATATGTTGAAGAAACCGGTTTTAAGGATGGCAGCTTTCGTGTTACTACTGAAGATGTATTCCTTCTGTTTTACCCTGAATTGCCTGATGATATCGCAGCGGCTTTATCACTCACTGATTGATGTCACACTTTTCCAAATCGGGCTTTGTTGTATGAGACAAAAAACCCTGTAAACAGAGCCTAAGATTTTAGCCGTAACAAAGACTAGACGGTGAGCAATCTGATCTCGTAAGAATGTTCTAATCATTTACTGAGATCACTTCAGTAATCTTTATTCCTATGAGGTTGATTTTCGCAGTTAACGTTGAAGTCTTTTCTCTTCTTTGAAATTGCTTTTTGGCAAAAGTTCAAAATGAGATGGAAATATTTCAATCTGCAATAATGAATGCAGCGAATGTCAGGAAAAATGAAATTTATCCCGCTTTCCGTGATGAGTTCTTAAACTGTCTCATTGCATTAAGCTGTTAAAAGCTTTATTCTTGAGGCAGGAGGAAGATGATATGGCTAATGAAGACAAAAAAGACTTTAATGCTATGTTGCATGACAACAAGGATATGCCCAGGTTCCAGACAATCACGGATAAGGCAAGTATTGAAAAATACGGTGGGAACAGAATGTACTTTGCGCCGCCTATTGATTATGACACCATAATGAGAATGATTCCGCACGGAAAAGTTGTCACTGTCGGAAAAATTCGGGAACATTTTGCCAGGAAATCAGGCGCGGATTTTACGGAGCCAATTACAGCAGGCGTTTTTGTATCCATTGCTGCATGGGCGAGCCATCAACGGACGGATGATAAAACTCCTTTCTGGAGGACTCTGAAGGCAAATGGCGAGCTGAATGAAAAATATCCTGGCGGCGCAGCGGCGCAAAAAGAAAAGCTGGAAGCGGAGGGGCACACGATAATCCAAAAGGGCAGAATAAATATCAGGTACTACGTTAAAGACTATGAGAGTGTTCTGTTTGAGTTGAGTTAGACAAGTCCCAACGTGCCGAACAGATAACAAATCTATAGACAAACGCAGGAGCAGCCGAAGCAAACCGACTGCTCTTTTCTTATGCCCATAAGGTTGCCGTGACAAAGGACAGACACAAACTGCTTGATGACCGTCCTCAACCCGCCGATTGAAGCGGATGAAGTGATACCCTGCGGGCACATGCCCCATCCGTACAACTCCAATCCGCACCGATGAGCCTTGTCTTCTTTATTCCGCCAAATGAATGATTCGATTGCGGCGAATAGGAAGCGAGGAAGGCGACCAGAGGACAAGGTTTTCAACGCTTCCAATTACGCCCGGCGGCAAAAATTCGTGAATCACATTGGACGCATTTTATTTTTTGGTCGCGAATCTATTGTAGGGCGTGGTTGAGGACAATCCGAACTATCATTTTCCAACCTGATAACCGTCCTCAACCCGCCGATAGAGGCGGATGGAGCGATACCCTTTGAGCACTTGCCCCATCCGTACAACCCCATCCGTACAGGGGGGCTAGTGTCTCATCCTTACGGAGACGACAATTTGGCACTTGCGGTAGGGCGTGGTTGAGGACGATCCGAACCATTATTTTGCAGCCTTATGACCGTCCTCAACCCGCCGATAGATACGGATGGACTTTACCCTGCTATACCTGCATCCAAACCTGTTTGTACGGCGGGGAGTAATAATCCAGCCGCTATAATGACATCGAATGCATTCGATAACACGTTCGTAGGGTCACGATACTCCAATGCTCCCTCACCTAGTTTCACGGGATACGAACCCCTTCTTTTGTGTGCCAGCGGGTTACAATTGAGGCTGAGGTGAGTGATGGACACGAATTGGATCAAGGCATACTACCGCGCACGCGGTTTGCAGTGGGCAGACCAAAAGAGCGCGCTTTTGTTCTTCCTCTCGGAAGTTGGCGAACTGGCAGAAGCTTACGCCGAAGTGGAAAGCGCAAGTCTTGGCGGGGAAGAAAAAGCGCTGCTCGAGCGTTTCGCATCGCTGGGGATGGAAGCGGATGAGATCGTTTCGCGCAAGCCTGGATGGGTCCGGAATAATGACCGTCTGCGCAAGCAGAACATCGCCCACGAGGTCGCGGATTGCAGCATGATGCTTTCGGTGTTCATGGAATCCTACGCGAAACGCTCGCCCGATGACGCCCTGCGTGAGAAAATGGCGCTGAAGCTCGGCTGCCAGGCGCGGGACTTGGAAAAATTTTTCAGTGTTGATTAATCCTTATCGACAGCTTATTCCGTGAGCGGCTTAAAACCCTCACCCAAAGCTTCGTTTGCGTGCCCCACAACCATAAAGGCATCCGGATCGGCTTCGTGCACGATCGCCTTCAGGCGCATAACCTCCCCCGCTGTCACCACACAAAAGACGATTGGGCGGTTTTTATTGGTGTAGCCGCCTTTGGCATTGATAATGGTCGTTCCGCGACCCAAGCCTTGCGTGATGGCAGTCACGACTTTTTCCGTTTCGTCGGTAATGATCATCGCCTCACGGATCACATTGGTACCCTGCGAGACCATGTCGGCTGCCACGCCGCTGAGGTAGATCATGATCAGACCATAAAGCGATTTATCCCAGCTAAAAAAGAAGCCTGCCAGCAATACTGCAAACGAGTCTGTGATCATGTATGCGAGTGAGATAGACATTCCCAACCGTTGATTCAAAATACGAGTGAGGATGTCGGTTCCGCCGCTGGTACCACGTCCGAGATAGACCAAGCCCAATCCTATCCCCAATATGATCCCGCCATAGAGGGAATTTAGCAGGATGTCATCGGTGATGGGAGCCTGCCCAGTCAACTCGATCAGGATATCCGTAAAAACCGTGAAAGAAACCACCGAAAGAATGGTGCGAAGCGCAAAACGTGGACCTCCCAGGTAGCGCCAACCGATGACAAAAAGCGGTATGTTTGCCAGTAAGGTGATCATACCAACTGGTGTACGCCAGAGATAGTGCAACAACTGGGCGACACCGCTGATACCGCCGCCAACCAACTGGGATGGGATCAGGAAGGTGCGTAGAGCCAACGCCTGAACAAACCCTCCCAGGATAATCAGGAGGTAATCACTAATTGATCTCCAACTAAAGTCTATTTGTTTTATAAATTCCTTGATTTTCACATCAACTCCATATTCGCAAACGCACTGCGATTATAAACCACCAGCGCTGTGAGCGGATGCCTCACGGAACGTGCAAGCGGAAGGAATTGCTCTTCCCTGCTTTGGATTGGCTTTGACTCTGCCCTACTTATACACTCTTATAAGCCAGATTTGATGCGTGAAGCGTTGGTCGTAGATCAAGGTAAAGATGGTCTGCCAGGCGCTCCAGTTACCGTGTTTGTCCTGGCTACGGATGCGCAGGTAGTACGGCACACCCGGCTCGACGGCAGGCGGATTGAACTGGTTACCCGCGGTCAGCGTCCCGCTGGTGGCCTGTTTGTCAGTTCCCCAATAATACTCGTAGGTATTGCTGGGGTTCAGCCCCACCCCGCTGTCATAGGCACCGCCCCAGGTGAACAGGGGATCCTGGCATTTGGCTTGCGGCACGCCGTTGATAGCCTCACAGCCAGCATTGGTGACCTGAGGGTTGACCGGCGGAGTGGTATCCACGTAGAAGCTGGCGGATTTGACAGCCTCCCAATTGTCTTTGTAGTCCACACTGCGGTATTCAATCGTTTTCTGCCCACTGCCGCTGACCGAAAACGGAGCGGTATAAACCTGCCAGGCGCCGGAATTGATCCGATAGTACGTATTCTTTACGCCCGTCCCTGTGTCTGAGGCTGTCAGGGTGACCGTCACAGGCGTTTTGTACCAGGGGCTGATCCCAACCGTGCCAGCAGCACTGTAGGTAGTGACCGGCGGGGTCTGATCTTCCATATTTGGCACTGCCACAAGCCCATCAATGACGTCATTATCGATGTTGATCGTCACCCCACCCCAGGTTTCATTGTGATCGCCGGAATACTGCAAAATCCGCTGATGCTGGTTCCAATATTGGTCACCCAGCCAATCCACATCCCAGACCGTCACGTTTGGACGGTAGCCCGGAGTCTGATACCACTCCGCGATCCAGACAGCATCGGGCGGCGGCTGCAAATTGTAGATTTTGTTTACATCCAGGCATCTGGATGTAGCGTACAAACCGGAGACAATCCCAAGCTGCTGCAGGCGAGTGGTCCAGCCTTGAACGTAGGCTCGCGCGGCTGCTGAGCAGGAGGCAGAGTAAGGAAAGTACTCAAGGTCGGCGTAGACCACCGTTCCCGAGCCATCCGCGTTG
>Ga0208040_1003361_pt1 | contig 13093 bp, 7 predicted proteins | sample AD_UKC083_MetaG_FD_184431 | JGI IMG/M metagenome (GOLD analysis project Ga0208040, IMG submission 184431) | Active sludge microbial communities of municipal wastewater-treating anaerobic digesters from USA - AD_UKC083_MetaG (SPAdes) (version 2) | ecosystem: Engineered > Bioreactor > Anaerobic >...
AGCAGAGCCCATTCCGCAATGCTGATCCCGAGGATAAATCCAAGGGCAACGACTATTATGGCTGCGGCCAGGTGGATTCTGGAATTATGCTCAAAGATCAGTAAAGACCTGAGACCTCTGAATGCAAATTTAAAGCTCCTGAACCTCGATCGTGGTGTAAATCTTCCTGAATTCATGTGCAGGGATCTTCATTTGAAAACCTCACAATTCGGTATTAGAAAATTCTGAATCTTATACAAAATTATAAATATGAATTGACTTATTAAAGAATATGCCAAACGGTTCCCGGCAAAGGAGGCAGAAGTCATTTTTGAGAATCATAATTCCTGATCACTAATATTTCATCGTAACCAAGTTTGGCAAGCTCGGGAATAATTCTGTTTATTTCTGATTTTTCGGTAAATCCTGACATTATTACATGATGACGATCCCACTGGGTGATTATCTCAACCGGGTGATTGAACCTGGACATAATTTTCCTTTGAACTTTCCGGGCCTTTTCCTTTTTACTGAAAGAACCAATTTCAAGTGCAAAAGCAGTGTTGGTCACAGAAGTGGTGTCCTCAAAAACCTGGATGTCAGATTCCACCGGAATTACCGGGTTTATTGCCATTTCCCCGGGTAGTGTCTGCGTGGTGTCAGACTGTAAATCAGTGCTATCCGGTACAGATGAGTCATTTCTGTCAGGTGGTATCCAGAAATCCTTTATTCCTATCAGACCGAGGGCCGGGATAATTTTTTCTATATCTTCAATAGTTTTAAATCCACTCAGCTGAACCTTGTAATATCCGTCTTCAACTACGAGTATTACCTTTTTATCGATAAGGGCGGATAGTTTTTCCTTGAAAACGGTAGCGTTTGTTTCTTTCCTGAAAGCTCCGACCTGAAGAACAAGGTTGGCTTCTTTATTTTGCCCTGTTATATTTGCAGGATTATCTCCACTTACAAAGCTTCTTCTAAAAGCTGATGACGAGAATATTAAAATGATAGCTGAAATGAAACAGAATATTTTCAGTAAAGATGACGATCGATTCCGGGCTTTATCTGTTTCAGCCTGCGCACCGGATCTGCTTTCAATATTTCGGCTGTCAATGAGCATGGATCATTTAATGCAAAGGGTCATATGGTCTGAAAAATGACATATTATACCTACTGTTCCTGTTTCACGTAGTTTTCGATCACAGTAACTCCCGGGAAACCGAGACCGGCCAGTTCGGGATAGTATCTGAAGGTTTCTTCCCTTGTATAGAAACCAGTCACCAGTACATGGTAGTAGTTCCACTGAAGGACTACCTCAACCGGGAGATTCAGTTTTGAAGTAATTTTTTTCTGTGCGCGTAATGCCTGTTTTTTCTTGTTGAAGATACCGACCTGAAGGGCAACTGAAGGTTCTTTTCGTACTCCAGCTTTTTCTTCCGGAAGCGGTTCCGGAATTTCACTCCTGGTTGTTTCAGGTTTCGTTTCCTGAGGTTTTTTGACCTCTTTATCCTTATCATCGGGCTTCCCTGTGGAATGAACTTTTAGTTCTTTCAGCTTCATTGATCTAAGGGAATTAAGGAATTCCATCAGATCGTTGTTGTTCCTGAAGCCTGTTATTCTGACTTTATAGGCTCCCTCTTCCCGTATTATCAGGACAGGTTTGCGGATTGTTTTAAAGAGAGTATCCTTAAGGCTTATGGCGCTCTTAACATTATCAAAAGATCCAACCTCTACAGAACTGGCACGGTCAAATCCCGGTTCTTCGATCACTTCATTTGTCTCGGTAATTGTAAGAACCGTATCCTGTCTTTCTGTAAGTATCACCTGCTGTTGTTTTGCTTTCAGTTGTACTACCCATACTTCGGTTACGCCATTTTTCTTCAGTATATCAAGGCTGCGGTCAACCTCCTCTCTGGATTTAAGGTCAGGGATCCTTACTTTCCAGAAATTATCTTCGATTACAATATCGACTTTTCTGTTGAGCAGTTTTTCAAGAGTTCTCCGGTATTTTTCTGCGTTCGATCTCACCCTGAATGCTCCCAGCTGAATAGCCCATGAATCTTCGGTAATAGTAATGAGTTCCTCGACAACTTCGTGGACCACCATGAATGTGGTATCTTTTCTTGTATATGGTTTGCCGGGTTCTGTAACATCGGTGATACGGATAGTATCCACTAATATCTTTCTGAGTGTAAAATCAAGCCCGTCAACAATATCTCCTTCAGTCCCTCCGTCAACAGTAAAACTGAGTGTATCCGGGTCTGCTGTAAAACCGAGTTTCCTTAGCTGGGAAGTGTCAATTCTTACAAGGTAGGCACCCGGAGATAATCCGAAGAAACTAAAGTAGCCATCTTCTTCCGAAAGTACTTTTCCGGCTGATTTTCCTTTTGAAGTAAAGAAACTTACAATAATCCTTCCAATACCCTCCCGTATACCTTGCTGTTCCAGTACTATAGTGCCGGTTGCTTCACCTGCAACAATGACCGGGATCTCAATAAGCTTCAGAATATTGGGGTCTACGGCAACGCTCAAACTCTTCTTTTCGAGCCTCCATGAGATATTTTCAAAGCTGTTGGCATCGAGTTCGATGAAACAGTCAGTATATGATTCAAGGCCGAGGATATGGATAGTGGTATCTTTTTCATTTTTTTCTATTCTTCCACTGTTTGTACGGAGGTTGAGACCGTATGCTTTGGGCTCTCCGGGATCTTTCTTTTTATTTGAATTCAGGTCGAGATATGGGACGATTGATATTCCACCCCTCCCTACATTTGTCCGGTTATCGACACCGAGATACCGCGATTTTCTGTCATTTATAAGGCTTCCTCTTGCATACTGTACCATCGAGGTGGTCTTGTCAGCTTGTCTGACGGAAAATCCGGTTTGAGCAAATGAAAAATCGTAACGGAATCCCATTTCTGCCAGTTTCAGATCGTTTCTGAAATTCTGTTCATAAGTAAGATTAAGATGAGCATGTTTGAAAAGGTATTTTTCAAGCCGGATCTTTGCTGAAATAAACTCTCCCGGGGTATAACCAAACTGGGACTGGGGCATAATTATAAATCCTCCCGGGAGCCTGAAAGCCAGAGACAGATTACTGTAGAGGACCGGGTCAGCATCTTCGACGAACATTGCATAAGTAGAGAGGTTTGTACTGATTCCTGAAACCGATCCTGAGAACATCCATTCACCGGTTAAGTACTGATTACCGGCGGGAAGTATTATCTGGTAAGCCGAAAGTCTCTGGTATGATGATAACTGTCCTATTTTGAGAGGCATTGAAATTGTTGCCTTTCTTTCTTCCCTGTAATTGTAGAAGAGAGCCTTCTGATCTTTCTTGTACCATGTATAGTTAAGATCGAACTGCATATTTGATGGCAGCCTGTATGTAATAGTTCCTTTTGCTCTTACCCCGTGGGTATAATCCCCTGTTACAAGAAGGTTGTTTGTTAATCTGAAGGAGATGTTTGTAAAAGGCATAAACTGGTTTGAGGGCAATGATGACAGATACTCCATTCCCCCGCCAATTGTAATATTTTTTGTGGCGCCATAATTTAAACTGGCCCGTGAAAACCTGCTCCACAATGAGTCTTCGACTATCCCGGCACTTATTGTATATTCCATTATTTTCGGCGGAAGGAAATTAAATGGGATGCTGATATTTTGTTCCTGGGTTCTTTCTTCTCCCCATGGACCGAAAAACTTAAGCTTTACCATCGAGTTGCCGTAAACAAGAGGCACTTCAAATTTAAAAAACCCGGAAGCATCGGCTTTCACATAATCAACAAGCACATTATTAACATACAATTCAACTATCCACCCCGGTTCTGTTCTGTCGCTGAGGGTATAAGTTCCGAATGATCGCCGGAAAGTAGTGGGAGTATTTGTAAACTGAACCCCAACCACAGGACTATACAAAGATGATGTAGCCTGGGTGGCAATTTTTCCTGCCATTACCTGCCTTAACAGCTTAAAGTCGTTGTTCACATAGCGCCACAGGTATTGCTGCTGCTTCTCACTGAAGGGATTCATACTATTGTAGTATAATGATGCAGTTGCTTCTCCGCCCGCAATCATTGCGCCAAGTGCCAGATTCAGTCTGGTATCAGAGCCGGCTCCGATCTCTTCGGTGGCAATTGCCGACCAGTCGGCAGTTCCAAATCTGAACATCGGATGTGTCCTTCCTATGTTTGTATCAGCTTTCATCTCACCCTTAAGCCTTGTAAGATTACGCCTCATTTCTTCAAGCCTCAGCTCACGTATATAAGGCAATTCAACCTTACTGCTTACTTTAACTGAAAGATTACGGAAATCAAAAACACAGTCAAGACCGAAAATCTGACCAAAGTATTTTGATTTCAGATAAAGATTTGATTCAGTCCTGATCAGATCGCCCGGGTTCAGTTTAATATTTTTACCCTGGTACACTATTTCATTTGTGGATCTTTCAATCAGATATGTTGCTTCGGGATTAATAAAAAAACCGGAAATTGATTCCTGATCTGAAGCCGGAGTATTACGGATCTTTAAAAAATCAAATAATCCTGTTACCGGAAGATAGAGCTCTTCATCCCGTATTACTGCATCAATTTCAGTTCCGCCTATATGCGGAACCTCAAGGAAAATTGATATCTCATCATATTCCGGTAATTCCTGCGCGGACAGGTTGGAAGTTTTAATGGTAAGGATAGACAGAACAAACAATACAAAGCAGATTAACCGGACTGAAAGCATACTCCCTGATAGGATTGAACCGGTGTATGCTTTATTTACTTCCATTTAATCTGTCATTTTATTTTAGGTTGTCTTTATTCGACGACCAGTGTAATATTAAATGATCCTGTATAAGTTCCGGGTGGATTTGATGCTGAGTTTCCAACAGTGAGTGTTGCCCCGACAGTCAGTTCAGTGGGTACGGAATAAGGATTTGTATTAACGAACGGCGCAGCCGGAAATGATGTCCCGATATGGAGGTTCATTGTAAATCCGCTCCAGCTCAGCTGGACGTCCGGACCATTAAGAATATTGATAATTGTGCCGGCATTTGAATTAATGTTAAAGCGTGCCGGTGAATAAGAATAACCCATGCTAAGCAGAACAACATCTCCCGTTGATGTCCGGCCTCCGGCAGGTGATATTATTACAGTACCACCTGCTGTACCATGATAAAATGCCCCGAAGCTAAGATTACCCGTTACCGAGATCGAGGGTGGACGCGGAGGGTCTTCCTGTGCTTTCAGTTCCACAGGACCTGCGAACAGAAGAATTATAATTATACCTGTATATAAAATGCGGTTATTAAAACATTCTTTTGTCTTTTTATGGGGTATCATTATTCTGCTATTATCTTTCTCGAAATTCTGTTATTTCCTGTGCTGAATGTTATTATGTATAGACCGGGTTTTATTTCCGGATTAAATTCATAATGTCCTGAATCAAATATTTTTGTGTTGAATAATTGTTTTCCGGTGAGGCTGGTGATGACAATTTTTCCTTCATTACTTCCCTGAAGATCAACATCAGCAACTATTCTTCCTTCAAAGAAGTATGCTTTAAAACCCAACTCATTGTTTTGCAGGTTTGTAATCCCTGTCGGAGATGAATTTAAGTACAAAAAGAACCTTCCTGGATAATCGCCGGATACCAGGGGTACAGAATATTCATTTCCTGAAAGCATATCCTGATTGATTCCTGCAGTCATGTCGGCAAGGTAAAGAGTAGTTACCGGAAGCTGGCTGCTGACGAAGGGGATTTTAAAGACTACATTTCCTGCCCTTGATATTTTTATTCCAAGAGGGATAGTGCATCCAGTAATCAGGGATGACGGAAGGGCATTGATTGAGAGCTTTGATCCGTCAGATCCTTCAGAATAGAAATTCGGTACGTTCAGATCGGTATTCATAAGCTTTAGCGCATCAAACTTACTGTCGAATGTTGTTGATGCATTATCATCAAAATATATAACAGCTTTATCCAATGCTTCAGGATCTTCTGAAAAACCGGCAGATAATCGTAGTAAAGGACTTGATTCATCCTGTGCCGATTTGATAAATGAATGAGTAAGATCAGATATTCTTACACTATTATCAAGACCGAGAGTACCTGTTACCGGAAATGCACCATTCGAGACATGGACAAAGAAACCCTGCATCGAGGGGATTATGTTGGTTGCCACGCCCGGGTCAGTTGAAACCCCTCCGACATAGCTGCTGTAGGTTCCACCATACTGGTCGGAGGGACTGGCTTTGAAGAAATGGATGGCATTTTCGATGTTAGTTTTGGTCCATCCCGCTGCATCCCAGTCAATAGGAGAAGGATATGGATTTCCCACAAGGTTGAAACCAAGTGTATATGGATTATTATGGTTATATAAAGTAAGCGACATGCTTCCGTTATTCACAATCCCTGTTACATCTGCCGTATCCGGCACTGAAACTGATCCAAAATTGACGGAATAGCCGCGCATAGGCCTTAACAGGCTGTCAGGATATGAATATTTGATCCATCCCGAGGCCGGTACTCCTGCCAGCTTCCTGTTTTCATCATACCTGTAAACAGACGGAAATGCAGCTCCAAGATCCATATCATCACCAAACTGGCTGACCCTGGAATCCTGAAAAGGTGAGCTGAAATATTTATAACCAAACCCCGAAGGAAGATACCTTTGCATTGTTACAAGGCCGGTAACTTCACCGGCACCAGTACCGTTTATCAGAGCTGTCTGTGAAGGGCCTGACAGAAGGACAAGATGTCCGTCTGAGACCAGGTTTCCGGTGTTTACGGTTACAATGCCTGAAACTTTCAGCGTATCATTAAGAGTTACACCTGTACTGTTGGTGATGATGAAATTTCTTATTGTGTTGTTTTCAAACACATTACTTCCAATTGACTGGGCTACTGATCCGTTAAATTCAATAGTCCCGTTTGAAGCATCTAATATTCCGTTGTTGTTTATTGATCCGGAAACTTGTATTGTATTACCATTAACTATCAGTGAGGCTCCGTTGTCAATCGTAAGATCTTTTACAATACCTGCTCCACCGCTGCTGAGAACAGGCTGGTTGGCAGTATTTGTTACCAGGACTGAATTAGTCTGGCCGGGGACATGTCCGCACGACCAGTTATCCGGATCGTTCCAGTCTGTACTCACACTACCGTTCCATGCAAATCCCGGATTTATTGTAAGTATAGCTGCAGAACTGTTAACCGGGGAAGTACCACAGCTGCTTGAAATTACACAGCGGTAGGATTTTCCGTTTTTCGAATTGTCGGGATTTGTAAGTACTAAAGTGGAAGAAGTAGCACCACTGTAAATACCTCCGTTTGAAATATTTACACCATTTTCCTGCCATTGGTATGTAGTATTATAACCAGAAGCGGTTACAGAAAAAGTTGCATTATCACCGGGGCATATTGTCTGAGGCTGAGGCTGGGTAGCTATCGTAATTCCGCCATAAATCGTAAGTCTGACATTAGTTGCCGGACTTTCACAACCATTTATGGTCTGTGTGACAGTATAATTATATGTTCCCGGAGCAGTTTGTCCGGTCGAAAACGGATTTGCTGTACTTACAAGAGTACCACCACTATACCAGCGGAAATTCTCACCTGAGGTCGCTTCCAGGTACGTGATCTGATTTGAACAATATTCTTTATCGGGAGCTGCCGGGGCTGATGGTATATCAGTTATTAAAATCTCTTTAGTAACACTTGAAGGACCACAGCTGCCTGCGTATGTATATGTAATTGAATAAGTTCCCGCAGCAGGAGGTGTAAATATATTTCCGGAGATATATGGATTTCCCGAATATGTACCACCGGCCGGATATCCGAATGTAAGTGTAATAGGGCTGGAACAGAGACCTGCAGAAAGGAGCCTTAGTGAAGTATCTTCTGTATCGATTGAATAAAAGGTTATAGGTGATGACTGGTTATTGTATTCGGTTCTCATCCATCCGTTTGATCTCACTTTATCGGAGATCCTTAATTCATCAAATTTTCCATCGAAATAGTAGTCTGATAAAAAAGGCTCTTTGCCGATTGTAAGATCGTTTGAAGATGTTCCCAGAACCCCTGTTTTTTTGAAAGGTCTTTCAGGTATGCCATTTACAAAAGTTTTTATTGAGTCAAGAACGTCGGAACTTATTCCGGCGAGATAATACCAATGTCCGGTATTAAGTACAGTTCCTCCTGTCACATCACGGTTCAGGGAAGGTGTATTTGCAGAATTCCTTATCTCAAATTCAACCTTGTTGTTTGTATATATGCCAAACTTGTAGCCTCCGCCTGAATTATTTTGGTTCCCGGCAATCTTCTGGTCACGGGTTCTCGTGTCCATGTAAACCCATGCAGATACAGTTATATTACCCGCGAAATTGGTATTAGGGGCATTGAGTACAGTTGCATATTGATTGGATCCGTTAAGCTCCAGGGAATTATTTATCTGACCCGGGGAATATGAAGGTGAATTGTTGGGAGTTGCGGATTTATTATATGATGTAAAATCGTTAAGGTTAGAATTATCAAGGTGCCATACTCCCTTATAATGGCTGTCCCATACAGAAGTTACTGAAGGATCTGTGGTTTTATAATAATTGCCGTAAAGTATTTTGATGATGGTATTTGTTGAACTTGAAATAACCGGGATTCGTACCCAGGCTATGAGATCACCGTTAGTATCGCTATAATATTCAATCTGATGATCAAGTTTATTATAATTCACATCAGTAAAAACAATATCATATCCGTATGGATTTTTTATATGACCTGTTGGTGAAGTTTTAAGGAAATTCTGGCCGGTAAGAGATATCAAAGCAGGAAAATTATAAAGATCTTCGCCACCGGCCACTTTTGTATGATCGATTGTAATATTCCTTTCATAATCATAATCCATAGCAACTGTATAACAGCATGTTATAATTACAAGTCCGTTGGCACCATTCCCGCCGTTTCTGTCGGTGGTAGTATTTGCTTTGCCGCCGGATCCGCCACCTCCATAAACATTCCCGTTTGCCCCCTGTGTTGAATTTGAGACGCCATTTGCCCCTGCTCCCCCATAATTGTCTTTACTTTCTCCTCCGGTTCCTGTTACTGCATTATTCCCGTCTCCGGTCGACCCGGCGCCTCCACCTCCTGCACCTCCCGGGGAGCCACTGGTATAGATGCCAGTCGCTCCATTTCCACCCTTATAGGTCAAATCGCCTATTGAGGAGGATGCTGAGGCGGTTCCTCCGGCTCCATTTGAGTTGTTAGCGCTTGCTAAAGCTCCACCGGCACCACCCTGAGCATAAACAGTTCCTGCAGTACCAAACCATGAGGGATTTCCGGCTGCCCCATTACCACTGCCTCCTGTACCTCCGGAACCGACTGTGACGGTATATTCAGTACCGGTAACAACAGTTAAAGTTTTGGTTGCATAAGCACCTCCGGCTCCACCGCCACCGGCTGCAGGATTTCCTGTGGCTGCACCACCCGCACCTCCACCTCCCCAGCATTCAACGGTTATTGATGTAACTCCTGCAGGTACTTTAAATGTACCACTTGTAGTAAAAGTTCCAGACCAAGAAATAATCACTGCTCCCGCTGCTCCATTTCCACCATTTCGATCATTAGTATTATTGACATAAGCGCCACTACCGCCGCCACCATAATTTTGGCCGGCAGTTCCATTACCTCCGTTAGTTCTGCCTGCTCCGCCATTACCACCATTTAAGGGCGTTCCAGTGCCACCTGTTGTACCTGATGCATTTCCACCGGTTCCGGTTGACCCTGCTCCACCACCTCCGCCACCGCTGGCAGATGAGCTGCCGTCAGCTCCATTTCCTCCTGCATATACTAAATCTCCAATACTTAATGCTGCAGAGCCGATACCTCCTAAAACAGTTTCACCGTTTGGTGCTGCGCCACCACCGCCGCCCTGGGCATATACTGTACTGGTTGTTCCAAACCATGAAGGATTTCCGTTTCCTCCGGCTGATGTGGTTCCGATTATTGCAGCTCCTACTGTAACAGTATAGGTTGTGTCGGGTTTAACTAATAATGTCTTTTTGGCATATGCACCTCCGGCGCCACCACCACCACCTCTGACTTTGCTTGCTGAGCTTCCTCCTCCGGCTCCCCCACCACCCCAGCATTCGACAATTATAGTTGTAACTCCCGGAGGTACAGTAAATGTTCCGCTTGAAGTGAATGTCTGGCTTTGTCCATAGCTTACATCAATGGAATAAAGAAGCGCCAGAACCATTACTGAAAATTGCCGGAGAAGTTTTGCTGATTTCATTTTCTCAGGGATTAGGGAAAGTATCTATGATACAAGGTGAATTATTTTGCCAGTGGAAGCTCAGCTTCCGCATATTTTTCAGGTTTTACATCCGTAGGTGCAGAATAAGTTACACGCAGCTTTCCGGAAGTAAAATCAAGGTCCCCGACTTTATTGAGATTAAGCTGAAATCTCCTCAGTGCATTGGGAGTATATACTGCAACTCCATTTGCAATACCAACCCGGGTTATCTTTCCCTGTGATGAGATATGATCAACAGCAATATCACCGAAAACAGACATATTCCCGGTTCTTTTAAATACAAAACTTATTGCCGGTTCAGAATCATTTATAAGATTGAATTTAAGATCTGACAGCGTTACTCCTGCAGTTGATACTCCCTTTCTTACAATTACAGGAATTGTTATACCAAAAACAGGTGTTATCCTCACCGAAATCGACGTTGTATCTCTTGATTTGTCTTCCTCGCCCAGCGGAGCATTATTCCGGGTAGCCCTGAAATAAAAGTGAGAGCGGTATTCTCCATCCTGCAATTCACTTGTTCTTGTCAGCTGGACTTTTACAACCTGTGCTTCATTCGGACCCAGTGTAACCGTTCTGGGGAAATAGCGAATGAATTTATCTGCAAATCTCTGTCCCGGATCAGGTTCAGTGATAGTTTCAAATCCACCGTCTTCTTTCATCCTTATCTGGACGAGGGATATCATATATGTTGCAGTATCTTTTCCGGTATTTGCAAGATTAAGGTCTACGGACCTTTTCGATCCCTCAAATACTACTCTTCTGGGTGTTATAAGCAGATCGCCCTGGGCAATCCCATTAACAGGAAAAAGTGCCGTAAAAGCACTTATTCCCGCAAAAAATATCAGAAATCTAAAATGACCCGCAGAGTCTCTGGATTTCCTGAAAAAGTTTAATCTTTTTTTTGACATTGGATTTAGGTTTATTATCCCTGCTAGTTGAAATCAAATGAGATTTCATATGTTCCGCTATAAATCCCTGCAGGGTTATCGTGAAGAGTTCCCACATTTAATGTTGCCCCAACATATACTGTCTGAGATCCGTTCTGAAGGCTGCCTGTACCGGCGCCAGGCGCCGGTATTGAGACCCATTCGTCAACATCATGGTTTTCGGGGAGTTTAAATGCTTAAGAATTACAGGCTTATCGGGAAGTGTGATTGAAAAGGACGCATCCTGGTCACCTGTTACATAAAAGCAAGCTGCATTATGCATCCCCGTTCCCTTATAAACACTTCCCAGAACAGAAACGGAGCCCTGAGGATTGAGAATTATCTTACCTCCCTCCGGGCCCGGGGCAAAACGCCCGAAATTAAGCTGTGATGTTTCGGTTGCAGTAAAGACCGGGATTATCTCAGCAATAACATGGCCTGTTGCTGAAGTCTGCGGAAAGACATCAGCAACGGCGCACATAAATAGTATTAACAGGCTTAAATAATTTCTTAATAACCTCTTCATCGTTTATGACGATGTTACTACTTTACATGGGTTACAATTAATTATAATTTACAGTAACTGTAAAATCACCACTACCTCCAGAATTAGCCGTAGTATAAACTCCTGCTTCCTGAAGTGCTCCTATATTAAGTGTTGCACCTACATGCAGAGTGATACTACCACCTGTAATTGTACCTGTATAATCGGAAGTCCAGGAGTCAATTGTCATGGTGTGAGGAGTGGCTGCTCCATCTGAAACTGTTGTAGCAGCGGAAGGAAGAGTAATTGCATAACTCTGACCGGCAATACCCGTCACGGTAAAAGTTGCAGCCTGTGGTGTGCCACCCATAAGTGTAATACCTGCTGAAGGTGTCCGGGTCCCTACAGCATCCGCAGCCAGGACACAGGTTCCTCCTGATCCACTTGATGCCAGCGTACCAAAGTTCATGTCATCTCCCACGGCCTTTGTTATAGATATCGGGGTAAAGATGGTTGCAGCGGCAGATGCTGATGCTGTTGATTGAGAAAATCCGACAGCAGTAAACATACAGATCATAATTCCTAACGCAAATAGTTTTTTCATACTTTTTTAAAATTAATTAGACATAGACATTGTTTTGCAGTATTTATAGTTAACGTCGTTTAACGCATTACGTTAATTTTTGTTTCATTAGCAGGAACAATTAATCAGTACAGTTGCAGATCAAACAGACACAAAAATAAATCAGAAATGCCTCCGCATCTAAATTATTTAGTTAACATCAGATCGAAGTTATTAACAATAACCCCGGTTTAATGAGCTTTTAAGATATTTAGATTTATAGTCCTGATCTCTTTTTCAGATATTAAAATATCAATCGGAGAGTGATGGGGGAGGAGAAGCAGTTCCCCATTTTATGAGAGGTTCAGGACCCATTACGAATACCAGCTCACCTCCGGCCATAATATCTTTATAATCAATAAAGAGATTATTCATCGGAGCTCCGTTCAAAGTAGCCGACTGAATATAAATATTTGTATCAGAATTATTTATTGTCTTTATTCTGAATTTATTGCCATTACCGGTGTTGATGATTACCTCTCCGAACATCGGGCTGCCGATTGTATAGGTTGTACCTCCCGGAGTTACCGGATAAAATCCCATGGAACTGAATACATACCACGATGAAATTGATCCCATATCTTCATTCCCGCACAAACCTCCCGGCCCCGGCTTATATAATTTATTACATATCTCCCTGACTTTCTTTTGAGTTTTCCAGGGTTCTCCTGAATAATCATACATGTAAGCGACATGATGCGATGGCTGATTTCCATGTACATACTGACCAATGGTACCGACAACTCCAATATATTTGGGTCCTGCTATCGAAGGATCCA
>Ga0208040_1003373_pt1 | contig 13049 bp, 7 predicted proteins | sample AD_UKC083_MetaG_FD_184431 | JGI IMG/M metagenome (GOLD analysis project Ga0208040, IMG submission 184431) | Active sludge microbial communities of municipal wastewater-treating anaerobic digesters from USA - AD_UKC083_MetaG (SPAdes) (version 2) | ecosystem: Engineered > Bioreactor > Anaerobic >...
AATCGTATTTTCCCCCAGAACGAATTGAAATATAAACCTTTAAAATATAAACATTATGAAAGAAGTAACAATTAGATTGACCGAAAAAATGGATGCAGCAGTTGAAGCGTTCAAAGAACTCTGGAAGAATGATTATTCATCAGAAGAAGAAGTAGTGATAGAACTGCTAAAAAATGGTATAGAATACTACATGACAACCACGGAAAAAATGGACAAGGAAGAATTCAAAACCATTACTGAAATAATGAAAAGCAAAGGCTATAAGGGCAAAATATGGGATATGGAATAGTTCTCATCTCCTAACAGACACCTGACCAAAATAATCCACCCTCTATTTTGTATGTTTTTTACAGGGGGGGATGAAGACGGAAAATCGGGGGTTCTGAATGCCATATTTTTTATGTCAATTGTTTGGGGAGAGGGTTAAATTGGGTTGTGGGTTTTTTGTTAAGTTGAGGATAAAGCCTCAGTTATAAAAATATGTACTGTTATAGAAGATTTTTTCCTTCAGACTACGATTAATTTTCACTGAATTAGTAGGATTCTTGACATTGGGGTAATTATATTTCATTAAAAATTTTGACAAATAATTTGTATTCGTATGAGTCTAAATAGCGCCTTATAATTCTTTCTATACGTCTATAATTTTCCCTAGCAAATTCAATATCGCTTTCCATTAAACTTGGCATAAAACGCTCAAGTTCTTTAATCGTAGGAATTGGGAAACCTGCTTCCGCAAGAAATATTCCGATATTAGTAAAAACACCTAATTCATAAAAATTAATGATTTTATCTATTTCTAAGGATTTTGTATCAATTTGAAATTCATCTAATGAACAAACATATTCCAGAATATTTGTGAATATCGATATAAATCTAGGAACTTTAAATTCAATAATATTTCTGATATCTGAAAAAACATTAATATAAACCCTATCAATATTTTTGTTATCAAAACTGTCTATTGTATTTTCCAGATGGTAGTTTATAAGTAAAAATAAACCATTTGGTTTTGAATAATCACTAGCAATTTTGCCATACTTCCTAGATTCAAACTCATCTAATATTTCAAGCCTTTCGAAATAACTTAGAATAGTATATAATGTACTATTTGATAAAAAGTTACGTATACTGGAACATTGATTTACTAAGTCAGTAAGATATCTTTTGCCTTCAAACTTGAGAAGGCTTATTAATTCAATCTGTTTATATTTATCAACAAGACGATTTTTAATAAATACGGAATCATCAATATTGTAAGAGTCAATAACTTTTTGTCTTTCAATCTTTACATCTGCATTATTTTTCGCAAGATGTACTAAATCAGTATTGTCGATATCAACAGCAGATAATTCACTATCCCCATATGTAATAAAGTCGAGCACTTCATCTTCAGAATTTAATATATCATACACCTCTTTTTCCAAGAAGAAAATACGTCCAATGAAATTATGATAATATCGACCTGCTCTGCCACAAATGTTTTTAATGTCAAATTTCTTTAACTCCTTAATACCCTTTCTTTTACCATAAATAATTACGTTTTTTGCTTTAGTATTTACACCTTCTGTAATGGAGGTAGTCGTAAACAGATAGTTTATATAACCTTTGTTAAATAAACTTAGTAATTCATTTTGAAAATATTTGGGATATGCACCGTGGTGGATTCCAATTCCAATCTTCAAAGATTGAAGTAATGTCCAATAATTTCTAGTCGATTTACCGTTATATTTTATTGTATAGCGTCTCTGCAAATGATTAATAAAATCTTGAACTTCTTCATTTATTACCTTATTTAATTTAATGTTCTCAAATAAGTACCTTGATAGTTCTGTGACTTTTGATTTTGATTCGGCATAAATTATCGTTTGTCCATAATCATTACTTGAAATGAACTCACAGAGTTCAACCATCCTATCCATTTTACCATTTGATTGAAATGGTATTTGGGTATCATCAAATGAGAATTTTGTTTTCCACGCAATATTATAATCCTTTTTTATTAGTTCATTTTTTACCTCAATGAATCCTACAGAATGTGAATCGATAAATCTCTTTAGACCATCACCAATTTTATCAAGATTAATATAGGGACCTGCTAAATAAAATTCATGAATCTTATTCGCTAGAAGATATAATGTAATACGAAAGACCTTATCTCTTTCACTTTCCTTTAAGTCATCGCCAGTATTCTTGATGTTAAAGAGATTATCTATTTTATAAACTTCATCAAGAAAGAAAAAATCTATTGTTAAGGTGGGATAATCAACAAGTAATTTTAATACTCTCTCAGGTGTAAGAATAAAGATATTACGCTTGTCAATGTCAACCTCTGAATGAGTATTACTGACAATAGAATAATCAAGATTAAACTCTTTGATGAAGTTTTTAAATGTTAAAATGTTCTCGTTAAGTAAAGAAACGGTAGGAAAAATTAATAATATATTGTTGTATCTTTTCCTATTCTTAAATAATAATTCTTTTACTATAAATGTTTTACCAAATGCTGTTGGCGCACTTACCAGAAGTCTCTTTTGTAATTCAAATAACTTAATAATATTTAATTGCTTGGAATCAAATAATGTTCCAGTCTCACTTGTATATAAAGTATTTATGGCATTTGACCTATAATAATTTGTGTCTCCCTTTTGAGAAACTATGCTTTCTAACTTGATATCATTCATTTTGATATATCCAAAAGTTCTCATCTTTTCAGATGCCTCAAATATCAAGTGCTTTAGAATGGGATTTTCAGAAATATTTTGCTTTTCAGAAATATCACAAACCTGTAACATCAATTTGTTAAATGATTCATCTGAACCATTATATTCATTAATTGCATTAATGAACTGGATTGTTTGTGCCATAATTATTTAACATATTATCTCTAATTGCATTTAAGTCTCTTATTGGAAATATCCAAATCAATACTTCATACTCTGACCTAAATAAGGTCTTAAACTCGTTATCAAATTTGCTTATCATATATTCCAATTCTGAGTTTATCCTATTCTCTAATTCACCTTCTGATTCATATAAATCAGATTGATAAGCAAGCAAACAAGGACATAATATCTTTATATTTTCTTTTATAAAATATTCTTCTAATTGATTTGCTCTTTCCTCTTCAGATAAACCTTCCAATTTCCAAGATATATTGTTGATTGAATTTAAAAGTTCCATTGCTGGTTCAAAAACAGATTTTTCTTTGTCAGCAATAAAATATAACTGCTTCGAGGAGTAGATGATATTTGCTTTATTATTCAAATCATTTAAGATATCTCTTGTACAATAACTTACACTTCCCATTTTTGCTTGACCTAACCAAATTTCTTTTTTCCCCTCTTCTAAAATAAAATGCACCCCATCAAATCCTTTTATCTCTTGGTTATCATCTTTTTGACGATATATAGTCCTTGTTGCTAGTTTATTTGATTCGTAAAATAGATTTATGAATAGGTCAAATAGTAATTCACTATATAATCCATTCGTACTCCCTTGTCTATTTGGTAATCTTTCCCGTAAGGCTCTTTGTGAAGCCAATTCCAAATCTTCAAGCCTTTTATTTTTATATGCTATAATAACTTCCTTTTCTGAATATGCATAGAAGTAAATGTACTTTCGCATATATTCTGCCAGTACAATTTCTGTGTTTCTATTCAAATCATGCCTATACGGTGTATAAGAATGATTTTTTGTTACGGAATTATACCTGTAAACAAGTGTTTTTTCAAGATATTTTCCGATTAGTTCATTGAAAATATTCCTAAATTCTTTTTTCAAATCGGATGGTTCGATAATGGAAGCAATTGTTTTTTTGTTGGCTGAATCATCAACCAATCTATTTGAACCACTATAACTACTTTTTGTAGATTGGATTTTCATCTATTTCAATTATATTACAGTCTCATCGCAAAATTTCTGACGATTTTGTATAATAATATTTCACTTCTTGGTATGTTTATGAAATGTGGTTTCACCTATTGTCTCTCAATGCATTTTTGTAAAAATGAGTATTCAAATTTTATAAGAATTTGTAATAATTTTTACTCTATTCAGTTTTTACTTAGATTTTCAAAAACGTTACCTCACACCCCTTGCACAACCTCTTCTCCTGATAATACTCTGCTATATCATACCACCCATTCGTCTTCTGGTAAATGTCCAGTCCTCGTCCAAGGACTATCTTCCAGCCATTGTCCAGCACAATGGAACGGTCATGGGTATTTTCAACAAACTCATAGGTAAATTGAATGCCGAGTGTTTCCAATGAATCAGCCATTTCTTTAAATGCTCCCTTCGAGTTTTCAATGTATTCCTCGTTGTTGTTGGTTATCAGGTGTAGTATAACCTCTTCCAGTTCACTTTTTTTGGTCGATACCAGTTTTGCAAACTCCATGAAATTTCGAAGTTGGTATGGCAACCGAATGTACGGGTCGGTTACAGTTATTTCTTTTGCACCTATAAGGTAAGCACCAAACAGCATGTCGTATGATATCCCTGACTGGTTGTCACGGATTATCTTCTGACCTTCGGCTAATTCTATGCCTTTTTCAGGCTGGTCTATTTTTGGAATGGTCTTTTCTATCTCTGGTATGGGTTCGTCATCATCTTCCAACCCTAACATTTCCCTGTGTTCAATGTATTCAAGTGTCTGAACATATACCTTCTTGCTGGTCTTTTTGTTGATATATGAAAAATCAACCTTTTCGAATGTTTCATCCATTCTGCGGAGTTGGTCTTTCACTCTTCGCCTGTTCTCGATAGCAAATTCAAGTATTGTCTTGGCTTCCTCTTCGGTAAATTCACCATGTGGGAAGATTATTTTAATTAATCCAGAGAAGGTCTTGGCAATGGATGTTTTATCACGGGTTGTTATTGAATCGGAGAGGTCGAAATATCTTGTGTAATCATTCATGCGGTCTTCTTTGCGCAGTTCCTTCATAACCTCAGCCATATAATCTACGATAAAACCGTAATTATCAGTGAACATCTCATTGCGCAACTTTTGCACTTCCCAGCCAGCAAGATAACAGTGAAGCCTGTCAAGAAATGCTGTATCATAGTATTCTTTCGGGAGAGCATCAAACAGGTTGCTATGCTTCAGCATATATGGAATTGGATGTTCTGTATTGCCTATGAATGCCATTGATGCAGATGCTCCATAAATTTCTTTTCCACGGCTGAAGGACTTGTTTGCCATATAGTTTTTCATGATATCGACCAAACCACGGTCAACCTTCTTGGTTTTACCTGCAAATTCATCATAGGTGACCACATCCCAATAACCAACCAGTCCAATATCTCCAGTGCTGTTGTTTACAAAGAGTTTGGCTTTGCTTACTTCTCCACCAGAAATGAGAATGCCATGTGGAGACATCTCTGAGTAGATATGGCTCTTGCCAGTTCCTTTCGGTCCTAATTCTATCAGGTTGTAATTATTCTCGCAGAACGGAATTAATCGTGCCAGTTGAATGAGTTTGGAGCGGAAGGTAAATTCTTCAGGATTTAACCCTATGGATTGTATGTATAGGTCAATCCATTCTTCGGTGGTGAATTGTTTGCGGATTTCCTTGTATTCACCCACATCCACATTGGAAATCTGGATGGGTTTCAGGTTCTCGATTATCCATGGTGAAGCATCCCGTTCATCAGAGGGTTGATACCCCATCGTAATCAAACACCAGACACCACCTGAGAGCAGTCTTTGGTTTTGCTTTACAATATTCTCGTTTATCACCACCTTGTTCAGACCGAGGTTGGCAAAGGATGTTTCATATACATCCCTTTTATCATTCAACCTGACAGATACTTTATCGATGATGCGGTGTGACTTGCTGTCACGGATGGTGGCTTTTATCAGTTGTGCTTCGTCCCGATGAACGAAGTGCTTTGCAATGATGCTCCTTACCGTTTCCACGCCCTGAGCAATGGTTGGTTCATCGTCTGTGGCACAATATTGTCCGAGAAGGTATTCCAGCACATACGTTGGCACAATGGCATTGCCTTTCACCAGTTTGGTCAGGTCTTTTCTGACCACTTTGCCACCGAAGTGTTGGTTTATTTTCTTATCCAGTTCATTCATATTACATGTCGTCAAAATCGTTTATAAATGAAATATTCAGCGTATAGGAATATTCTTTGTAGGTTTTCCATTTGCTTGTTCCTTCCACAGGTTCTTCCAGCAACAGTTTCACCCTTTGGTTCTTATACTTTCCACTCGCTTTTGAACTCAGGTGGAAGCGGTGTTTTACTTCACGCATTCTCTCTGTGCCCTCTGCGATGTCGAAATTGTAGGTGAACTGGTCACTGAGCATTTCACTATCTTCAGCGTAAATGGCACTTCTGATTTGCCTTGGCAATACTTTTTCACTCACCAAATCGGTTTGCAGGAACGAAACAGCCAAAATATTGGTAGTTATTTTATCGGTGGATTTGATGATATCCACATCCACCTGTTTTGTGGTGTCCTGACGTGTTTTGGTGACTTTTAACAGGGGTATGACTATTTCCTGAAGCGATGCTCCACCATGCACGTATCGTGAACCTGCACCTTTAATACGAATCCTGTTGATTGATTTTGGAATCAGTACCTCAGCATCACCAGACAGGTTGAGTTGCTCTGCGGTAAAGTGTTTGGTGCTGGCATCGCCTTTCAAGTTCTTTCCGATTACATATCGTCTGGATTCTTTCCAAATTTCACCTTTAACCTCACCAATGGAGAAATCACTTTCTTCCAGTTCATTATTTTGATATAAGAATCCGTGGTCAGCCGTAATGAACATATTATTACCATTCATGTTGGCAATCTTTTTAATCACGTCCATCAGGAATTCCAGTTCCTGTTCCACCGCTTCGAACACTTTTTCTTCGGATGTTTTATCATCACCAACCTTATCAATACGATTGTGGTAGATATAAATCAGGTCATACTGTTTCACAAATTCCCGACCATCGGTGGAAGAATTCATTTTCATGAAATCCTCTGCATTGATGGCAGTTGCTCTTACGCCAGCCATTTGTTCCAGTATCTTGTTTCTTCCCTGTACACCTTGGGTAGAATTACCATTGATTAGGATGTTATCACTATCAGGATGGAATGTCATATTTGCATTGGGTAGTAGTGCTGCCATACCCAATTGAGTGTAAGATGGTAGTGATGAAACCATGTATTCCAGTTCCCCTTCAAAACGTTTCTCGGTCTGGATTTTCTGCAAGTATTCCCACCCGCATTCATATCTCAGAGCATCTGATATGAGGATGAACAGTCTCTGTCCTTTGGCAACAAATGGTTTAATGTGGTCGCTGAAGAATCTCTGTTGTCCAATTTTGTGTTGGTTATACCATTTCTCCGTTGAATCAATGACTTTCTGCCATTTGTTTCCATGATTCAGTAACCAGTCGTTGCAATAAACCTTTTCAACTTTCTCTGTGAGCAGGTGAAGAACTTTGTTTTGCTTGGCTTTACGATAGTGGTAAATATACTTACGATAATAATGGTCAATATTATAGAGGTTCTGGGCATAGGTCTGGATTCCTTCAGCAAATGATTCGACTTTCAACTTGTCCGTTTTTCTGACCGATGTAATCATCTGCATCCCGTTCTCCAGACAGGCATAAAAGTCCTCGTAATCCTGATACCAGTATTTGTTTTCCCTTTGCTTTATGAGTTGGTTCAGCCTGTCATTTGATATGGATTCTTCACATATTAATTGAGCAAGTTCCGATATAATTCGTTTATCAATCAGTTCGAATAAATCATCCTGAATAATATCATCCACCCTGATGTTATTCAGAGCCGACTCTATCTTCAAATCACCAGCAATCTTCTGTGAAAGTTTTCGATAAGCCTGTTGGTACGATATTGAATCCTTCCACATGCTGATGAGTATCTTGGATTCTTTCGCAATGCCAGTTCTTTTGCCAATGGAGAAATTATTATTGAATACTTCCAACAGGAAATCATAGATGGTTGGAGTATCGTTGGAATAACCATATTTGCGGTCAATCTCTTTCCAGTAAAAGTTTTTCAAATTATACCGCTCCAGTTCCCTGTCGTAACGTTCATTGCCGTCATTGAATGCAGAAGCATGAACCTGAAGAAATGACACAAGGCTTACATTATCGGTATTGAACAGAACCGCCAGCATTTTATATCGTATGGCTTGGTAATCATCATCCTTCCCAAGCAGTTCTTTCAAATCTGCCCTGCGTTCTTTGTTTTTAAAGAATTCAATGTGTTCAGCAATCAGGTTGGTAAAATCATAATCCAATTCCAGTTCCTGTGCAAACATGGCTTCCTGTCGGGTCTGAAACACATAATATGCAAGTTCCATGTCCAAGAGCCAATTTTCAACATTATTCGGCTTATTGTAAGGCAGATAAAGCAGAAACTGTGTGCTTGGCTTTTCACGACTGATAAGATACTTGACGTAGAACTGGTTGTTCTTAATGACAACCTTTTCTACGCCACCCAAAACCAATTCTTCAAACTCTTCTTTCAGTCGTTCCTTCTCATCGTACCAGAATATGATGCGATGCTTGTTGAATAGTTTCGATAATGCGTCTTCTATCTTGTTCATCTTATTATTCCCCTTTATGATGCCAATCGGATTCGCTCAATGATTGCAGGTAAATTTGTACCTCATTTAATACGCTGAGTCTTTCAGCAAATTCCAAGTGATATTTGAATCTTCCCAATTTTTCTTCATCTGTAGTCTCCCACCAAGCAGCCAGAATCAATGGCAAAGCAACTCTTGCATCAGTTTTTGATTTTATAATTTCCCAGACTTTATTCCATTTCTGTGGTTGGGGGCATATACGGTTATTAATCAATAATCCTTCCATTACTATCGGATTTGCGTTGTATCAATCCAATCAAACTGCTTCACCTTCTTCTTGGTTGCTGGGTCATTCAACCCATTGACCTCTTTTACTGCCTTTCCGAACTTATTATAGTTTACCAGCACACCATCATCCAAATCAATTTTAATGCGTTCTGTTGCTAATGGGTACAGAATATCCCTTTCATATTCATGCAGTTCAACAAGCATCTTTTGAATGTTATCACTTTCTTTAATGGCTCTGACTTTGTCAGATGCAGAGCCAGTTTCCTTAACTCTTTCGAGATGTTCTCTTCGGGTATTTAATTTCCCGATGAACTCTTTCAGGTACTTGTTTAAAATGTTGCTGACCGTATCTGGGGTATAACGATGCATATAAATCAACACATTGAATGAACCCTTGGGTGATGAAAACATCCAGTATATTGGGCGTTTTTTATAGCGTTTGATATGGTCTGGATAAAAATCTTTGATGAAGTATTTCCGAATGTCTTTGCCAATGTGTTCTTCAATGAATGCAAGGTTTTTATTGAAATTATTTTCTCCAAAGGTCACATTTAAGAAATGGCAGAACTTACCTACTATATCGTCTTCAAACCAATCTTCTTCGAGTACTGGAATAATGTTATCTCCATCAGGTAGGAAGGCGCATTCTTTTTTGGTTTTATCAATTTTATATAAATAGTTCTCAAGTGTTTCACCCTCATTAGCCAGTATCAATCCTTCTTTATCCAAACTATATCTGCCAAACATACATCCAACTGAATAACTAATGAATTGCGAAAACACTTCACTTGAAATAAACGGCAAGGATATATTGGTATAATTTATTACATGTAATGTTTGAGGGTCACGGATTAATTCCTTATTTAATTTCTTAAGAATTTGCCTATCACACTCATCCGATAGTATTGTTATATCATTCAAGTCAATGTCAGGAGTTATTGAATTTCTAAGATTATTATTTTGAATTAACTCATATGATAATTCTTCTTCTTGCTTATGTAATAATAGAAATTTTCTTGTCCATTTCTGGACATATGAATCGTACAATTCCTCAATTGTTAGTTTGCTGTCATTATAAATTTTCAATAATTCATTCTTGCAGAAACTCCATGAGTTCTCTTTTGAATCCCATTCTTGTTTAGATATTTCCGTGTTGCTTCTGGCGATATCTATCAATCTATCATCAATAGTATCGATAAAAGGAGTTTTAGAAATTTGTCCAACCTCGTAATTTATTGTTGGAGCGATATTCTCTACCAGAGTGTTCTTAAGTTTTGAATTAAGTTCGGCAGATATTTTTAACAGAGTTTTGTTTTCAGATGCAAATATTGAACATCCTGCAACATCAAATATAAAACCTTCTGGAAAATATCTAAGAGCGAAACCAGCAGCAGTGACCTTGCTCCAAGAAAGAGACTCTTTAAAATAATAATTTATGTTTTGAGGTCTTGACTTTAATTTCCCTTTGGAATCGTAGCAATTCTTAATTTCATACCCATCGTTTTCCCAGTTAACAAAGTAACTCTGATTGCCATACCACTTTCTGTAATCTCCACCACTATTGTATGGAAACCATTTTGTGCCGTTATTGAGGGATGAATTTCTAAGACTTACTTCATGCCAATACCTGCGAAATCTATCGTTATCTGAAGTAGCAAGTCCTTGTTTACAATCAGCAACATCATTGACTTGACGGTTTGAAGTAAAAACATTTAACACATCTTTTGATAACCAATATCCTATTGGAACATTCGGTATTTTTTCGAAATTTCTTTGGTCTGCAACAAATCTTCCATACGTTGGATTTAAAAACAATTTTCGAATTGTATCAACACTCCTAACCTGTACGTGTTTATCAAATAACCTTCTGAAAATGCTATCGCCTTGAACAGATTCTTTTTTTTGAAGTGAAAATGTGACTGAGCCAAAGTCAGAACCGAAGATTCCTCTTCCAAGGTGAAGTAATGATTCGATACGAAATATTCTAATAAGTTCTATTCTAAAATCTTCAAAGGAAGATAAGAACATCCATGATGGTAGATTTATCATTCCCAAATATCCATTGTTATATAGTCGTTTATGAGCATTACTCATGAAACAAGTCATTAAATCTGCCTTACTTTTTGGATATTCAGTTTTCACAAATTCTGACAATGCAAGATTCATACTTCCCCCACCCATATAGGGTGGATTTGCCACAATGCAATGGAATTTTACCGCAAGTTGTTGTAAATGTTCCAATGAATTTGTAATTGCTTGCACTTTATCTCGCTTGAATACATCAGTATTAGGTAAGGATTGTATAACTTTTTCTGTGGCATGGTTTATTTCTATCAATCCAGCATGTGGTAATATTAATGAACCGAAGTTGGTGGCTTGTTGCATTAATAGCAAATCATGCATTAATTCAACCGATACATTAATTTGAAGTTGACTTAAAAGTTCTTTGACTTCATCATTAGCAACTTCTTTAAAGCATAAAATATTGGGATTGAGTTTTTTGTGAAACAACCTTCGATTGTATTCTCGTGCCTTCATCATCAGTGCCAGTGCTGAAAGTTGAGCAGCACGTTCGTCAATTTCAAACCCATACAAGTTGCTTTCGATGATTAGTTGCGGTATTTCACTGGTATTATAGCCTTCTTCTTCGTAAATCTTCGTAAATAAGTCAAAAGCATATACAAGAATATGTCCACTTCCACTTGCAGGGTCTAAGAACTTAATTTCTTCAGGTGAATTGATTTTTAGGTAGTCTCCTGCTTCATGGGATGCCGATTCAATGAAGTATTGCATATGCTCTCTCAAACGAGATTTAGGACGATTTTGCAGCCAGAGTTTTCCTAAGGTATTCTGCACCATATATTCCACAATCCAACGTGGAGTGAAAAGTTGAGTTGCAGCAGGGATGTCTTCCTTTTTTACCTTTGATTTGGATGCAAATACTTCGTCTTTTTTCTCTGAAATATAGAACTGGTACAACCATCCGATGATTTCCACATTTTTACAATCCTCTATCAGCATTCCATCTCGCACATCTTTTACGATTGAAAAATCACTGGTCAGGTCATCTGGTAAAAGAAGTTCAGTATAATCATTAATCTTTTCAAACAAGAAGGGAAATGTTGTACTAAGATGGTTACAGGTTGCAATCAACAACTCCTTATAGGCTTCATTCTGTGGGTTAGTGCTTGGTATTTTGTTATCCAGTAAATCGTATATTTTCTGTCGGTGTACCTTCAATTCTTCAGGAATATTACCACGTTTTGCCTCGTCCAATATTTCTGGGATAGTATAATTATCTTTTGGAGTAATGATTCGAATCCCCAACGGCTGATAATCATTTACATCCATGAACCTCAGTGCCATCAGGCGGTTAAACCATGTGTAGGCAACCTTTTCAATTAATTGCTCTTTGGTTGTTCTGCCGAGTTCCTGCCTCAGTTGCTTTAACTGCTCAGTTTTTTCCCTTAACTCAGCCGAATCGGTAGTTAAAACAAAATTGAGTTTTGCACCTACCTGTTCGAGCAGTTTTCTTCTGGCTTCCTGAGCAAATTTTTTAAGATGACTGGTATTCATGGTTTAAAGGGATATCCTTTTGTTATCGTTTATTAATTCGTTGAGTTTGGCTTTAAGTGCCTCAACATATTTTTCCACATCCTCTTTTGTCTTGAGTTCAGTTTTCGGGAATTCCACTTTCACATTGTTGATTCTTTGGTAGTGCACAACAGGCGTGTCATCCTTTTCAGGTGGCATGGCAAGTTTTGCCATTTCATTCAATTGCTTCTCCAGTAACTCTCCCTTAACGTAAGCACGTGTACCCCTTAGATTGGCAATAAAACGCTGTTCCTTAACTTTCTTGGTTTCTTCTTCGAAAGGTTTCAGTACCTGCTTTCGCTTCAAGTCATCCAATGCTTTAAAATCATCGTGGGATTGAATTCGGTTAATTGCTTTTTCAATATCTGATTCCGTAAGTTTGCGTTCTTCTTCAATTTGTGCAAGTACTTTCTTAGTTAATGCATCTTTTGCAGATTTTGCATCCCTGATGATATTCCCATAATAAGGGGTTTCATGGTCATTTACTTCACGAAGCACATCCAGTTCTTCACATTCGATATATTCAAGGTTCGATTGATTGCCTGAAAAGAACCCACGGATTCCATCATAAATCTTTTTTTGCTCACCATTCCAGAACCGTTTTAT
>Ga0208040_1003378_pt1 | contig 13030 bp, 10 predicted proteins | sample AD_UKC083_MetaG_FD_184431 | JGI IMG/M metagenome (GOLD analysis project Ga0208040, IMG submission 184431) | Active sludge microbial communities of municipal wastewater-treating anaerobic digesters from USA - AD_UKC083_MetaG (SPAdes) (version 2) | ecosystem: Engineered > Bioreactor > Anaerobic >...
CAGTTTTATAAAAGGAGTATAGTAAATCTTTCTGTTTTTTGTTCTCAGTGCCGGAGCAGCCAGTACTATTTTCGGAATATCATACTTTGCCGCAAGAAGTATAGTAAGCAGTCCCCCCATTGAAAGACCTGCAACATAGACTTCTTTATGAGAACTTTTTAAATCCATATATGTGTCAGCAACTTTCCTGATCCAATCATTGCGATTCGTCTGAAGAAAATCTTCCGGTGATGTGCCGTGTCCCGGAAGTCTGGGAATATAAACTGTATATCCCTCTTTGTTAAGTCTTTCGGCCACATAGATAAACTCATGCGGAATGCCTGTATAACCGTGTATAAGGAGAACTGCCGTATCCCCGCCTTTATAGAAGCTTGGCAGCGCTATCGGAGATGCAAGCAGGGTCTGCTTCGGAAAGTTATCGTACTTCATATAATCACCGTCTTTATCTTTTTTTTGTTATTATATCTTTTGCTGACTCAACAATATCTTCTGCTGTCATTTTATATTTTTTCATGAGGAAATCAACTTTTCCCACTTCTCCAAAATGATCTCTTACACCTATCCGGCTCATTATTACAGGATAGTTCTCGCTCAGCACTTCCGAAACAGCACTGCACAGACCGTTTATTATATTGTGGTTTTCAGCTACGACAACAGCTCCTGTTTTCTTGGCCGATTCTATTATTATATCTTTATCGATAGGCTTTACTGTGTGAATATTTACCACCCTGGCGCTTATCCCCTGCTTGTCAAGAGTCTGTGCCGCATTCAAAGCTTGTTTGAGCATTATACCGCTCGCCACTATCGTAACGTCTTTTCCGTCTTTCACAAGATGTCCTTTTCCTATTGTAAACTTATCATCCTGATTAAAAAACAGTTCCTTGGTTTTTCTGTAAACTCTCATATATACGAGTCCGGGCATCTCATATGCCTGTTTCATAAACTGATACAGCTGTATTGAATCCACCGGTTCAACAATAACGGCTCCTGGTATGGATCTCATAAGGGCCACATCCTCAAAGCTCATATGAGTACCGCCGTTAAGCTCTGCCGTAACTCCCGGATCCATAGCAACTATCTTAACGTTAAGCCCTGCATAGGCAACGGATATAGTTATCTGGTCAAACGGTCTGCGGGTTGCAAAGGCTGTAAAAGAACTTGCAAAAGGTATCTTTCCCATATTGGAAAGTCCGGCAGCAACGCTTATCATACTCTGTTCAGCAACTCCGACATCAATAAATCTTTGGGGGAACTTATCTTTGAATACCTGCGTTCCGGAAGATTTCATAAGATCTGCTTCTAAAACGACTACACGGCTGTCATTCTGAGCCAGTTCACAGAGCGTCTCCGAATAAACCTGTCTCATCTCTTTATTTTCAAACATTTATTATTCCTCCTGATTATTTATATAATTCTTCTACAGCCTGTTTCCACTGTTCTTCAGTTATATTCATATTATGTGAGGAGACCTTTCCTTCACCAAGCTTAAATCCTTTTCCCTTGACTGTATCCAGAATTATCATACTGGGTTTGCCCTTTGTCTGCTTTGCACTTTGAACTGCTTCATATATGGCTCTAACGTCATGTCCGTCAACTGTCAGGACATTCCAGTTAAATGCTCTGTATTTGTCAGCAATAGGTTCAAGTGAGTTTATGTTTTCAACATAATCATCTATCTGCATCTTGTTGTAATCTATGAAAGCCGTAAGGTTATCAAGTTTTTTGTTTCCGGCAAGCATGAGTGCTTCCCATACTGATCCTTCCTGTGATTCGCCATCTCCGACTATTGCATATATTCTGGATTGCATATTGTCAAGCTTGGCTGCCATTGCCATTCCTACAGCTGCCGGAAATCCCTGACCCAAAGAACCAGCAGTCATATCAATACCAGGGGTTTTTAGCCTGTCGCAATGACTCGGGAGATTGGTTCCGGGTTTATTCAGAGTGTATATCCATTCATAGGGAAAAAAGCCTTTATCAGCCAGAACAGCATAAAGAGCAGGTCCGGCATGACCTTTGGAAAGAACAAACCTATCTCTTTCTTCCCAGTGGGGATTTTTGGGATCAACTTTCATTTCCTTGTAGTACAGAACAACCAAAGTTTCTACGATCGAAAGAGATCCTCCGATATGTCCCACCCCGAGAGTTCCGATCATTTCAAGGATGATCTTTCTTATCTCCTTGCACTTTTCCTTAAGACCGACCACTTCTAGCTCTGTCAAAATAATCACCTCGTATGTTTTTTATTGCTGTACATAAAATTATACCACCCATACTTTTTGATATTGAAATATCCTTGTAAATAAAAAGCACCTGCAAAGTTTATATCCTTTGCGGTGCGTTCTTTTATTTTATTTCTATCTCTTCTTTATAAAGTTCATTGTACTCGTCATAAATTTCAAAGAATACTCTTTGCACTTTTATCGCTACTTCATCGCATTCATCCAGATCTATGGTTATTTCATAACTTTCATCTTGTTTTGAAATGTTTATATTGAGCATTGAACTCACACCATCTTCATAATCCTTTGAGATTCCATCATCCAGAATATATGTAAAGCTCGCTTTCTTTGATATAAATGCGACCACATAAAGTGTGGTTATATCTTTCTGGTCTGTATACTCCATCGGTTCATTCAGAACTATCATGGAATTTTCTTTTATAAAAAGAGGAATCCTGTCGATCGGAGAATCAATATAATAATCACCCGGTTCATACACCTGCAAATTTCTTTCCTCCCATTTTTTTGCTGTCCAGCCCAACCACCTGCATTGAGGAAGATGTACGTATCTGCCTGCAGCATTTGGAGTATAAACAGGTGCAACCATAAGAGAACGTCCGTACATATACTGATCCTCAATATCTTTGACTCTTTCGCCCTCAAAGTTCATACTGATTGACGTTATAAACGGTCTGAGATTCTCAACGCTTTCTATAAACTCTGAATATGCGTATGAAAGAAAAGCATACCGTAATCTTATGGTATCTTTCATATACTCCATAGACCTTGCATCAAAAGAGAATGGTTCCTGTTTTCTTGTTCCAAGAGCCGAATGATTTCTGAAAAGAGGAGTAAATGCGCCTAACTGCGTCCACCTTATAAGAAGCTGTGAATCACTGTTACAGCCAAATCCTCCCACATCTGCACCGGTATAAAAAAAGCCGCTCATGTTCAAAGACTGGAGCATTCTTATGTGAACAAGCATATGTTCCCACCAGCTCATATTGTCACCCATCCATGTGGCTGTAAACCTGTGTGCGCCGCTGTAACTGCTCCTGGTAAGCAGAAAGTATCTCTTACCCGGCATTATGTCTTCAAACCCATCAGCCGCAGCACGGCACATATTGAATCCATAAAGATTGTGAACATCATCATGACATACAACCTTTCCATCATCGGTTTTCTGGTAAAAGCTTTTATAGTCGTCCCTACTGTTGGACATTTTATTCATACGATCTCTCAGCGAGGCGCTTGCCCATCCTATATCCTCAATCTTCTGTCCTGAAAAGAATGCTTTTACATCATCAAGAATCTTCTTCATAGAGTTCTGTGAGTAGAAGATGGCAGGTTCGTTCATATCGTTCCAAAATCCTTCTATCCCTTGTTCAGTAAGGGCTTTATAACTTTCGCCCCACCATTTTCTGACATCTGACCTTAAAAAATCCGGAAAACATGTTAGTCCCGGCCATACGGCTCCCACAAAAGGTTTACCATCTTTTTCAAGGCAAAAGTAATTATTAGCCATACCTTCTTCGAACTTATCGTAGCCTTTCTGCATTTTGACTCCGGGATCTATTATCGGAACAAGTCTGAAGCCTTTTCCCTTCATTTCTTTAACAAAACTTCCGAACTGTGGAAATTTTTCTTCATCAACCGTAAAAACCTTATAATCCTTCATGTAGTCTATATCCATGTAAATGGCATCACAAGGAATTCCCTGCGTTCTAAACTTATCGGCTATAGAAGCTATAGTTGCACTGTCTGGATAGCTCCACCTACACTGGTGAAATCCAAAAGCCCATCTTGGAGGAACATATGGCTTACCCGTGAGCATAAGATACTGTTTTATGATATCTAGCTTGTCAGAAGTATCAAAGATATACAGATCCAGATCTCTGCCGCTTACTTTTATTTCCAAGATATTGTATGAAGAAAATCCGATATCAAAAAGCATCTCTCCGGGAAAGTCTATAAAAAAGCCGAACGACTTATCTTTGCCGTCAATAATAACAAACGGATGAGAACTGTAAAGACTTTCTTTTTCAGGAGTATGGTTGGGATCATCATTGGCATAAAGCCTATATGTTTTTCCTCTTTTATTGAGACCTCCCAGATTTTCCCCAAGTCCGAAAACTCTTTCATCATCATTCATTTTGTATTTCAATATGATACTCTCTTTTTCCTGTATAAGTTCAAAGTGCTGGATACTCTGCTGGTCTTTAAAATCGAATCCTCCGTCATCAAGCACCGTTGCACCTGTTTTGAATGGATTTCCTATTCTGTAAACCGCGGTAAAATTTAGTATATCCGCTTTTTTAAACAACTCTTCCACCTCCGGTATTTTTACGCTATATAAATTATACATTATTTCATATTGAAATTATTACTTGTACTGTACCGTATGCTTATTGCTTTTTGATCAAAAAGCAATTACCCTCTGTGCAACATTTTCTATGAAGTATCTGTCATGCTCTATAAACAGTATCGTCGGTTCAAACTTGAGTATAGTCTGTTCAAGAAGCTCCCGGCTGGCAATATCAAGATAGTTCAGCGGCTCATCCCATAAAAGCAGAGATGAAGGTTCGATAAGTGTGCGGCAAAGATCTATTTTTTTCCTTTCACCTTCGCTAAACTCCTGAAGAGGCTTTAAAAAAATATCGCCGCTTACGCCAAGTATTCCCATAACGTTTCTAAAAACGGTTTCATCCACACCGGTTCTGAGAATATTATCCTTAAGATACCCCTGCTGCCATCTGGGAACCTGATAAGACCGCATTATCCGTATATATTTGGGAAAAAATATTTCTCCGGAATAATTATCTATCTCTCCGGTGATACAGTTAAACAAAGAAGTTTTTCCGCATCCGTTTCTGCCGGTTATGGCTATTCTTTCACCTTTTTTTACGCTGAGACTGAAATTTTTCAATATTTCCTTTTCTCCTAACTTCAGTGACAGATCGTAAATATCCAGTACGGCCGAAGGAGATTTTTCTTCTTTAAGGAGCTTTAGTTCATATAATTTTTCTGTGTCGGTCAGTAGTTCTTTCTTTTGCTCTATGTTTCTGCTTATTCTTTTCTCAAAGTTTACAGCCTGTTTTGCAAGCTTGGCTGATTTGGCACCTACAAAGCCCCTGTCTATCATCGATGTGTCAGACTGACTGCCTTTGTACTTTTCCTTTTCTTTGGAGCCTGACACTTGCCTGTAAAGTGATGATGCCCCTTGTAAAGATCTTATCTCACGGGTAAGTTTTTCATTCTGCTTTTCTTCCATCTTCAGCCTGTTGGTGAAGTTATACTCCCAATCGGAGTAGTTTCCCTGCATAACCTCAACCTGAGACTTATTTATGGTGATTATGTGATCAACGCACAAATCAAGGAAGTACCTGTCGTGAGATATCATCAGAAAACCGCTTTTGCTTTTCAGATACTCGCCAAGAATCTCTCTGCCTTTCATGTCCAGATGATTGGTCGGCTCGTCTATAAGAGCATATGAGCCCTTTTTTAGAAAAACTGAAATCAACAGGCTTCTTGTCTTTTCACCGCCGCTCAATGTACAAAAGGGCCGGTTGAGAATTTCTGCCCCGATTCCAATACTCTGTGCCTCTTTTAAAATTTCCGAATCAATCTCGTATCCTCCTGCAGCCTGATAGCCGTTCAGAACTTCCATGTACCGGAGTATTGACTTTTCATCGTTTTTTGAAAGCAGCTCCTCCATCTCTTTTTCCATAAGCTCATATGGGGCAACGGCATTCTTTATAACGCTAAAGGTGTCGGCATCAGGGTTAAAGTTCTGATAAGGAAAGTAAACACAATCAATATTGTTGATAATTCTACCCTTTTGAACATCTGATTTTTTCTGTATTATGTTTAGCAAAGTCGTCTTTCCCCGTCCATTTCTCCCGATAAGACCGGTCTTCCACATAGTGTCTATTCTGAGATTTAGATCCTGAAAGATCATTTTATACGGTGTTTCATAAAAAAAAGTTATATTATCAATTATTATTTCTGCCATATCTTCCTCCATAAAAATAAAAAAACCGCAGGCAGCAAACCCGCGGTTTCCATTGTAATTATCTATAGATAATCCTTAAGACAAACAGTTCCACAAACCGGTAAGCTATCCTTGTTGATACGTATTATTAATTTTTCTGATAACGGTTTGGGAAATTTTCATCTTAACACTCCTAATATTTTTAGTATGATGAATATATTATAAAAAAGATATGGAACTTTTTTAATACACAACCATTGATTTTATGTTACTTTTTTGCTTTTTTGGGCTGTACTTCCTTTTTTTTCATTAAAACAGATATGTTGGCATTGGCATCTATATATCCTTCTATCTGAGAGGATTTGCATGACAGTATAGTGGTAACTCCCGGCCCGTGACCCATCTTCACGCAGTCTGAATGAACCACCACTCCGATTGATACGGCTCCCTTAAGGTATCCTCTTCCGAATGTATTATCGCAATCCTCCAGAAGAACCAAATCACCAAATCGGAGTTTATCCAGTCCAAGTCTTTCCACCTCTTTCCTGTCAGCGGTCATTATATCGTAATCTCCGCTGTATGCTGACAAAGACCCGATACCTGATCCCATAAGATATGCAGGAACCTTTGCTGTGACAGGTACATATATCTTGGACTCCTTTTCTTTTATTTCTATCTTATCAAAAAGTACCGGATCTATGTTCATCACAGCTATATCCGGATAGTCCAGAAGCTTGAGACCCTGTCCGTATGCTTTTATAAGTATTTGGTCATTGACAGCCATTTTTTCCAGATCGTCACGGTCAAAATCAACAAGTACATGTTCTATTCCGCCATGAGTACCTGTTACATAACCAACAGCACCTTTGGCATCACCGCTTACAACTCTTGCATAGTTTCCGATACATGCAAGCATCATAAGGGCATCAGATTCATTTTTATCTTCATTTCTTATGGACACTCCCGGCTCAATATGGTCGCCGCTCAGACCAAAAGCACAGTCTCCAACCTTCACATTATATGATATGCCTCCTGTTGCGGGAAGCATCATTGGAAAACCTTCATGACTCACCCTGTAGTTTCCGCCTGTGGGATGATGTATCTTACCCTGAACCGACACCATTACAACCTTTTCTTTGTTTGATTTTAACATAATTAATCCTCCGCAGTATATAAAATATTATAATTTCAGACCGAAGAACACCGAAACAATTTTAGGATCAAACTGAGTTCCAGAATTTTTAAAAATTTCTTCACGCGCCTGCTCAGCACTTAAAGGTGCTCTGTATGGTCTTAGACTGATAATGGCATCGTAGGCATCAGCAACCGATATTATCCTGGAAAAAAGAGGAATCTCCTCGCCCTTAAGTCCTTTAGGGTAACCTTTTCCGTCGAAACGTTCATGATGATAGCGTACGATCTCTGCGATCTGCTTAAGCTCTCCCTGTTTTTTAAGAAATATATATCCGTACTCAGGATGCTTTTTTATTTCTTCATACTCTGCATCTGTAAGCTTGGAAGGCTTATTCAGAATAGCCTGCGGTATAAGTATCTTACCTATATCATGTACAAGCCCTGCCCAATAAACCATCAAAACGTCCTGTCTGTTCATGTCCATTGCCCTGGCTATCTTTACAGCTATATCGGCTACGCTGTTTGAATGGCCTTTGGTATAAACATCATGAACCTCCAGTATATTTATCATGGTCATGATTATATCTTTCTGCATTCTTCCTTTAAGATCTGTATAGCGGTTATACGTAAGAAACGCTGACGCAGTTGCGGAAAATACCTTCATTGCTTTAACAGAGTCCTGAGAAAAACCCTTTGTACTATCTTTGGCAATATCGAGTATAAAATTTCCGACAGCCTTCTTATCTGTATATATGGTTATTATCATGCGCTGTTTGCACGGTTCTATCACCTCAAGGGATTTACGCGCTTTTTCTTCATCAAAGAACTTGTATGCTGACTGGGGATCAACTATCATCACATCTTCAGTTTCAATAAGATCAGAAGCGGTATACCCTACACTCCGAAGTTTTTCAATACTATGTCCCCTGCTGGCTATAAAACATATATCGTCATCCCTTACCAGACATAAAAGACCGTAATCGGCTTCTGTAACTATATCAAAAAGCCTGTTGAAAATATATGTGAAATAATCTTTTTCCGATTCGCCAATCCTGTTTATCGTACTTGTTATTACTTCAAGAAGAACCTCAAGCTTAGTCGAAAGATCATGAATGTCGTTGTACGACTGTTCTATTTCTTCATTCATAGCTATAAGTTCTTCATTAACAGCACTCATACTTTCATTTTGGGTATACTTCTTGACAAAGAACATGAAAGAAAGCTCCAGTATAAAAGCAACGACTACGGAAAGCACAGCAAATAAAACCATTCCTCCTGCAACATATCTGGCATTTTCCAAAGCTTCCTTTTCACTTATTACAGTATAAAAAATCCATTTAAGCTCCGGAATCTTTTCATAATAAGCAATTCTGGTGTTGCTTTTCTCACCGTAGGTTATAAAGCCGGATATATCTGTGGATTGTTCAAGTATCTTTTTGTAAAAAGTGTATGCTCCGATTTTATCAGCCTGCGTATGAAGTACAGTCATCCCGTCGTGCAAAATAGCAAACGAGTAGTCCGTTTCATAGTTTTTATCAGACTCGACAAGCTTTATCAGCTCATTCATCACAAAGTCTATCCCTATAACTCCCAAAAGCTTTCCTTCATTGTTGTATACAGCTCTGGCCACCGAAATTATATTTTGCTGATTATATATATCCTCATAGGGATCTGTCATTATAGATGTTCCGGGGTTACGGACAGCCTTTTCATACCATAATCTTTCCCTGTGATCATAATCATCAGGCAGACTAATCTGTGGATAGGATATGAAACTTCCGTCGGCAGCTCCAAAATATAAAAGATTAAGTTCTGAAAATGTTTCAATAATATTCTTAAATTTTAACTTCACTTCAAGGCTTTCGGCCTCAGAAAGATCTGTTTTAAAGTAACTCTCCCTGCCCAGCATATCGCTGAGATCCAAAAACTTCTGAATAAAGATTTTGACAGAAGTAATCTTATCAGCATTGCTTATCTGCAGATAGTGCTGAATATTTTTCAACTGTGAATCATATGTATTTTTCGAGATTTTATACGAAAAAAACAATACAGGAATAAGACCTATAAGAACAAATATAGGCAGGAGTCTTTTATACCATAGTATTTTTTTCAGCATACTTTTCAGGCTTGCATACTCATCAGTTCTGTTATATTTAAAAATACAATGAGCCTGTTGTTTATTTTTATGACTCCCTTTGACTTATCCCTATATATTTCATTCTTTGAAGATATATTTTCAAGAGTGTTTTGGTCAACAGAAAGAACATTTTTTACTTCGTCGACAAAAATACCTATCTCTTCTTCATTTATTTTTAGTATCAGTATATTTGAGAACTTATGCTCCTGCCCTAGCGAAACATTAAGTATCTTTGTTATATCAACAACAGGAACTATCCTTCCTCTGAGATTGATAAGCCCTTCTATGAATTTTTTTGAGTTGGGAACAGGTCTTATCTCTACCATATCGTATACTATTTCAACATACTCCACTTCAACTGCAAACTCCTGATTGTTAATCTCAAAAGATAATACATCAACCATTTCTGCATCTCCTTTCATGAAAGTGCTCCCAGGTCCAATATGAGTGCTATCGATCCATCTCCCAGTATTGCTCCGCCGTTGAAGGTATCAACATCGCTTAGAAGCTTTCCCAGAGGTTTTATGACTATATCGTCCTGTCCTAAAAGCACATCTACGATTATTCCGTATTTTTTATCTCCAAATTTTACGATTACTATATTTTTGTTTTCATCATACCCGGAATCCTCCTCACCGAAAATCTTATGAGGTCTGACAATGGGTATTACTTCCCCCCTGAGCATAAAAACCTCTCTGTCCTGGACAAACTTTATATCTCCTTTCACAAGCTTTTGGGTAGTATTTATATTTTCTATCGGAACTGCATAGACATACTTTCCGATATTGACAAGCAGTGCCCTCATTATTGAGAGTGTCAGCGGCAGACGTATATTGAACCTCATCCATGAACCCTTCTGGCTTTCAGTACTGAGACTGCCCTTAAGGTTTTCTATTTTCTGTCTCGGACCGCTTATTTCCTGGGGGATCACCCCTCTTCCGTCGCTCTGTATGCTTATAACCACACCGTTTCCCTCATACTTTGCGCTAAGCCTTATTGAGCATTTTTTGTTCTTGCCTTTGGTGATTCTTTCATTGGGATCCTCAAGATCCTGAATACTGAAGTTCAAAAGTTCCAGTATAGGCTCACTTATCTCTTCGGATACAGTTCTGTCAAGCTCGGTTTCTGTTCCCTGCATTATGAAATCTATTTCCTTTCCGCTCTGCTTTTCCAAATCTCTCATTATCCGCGGAAATTTGCTGAATACTGTTTCAACATTTACCATCCTTACCTTCATAACCACATTCTGAAGATCCAAAGTAATTCTGGAAAGCTGGGAAAGACTTTCATCAACTTCCTTTATGTTGTACTTTCTTAAAGTGTCGAGTATCCTGCTTTTGGCTATAACCAGTTCAGCCATCAGATTCATGAGCTCGTCCAATTTTGCGGTATCTACTCTTATGGAATCTTTTTCATTCATAAGCTTCCTCCTCTTCAACTTTAACTTTAACTTTCTTCAGAATCCGTTTCATCAAATTAACATTAGCACTTATATTATATCACTATTATTATAATAATTTGAACTTTTTAATCTGATCATCCAATGATTTTGCCAGTCCGTTGAGTTCAGCGCTCATTTCGCTTATATCATGAGACATCTGCATCTGACGGTTTATATCGTTAACAGCATTGGTTATATGATCTTTTATATTGTTCACCATAGTACCAGCTCCTGTCATAGCTCCGGCCATTTCCTCTGTAGAAGCGCTTTCCTCCTGAGCATTGGCACTAAGAGTCTCTGTCATCTGCGATACTCTCTGGATCTGATTCATTATATTTGTAAACTTCTCATCAATCCCTTTTGCAGACACGTTTATATTTTTTATTATCTCAACTGTTTCAGCAGTAACTTCGTCCGCCTGTCTGCTCATACTCTGAATTTCTCCAAGGATCTCTGATATATTCTGAGTGGCCTTCTTACTCTCTTCTGCAAGCTTTCTTATCTCATCGGCAACAACAGCAAAGCCCTTTCCGGCTTCTCCGGCTCTGGCTGCCTCAATAGCAGCATTTAAAGCCAAAAGATTGGTCTGCTCTGTAATGGAGTTAATACTCTGAAGGATTTTTCCCACATTTTCACTGCGCTGAGCCAGATCCATAACCGTTGTACTGGTCGCATTCGCTTTCTCCACCGCATTTTCTATGGTCAGAAGAATCTCCTCAATTGACTTTTTCCCTGTCTCAGCAGAACCATTAACCTCTATTGCACTGCCAGCAACTTCCTGTGTGGATTTTGATATGTTCTGTGCGCTTGAAGCTATTTCCTCCACACTGGCTGTTATCTCTTCTATTGAGCTTGCTGTGGACTGGGTTTCATTGTCTATGCCTGTTGATTTCTCATAAAGGTTTTTCCCTGTCTGGCTTGATTCATCCGCATTTTTTGAAAGATGTGAAGCTGTCTTGCTTATAGTCAATGCTGCTTTTTCTATATTTTTCATAGAGATATTCAGAGAGTCCGCCATGTTGTTCAGTGAGCCTGCTATTACTCCTACTTCATCCTTTGATCTCACCTTAAACTTGACTGTAAGATCGCCCTTTCCGAACTTTTCTATCTCTGAAGAAAGTGCAACAAGTGGTTTGGAAATCGATGTCGATACTAAGAAAATTATGACCGCAACTATTACTACTGCAACTAGGGCTATGATAATTATTATCATCAAAAGACGGTTTGTTGATTCCAAAACTTTATTTATAGGCACTACTATTCCGAACGACCAGTACTGTCCGGTACTTCCGATCTCCATAGGAGTGAATATATAGTAAGCATCTGAATTAAGAAAAGAAGAGTGCTCCTGAATATGGAAATCTATTCCATTCTTGATATTGTTTAATACTTTTTCGGCTGTATTGTCACCCTTTCCGGAAAAAGTATCTACATCCTTAAGATTCTTGCCTATTTTCTAAGTATTATTGCTGGCCACATAATTTCCCAAAGACGTGAACAACCTGGCGTATCCTGTCTCATAAGGTTTTATACTTTCAATTACTGCCTGGAAAGAGTCCAGTGAAAAATCAACTCCGACTGCCCCCAGGAATCTTCCGTCTACTATTATCGGAACAGTATAGGTGCTAAGAAGCATATTCCTGCCGTTTATGCTGTAGTAATACGGCTCCATAATAACTTCTTTGCGTGATGATTTTGCAAGCGTGTAATATTCAGATACATCATAATCCATACATGCTTCAAGACTTAAAGCACCGCCTGCCTTGTTATAGTAAGGTACAAACCTTCCAGTGGCATCATGCCCTGGTTTATTTACATACTGTGAATCTTTCCCGTCAAACATATCTTTTTCCCAGACTGTCCATATTCCAAGAAGAAAATCATTATCCTGAACTGCTGCTTTTAAAACCATAAGAGCATCGTTCCTATCCTGTGCCTTCTGCTGAATCATTTCTTTGAAAATCAAAGACAACATACTTGCAATTTTAGCCTGAGAATTTATTGTATCAAGCATTCCTTCACCCGAGTTTTTTGACATTTCGTGGCTTTTGGCAAGAGCTTAATCCATAATAATGGCTCTTGCAGTAAAAGAAACAATTAACGTA